>SDBV01000085.1_pt1 | contig 102075 bp, 85 predicted proteins | sample 2277081 | NCBI WGS metagenome assembly SDBV01 (sample SAMN10402039, study PRJNA504765) | marine sediment metagenome | isolation source: marine sediment core GS10_PC15, 223 cmbsf | place: Arctic Ocean: Southern Knipovich Ridge | collected 2010
CCAAAACTTTCTTAAGAGCTTCCGGCTTATGATTCCTAATGCTTCCGCCACCGATCTCAAAACCGTTTAAAACAACATCGTATTGGGTAGTGAGAATCTCTCCGATTTTTTCTTTATTCATCAGCCACTCATAGTGTTCGGCTTTAGGCGCTGAGAAGGGGTTGTGGGTGAACGTCCAACCACCTTCTTTGTCTTTCTTGAAGAATGGAAAATCAATAACCCAAGCAAAGGCTAAAAGATTCGGATCGTTTTTGTCTTCGCGCAAGTCAGGCCTATCGATACCATATTTCTCCATCACTTCTTTGTATGAAAATCTAGGGAAAGGCACTTGCTGTATCTTTTTTTCCGGCATTACATTTTTTACCAGTTCAATAAGCAATGCCTCATTCAATGCGATAACATCTTCTCGCTCCGAAAAAGCCATCTCCATGTCCATCTGGGTAAACTCCGGCTGCCTATCGCCCCTGGTATCTTCATCACGAAAAGCCCTAGCTATTTGGAAATATTTCTCCAATCCAGCGACCATAAGTAGCTGTTTGTATTGCTGTGGCGCCTGCGGCAGGGCGAAGAATTTACCGGGGTAAATACGGGAAGGTACGACATAGTCTCTGGCTCCTTCAGGAGTTGATTTGGTAAGGATAGGGGTCTCTATTTCTAAAAATCCCCTTTCATCTAAAAAGTCGCGTATGAATTTAATAACACGGTGGCGCAAAATTAAATTATTGCGCATTCTTTCGCGACGGATATCCAGATATCTATATTTCATCCTATGCTCTTCGCCAATGTCGCGGCCGTCAGAATCAAGATCAAATGGCGGAGTCTTTGCTTCGGAGATAACCTCAATGCTATCTGGCTGAATTTCTATTTCCCCTGTTTCTATCTCTTTGTTCACCATGGCATCCGGTCTTTTAGCTACCTTGCCGGAAACATGAAGAACCCATTCAGAACGGAATGTCTCAGCCAGTTTATAGAGTTCTTCCTGTTTGGGAGTGAAAACAATCTGAACCAAACCGGACCTGTCTCTGAGATCTATAAAGATAATTTTTCCATGATCGCGACGGACGTGCACCCAGCCGAAAATCTCGACTGTCTCGCCCGTCATATTTTTCGTTTCAGCAATATTAGTGCGCATATATGAGTTAATCGTAGTATAAAAATGGTTTTTCGTCCATTATCGGTTTGCAAAGAAAAAATCGGCATTTCTGCCAATATCACTTAGGTAAACTACAGATGCCAAGCAACTGACACTTATCCGTCAGTTGAGTATAGAGTTTCCGGCTTTATAAACCTGGCCACAAGTTTGATTAACAATGGGCTAACCAGGGTAGTTACGATACTCAGTATTACCATCGCCGTAATCAATGTTTGATCAAAAATGCCAAGCGTGGAACCGGCAAATACTACGGCCAGCGTAGTGGAAAGCTGTGGTATACTGGATATTCCCATAAGAGCACTGTGCGAATTGGGTAGTTTACTTATCTTCCCCGCCATAAAACCACTCAAGAATTTTGAACCCATTGAACCAACTATAATTAATGCGGTCACAAGTAGTACGCCATTTACTTCGCTGAAAATACCGAGATTTGTTTTGGAACCTATAATCACGAAAAAGACAGGTATGAAAAGACCATAACTTATAGCTCTTAGTTTCTCTTTCAAGACAACGCTTGTAATTGATTCGGACAATACTAAACCGGCAAAGAATCCGGCTATGATCGGGTGCAGACCGAGCAATTGAAACGATACGACCGTGCCTATTAGAATTACAAAAATAGAGCGAAATTCCTGCTGAAAAATATCACCGTGACCATGCGCAGCAAAATGCTCCCGAGCTTTTATTATGACCCAGCGCAATATGAAAATGGTGGTAAAAAGCAAAGCATAGAATAGAGGCAGGGGCAGTCTAGCTGCAGGACTCAACGTCTGAAGCAGTATGGATAATAGAACAAGACTCAAAATATCTTCTATTATTGTCGCTCCGACTATCGATCTTCCCAATCTTGAACGCAAAAAATTATTTACCTCCAGAGAAGGTATGACAACGGCTATAGAAGAGGAAATGAAAATTATTCCTAATAAAAGTGATGTTGTCATCCCGTATCCGATGAACCAACCTATGCCGAATCCTACCAAGAAGGGCAGTGCTGAGTTCAAAAGAGATAATGTAAAAATGCCCTTTTTGGACTCCTTGAAAATGGACAATTTTATTTCAAGACCGGCCATGAACATGAGGAAGACTAGCCCTATCTCTCCTAGAAATTCGAGGGTGGGATTCGGAATGAACAGACCGAGTCCGAAGGGTCCGATGAAGATTCCGGCCAATATCAAAGTTACTACCCAGGGCAAATGCAGGCGACTAAAGACTTCGGAGAAAAACAACCCGGCAAATAGGACAATAAAAAATGGTAGTAACTCTGTCATTTATATGACAATTTTAACACACAAGATGCGGATATGAAATAAAAACGGCCTACCTATCTAACATTCATTGTCTTTTTGAATAAGAAAAAAACTGCCCAGATAGACAGCCTATACGTTGTTCTATTATTTATTAATATTATTGGCAAAATACAAAGTTGAGATAGATACAAAGAGAAAAAAGGCATTAAATGCACAGAGATCTAGTAACTCTTTCATATCTAAAGAAAGAGGCTTAGCCCAAAAAATAACGAGGATCATCACAGCTAACACAATAGAAAATAAAAGAAATAATCCACTGATCGCCTTAAGTAGTTTCACCATTTCCATTACTCCTATCACTTGATTTTTAAAGATATCGTATAGCCTAGTAAAATATCACTATTCAGTCAAGTAAACCCCTGATTTTTTCAGGAATATTTTCGATGTCCGCCCAATAGGATGAGATTAGAACCGCTCGTTATTGGAGCGATGGGTGGCAGGATCTTGGGAAGAGTCTAGAGATGGCTAGTAGTAGAGTGTTTAGTTAACAGGATTAGAAACGGTTATTAAAAATAAAAGACCTCGCACCCGACGAAGCTGCGAGGCTTCTGTCTGTTATGCGAGGTGTATCACCAAACTGATGGTACAGATACTAGATACGGGAAGTTACCAGTAATCTCATGGTAAAGCCAATCTCTTACAAATTGGAACGAGTTGGCATTTCCTATGACAGCATCCGAATGGGTGTCATCGTGCCCCTCCATTGGGTTGTAGTCATCTCCGGCACAATCAGTAGGTGTGCCGTCTTCACCTGGCTTGAATCCGAATGAGCCGCCACAGTGGAAACAATAATGTGTATTCCCACGCTCTCTCATTTGGTCAAAGTCGAATCGACTGAAAAAGAACGGGGGTTTGCCAACTCTATGGGCAATGTCGTGAGTAAGAAATATTCCCGTAATACTCATGCCATTCCTCCTTGATCGGTTTAACTGTAATCTACCTATACCACATCTTTATGGTATAAGTCAAACTGTCCGCCCACTAGGAATCGAACCTAGAACCTTCTCCTTAAAAGGGAGCTGCTCTGCCAATTGAGCTATGGGCGGCAGGACAATATTGCAACATTTTAACATAAAAGTAAGGAAAATCAAACAGTTTTTGGCTTGTAGCCAATATGTTCGCAAATTACTTCAAGCGCTCCCTGCCATTTGCTATAGAGTTTGTCTCTATGCTCCGGAGTGACGCAAACCCTTACACAGAGGTACTTGTCTAGCTCTCTCTCTAGGAGCTCGAAATAGCTAGGATCTTTTTCCTTCAGAGAGTAAATTGTAGTTCCGTCAAAAATCGAGAAGTCCTGAGGAATAAATCTGTTTTTCTCGACAATATGGCTCACGGCGACTTTCCAGCTCTCTATGCCCAGCATCTTGGCTATTTTCCCCTCAATCTTTTCCAGGTCAATGGCTTTGGAGTTTTTGTAAAATTTATCGAAAAAATCTTTTCCAAGTTCCTTTACTTTGATTTTCTTGCCGGCTCTTCTCTCAAGCCAGCCATATCCGCTCAAACGTATTGAAAGCGCCGTCTTCGGGAAATGCTTAACTCCCTTGTCAAAAATCTTCATGCCGTTTTGGATCATTTTGTTATCGCACTTCTTGAGGGTATATATTAAATCTCCGTCCACCATTTCCCATAGTTCCGCTTCGGTTATGCCTCCTCTCTTCTTCGGTGTATGCAACAACTGGTACATGAATTTCTGCATAAAGCGCTGTATGATGTACGCGCTTTTTTGCAAGTGCACGTTTCTGTAGAAATATATGTAGGCCCTTTGTATCTCCATGGCCGCATCAAGTGCCTTTAGGTCTACCATGAGATTCCCGTTTCTGTAGCTGAGGTGGTTAACCACACTTTCAACGCACTGTCTGACGTTGGGGCCAAACTCTGTCTCTTCCTGATCACGGACCAGATAGTCCATCTTCTCCATTCCGAAATTTTTATCGCTGACGATCTGCCAGGCCGGATCCTCCTTTCGCATGTATTTCTTTATCAGTTTCACGTCGCCGCCACACTTTTTGATGGCATCCGCCATCTTATCTACCACTCTCAGGCCATACTCTTTGTGGCTAAGCTTGGTAAATACTTCAATGACATGAGAAAAAGGACCATGACCTATGTCGTGCAGTAAAGCATAAAGACCCAAATTGAGAGCTTCTTTCTGGCTAAGGTGTCCTGATTTTACCATGCGGTCAGTAAATTCAACGGTTCGAACATACGCACCGAGAGAGTGCTGCCTGCGATCATGGGTACCGCCAGGGAAAACAAGGTAGGTAAGAGCAAGCTGCTTCTTGTCACTTAAACGCCTGAAGTGGTAGTTGTCTACAATTGACGCTATTTTTTGCTTATCCACCTGACCTATTCCCGGCCAAGGAATCCATTTGTGCTTAGTCATGCTAATATATTTTATTTATCACTAATTAGACGTAAAAGCAACTACAAAAGATTCCGCCTTCGTGGCGGAATCTTGCTTGATTTATTCGGTATTTTCTTTATCTTTATCTAGCGACCCTTGAAGGATATTTCTCAGACCCTTGAGGTCAACCTCCACTTTCGGCCTGGAAACTGCGGGTTTAGGCTGGAATTTACGCCCCTTGAAATCCACGGGGCCCCTCTTAATGGCCTCGGATAAAGATGCGGGCCTGGACGATTCTTTATTGGACGGCCGCGGATTATGCACCGGACTGCGCGGGGCCGGTTTGTTTTTCCTATACGGTTTGGAATCCCTCGTCCCGGACTTAAAATCATCTTTCGAACTTCCTTCTACTTCAAACGGTTCATGCCATTTGGTGATCGCCTGCTCCACTTCGCTACGGGTAGAAGCATATAGCCCGCGGGATGATTCTATGACTTCCTGCCTATTACTTTTAGCCAACGGTTCAAATCGTTCCATAGTCATAGCCGAAAAAGCCCTTGAAGCAACTCCGTCGATCATTAATTTCAAATATATCTGCCTCTTGCCTAAATTAACAATATCCGTGGCCATGAATTCCGGAGCTAGTTCTTTTTCTAATAGCTCGGCATCCTCTGCTCCGACGCGAAAACTAATGATGGTTCCGACATTACCAAAAACTGCGTCTCTCACTTCTTCCTCCATCTGTGCTATATATTGATGGGCAATTATCAAACTCAAATGGTATTTACGAGCCTCGGATAAAATATTCGCGAAGGAAGCGGTGGCAAAGTTTTGGAACTCGTCAACGGTCAGAATAAAATCCCTTCTCTCTGGCTCGGGGGTATCCACGCGGGACATGGCCGCAAGTTGGATCTTAGTAATTATCAAAGCGCCTAACAATCGTGAAGCCTCTTCACCTATTCTTCCTTTAGAAATGTTAACTAACAAAATCTTGCCCTCATCCATGGCTTTACGCATATCAATCGTAGATTTGGGCTGGCCCACAATATTACGCACCAAGGCTGAAGAAGTGAACTGCCCAATCTTGTTCTGAATAGCTGGAGTAGCCTCCGCCGCAAAACGTTCGGTATAGCCGGCAAACTCCTGCGTCCAAAAGGCCTTGACTACGGGGTCGGTAATGTTGCTGACAACATAACTTCGATATTTTTTATCGGCCAGCATACGATTAATACCGAGGAGTGTGGCATCCGGCGTCTCAAGCAACGCCAGAATGGTATTGTTCAATATATATTCCATCCTGGAAGACCAGAGGTCTACCCATATTTTCTTGAATACGTTTAAAACTCCATCGGCCACCAAGTGACGCTTGTCTGAATCAACCTGCTCCATGACATTGAAAGCGATCGGGTAATTCAAATCTGCCGGATTCACATAAATAACGTCTTTAATCCGTTCTTTGGGAATGTGGTCAAAAAGATCCTCCACCGGATCACCATGAGGATCAATGAAAGCTATGCCTTTACCATTTTGTATATCTTGAATAGCAAGAGTCTTAAGAAGTTCCGACTTCCCCATCCCCGTTTTACCGACAATATACATGTGCCTGCGACGATCATCCATTCTAATACCAAAATTAACCCTCTTGTTGCGGAAATTCGTTTCGCCGAAAAGTACAACCTCGTTGTCTGTTGTGTCCGCCATAGTTACGTTGGTAAGCCGGCCGGCGGCTGTCCTTTCTTAGCTTCGACTCTTGGGAATGACGGCGCCTTCACGCCGATACCCGGTAAGTGGAAAAGTGTCGCTAATTCTTCGGTATTTAAAATTATTACTTTCTTTACAAAAGCCCTGTCGCGATAATCCCGGTAAATATTATATTTTTTGCGATATTCTTCCTGTTTGGCTCCAAAACCAATATTGGACGGGAAAAGCCAGGGAAACCAACCCCTGCTAAACGTTAAAGTTCTCATATTGGGTTTGAAACTGTTTAAATTATATGAATAAACCTGTTTAAACATACCGATCACCGATGCAGTGCGTGAACGCTTCATGATCTCCTTGCGGGCTACATATACGAAACGGTAGCCGCATTTGAACCCTAATTTTGCTATTTTATTCTCAACCTGATCAAGAACAAACTTCTGGCCAGGAGTTAGCTGGGTTAATTGAAAATCTCTCTTTTTATCTTCCAATTTTTCCGGCGCTCCGCCCGGCAGCAGACTATCTATGAAATCAATAATTTGGTCTAAAAAGTCTTTTTTGACTTTCGGTTCTTTGCCTATTATCTTGTCCACCACCTTTTGCGCTTCTTTCACCCAACCGTCACCGGTGGCCCTAGCGGTAAGCTGTAGCCAAACGTGCTCGCCTGGGTCAAGTGCGCTCAAAACCTCAGCCAAGGGAGCGAGGGGATCGGTTCTCTTGAATTCGTCTTTACCTGATTCCTCCTCAAAGAAAGGGTAGGTCTTTATGGGATAGGCGTCCTCTTTGCTGAATACCAGCTCGGTGCCGAAGAGGTCATATTCATCATTGGGCACGATCTTGGGCAAGGCGGTGATATAGTCGTCGGCTATATTTATCTCCGCATCAGGATACTGGGCGAAAATTAAAGATTCAATCACATCGCGAAATCCTTCCGGTGTGCGAATATAGAAATTCATTTCACCGCCATTACCGACTATCTCAAAAGAAAACCAGGGCTGAACCTCCCCCTTAAAAAACTTTCTTTTCCAGTCTATAGGATTAATATATGCTGCGTGAATGCCGGAAAAAATATTTTCAGCTATTTTAGGACTTTTCTGTACGTCGGGCGGAGGTTTAATCTCAAGCAGGACCCATTTTATAGAAAGGAAGTACTTGTTCCTTATATACATCAGCCAAGCTTCAAGGGCCAGAAAAAACAACAGAACAGGCATATATACCCACCAGTATTCTGCTAATATACCGAATGAGGTTTTAAGTGGACTGAATACTTCTAAAAACAAGGAGGAGTTTCTAGCTTTTAGTTTTAGCTATAGTTATACGATAATGATAACTATAAACTAGCAACTATAAACTAGCCTTAAGCTTCGTGCAGGGAATATTTCCCGTCTTCTGTCTTGTGAAAGGTATTTTGATCCTGAAGATTCAAAAGTACGGTGTTTTCTTTTACCATTCTGTGCGAAAGCACACTGGCAACAATATCGTCCTTATGCAATGGTTCGTTAGCCGAACGTAAAAGGTCAACCAAAACGTCTTTAACTGTTCCGGCCTTCAGGCCCCACTCCGACAACCCATACATGCCGCGGCCAACCAATATGAATCTCTTGTCTTTGATAAGCTCATTGTGCACTGTCTGGGCGTTAGCTTTACGGCTTGAGAAATTGGCTTCATTTATCATTTTGGTAATTTCCCTAAAATGTCTTGGCGCGCTGCTTCTTTTAAGGACGAGAAAGGCCTTGTCCTTTACGCCCCTAGGCTTAATTTCCGGCCAGCTAGTCAATCCGATCTGACCAAAAGTGTTCTTGGAAATATGCCTGGGAATCGAAAGGTAAGATAGAACGGAAGCCATAGAGGCGTACTTCAATGAGGCTCCGGATTTCTGATAAAAATCAGCAATTGAAGCTTCGGCTATCGGTGCTCCTTTTTTATCCAAAGCTGCTACGAAAATAGAGATTGATTTCTTAAAAGAATCGGCATGCTGATTCGAGAGACTCCAAAAAGTATGGAAATCATTTGTTTCGGAAAATCTGTTAAATTTATTATCCAAGGTCAAAAAGAAGACCAGAGCGGCATTAGCCGAGCCGCTCTTTGAGTTGCCTGAAAATCTTTCAAAAAGATGATCTTCTCTGATTACACCTCCGGCTTGATCCAAAATATTATCTGCCAGATTAACAAAAGGCTTAACCTTTGAGCCAAGTCCGGAATTGAATTGCTCTTTGATCTGCCTCAGAGAAGCCTCTTCAATTTGTCTGACTCTTTCTCGAGTAATGCCGTATCCTTTACCTATCGATTCGAGAGTTTCTTTTTTCCCGGTCTTCAATCCGAAACGTCGAGATACTGCGTCTCTATTTCTTGGAGTTAAAACTCCTAAAAGTTGTGTGACTACTCCCTTAACTGTATTGGTCAAATTAGTCATGATTTTATGTAAAAAAGATTATCATACAGGAAGAAATAAGTCAATATTTGGACTGTGATTACTTCCGTCTTCTTCCGCTCAACCAGACCAAAATGGGCGAGGCGATAAAAATCGAAGAATAGGCTCCAGAGAATATTCCGACTATTAAAGCCAGGGCAAAATATTTGATGGATTCGCCACCAAAGAGGTAAATGGCGGTCAAGGGTAGCAAAGTTGTCAGAATAGTGTTGATAGATCGGACTAATGTCTGCATCACACTTTTATGCACTACATCGGGGAAGTTATCCTTTACCCCAAAGCGCAAGATATTCTCTCTTACCCTATCAAAAATTACGACGGAATCGGCGATAGAATAGCCCAATATGGTCAAAACCGCTGCCACGAACACTGCTGTTATTTCAACCCCGGAATACTTCCCGAGGTAAGCAAATAGTCCGGTCGGTATGATAACATCGTGTATCAATGCGGCAACTGCAGCAAATCCCAGCACCCAAGGCGACAGAACACCAGAAAGTTTTCTGAATACGATCGCAATATATACTATCACGACTAGAAGAAGGACGATGATGGCAATGATACTTTTATTCTTCAACTCGCTACCAATCGTCGGGCCAACGGAATCAAAACGATTTTCGGTAATTTGTCCGTGCTTGGCAGAAATAGCCTGTAATATGGCCTGGTGAGTTTTCTCATCTATCTCCCCCAGCCTCAGCAAAGCTTCTTTATCCCCGGCTGGGCTAATGCTGACGTCTCTCACTCCTTCAACCTCCCTGACTGTAGTATTGAGTTCTTGAACCGACGGACGTTCTGAATTAAAAGATACTTCCAATAATGAACCGCCCTTGAAATCCACCCCCAACCGCAATCCAAAAACCGCAACAAGAATGATAGCCAAAACCATCATGGCTATAGATATAAAGAAAAATATTTTGTATACGGGTTTCATGGTGATTGACTAGAAAAGCCAGCGTCTTTTTTCAAGCTTTGGCCCGATAAATAAATTAAGGAATGAACGCGTGGCAACAATAGCAGTAAACAAACTAATTAATACCCCCAAACCAAGGGTCAGAGCAAAACCCTTGACTATGGAACTTGAAAACATGTATAGGACAATGGTGCCTAGTAATGTGGTCACGTGGCTATCTCGAATAGAGAACCAGGCTCGCTGGAATCCGTCATTGAAAGCCTGGGAAAGCGAACGGCCGGCTTTCAATTCCTCTCTTATGCGTGCGAATATCAAGATATTGGCGTCTACGGCGATACCAAGGGACAGAATGAAACCAGCGATACCGGCAAGAGTCAGGGTGACCGGTATCAACTTATATATCGTCAGAACAATGACCACATAAATTATCAGAGCAACTACCGAGACCAATCCGGGCAAACGATAAAACATGATCATGAAAATCGCTACCAAAAGTAATCCGTAAAGACCGGCCCTTAAAGACTTCTCCAATGAAGCCTGGCCTAAAGAGGCGCCGATTGTCTGTTGAGAAACCAGCGTAATAGGAACCGGCAGCGCACCGGCGTTTAAACGGTTAACTAATTCTCTGGCCTCTTGAATATTGAAGTCTCCGCTGATGATCGCCTGTCCGCTAGTAATTTCGTTCTGAACTATTGGGGTACTGATAGGGACGCCGTCAATATATATCGCGACTGGCTGACCCAGATTGAGCTTGGTAATCTCTGCAAAAAGATCGGAGCCCTCGCTGTTCAGGTTTAAAGATACCTGTGGTTGCGAGGTTGTCGGATCAAAAATTAATTGAGAACGCTCGAGATGCTTACCCGTTAGACCGGTTGACTGGAAAAACGGATCCTCATCTAATCTTTCCCCTCTTGCTTGCGCATCCTGTATGGCCCGGGCTTCCTCTTCGGGACGTAATTCCTTGAACTCCAAAAAAGGCGTCAGACCGATCAATTCAATCGCCTGGTTGACGTCGCTGATACCGGCTAACTCAACGACTAGACGATTATTACCCTCTATCTGAACCAGTGGTTCGGTGACTCCGAACAGGTTTACGCGACGCTCGATAACATCTCGGACTCCTGCCATAGCGTCATCAGAGCTTTGGCCCTGGGTGTCGGACAGATCAGCCTCATATACCAAATGGGTTCCGCCCAAAAGATCCAGACCGAGACGAAATTGCGGAACCTGAGGAAAATGAGGAATTTGATAGCTTTTTCCTTCAAGTTTTAACTTCGAGTTTAAAAAATCGGCTCCTTTGTCAAAGGCCGACGGATAAACAAAAAAGGCGAGTACGACCCCGGCAATTAAGATTATTAATGACTTGGATTTAGAATGCATGGAGAAAGAATGGTAAAATAAACGGCTTAAAAAATCAACTCAGCCTATTCCGGCAACTTCTCTCTGCTGGTTCTGGGCTTTTGCTTCTCCAGCCACTCTTTTATGAACAAAGTTGCGCGAACGTCGTCCTCGTTATATTTAATTATCTTATTAATCAACTTCTTGTCCCCTTTTTCGAGCCATTCGTTGTACCAGACTACTGATTCGGCTCCGCCAGCATCGGCGGCCTCCCATTTGAAGCCCAGGTACTTGGCCACGTCTTTCAAGCTATAGAAATACAGGGGGAGAACTACGGCATTCCCCAGCATTAAATACAGGTCAATGGTATTATTCTTAAATTTATCCTCCAACTCCAGAGAGATACCATACCTTCGGGCTAATCGGTCAAAGACCTGCCTTTCGTAGGATGAGTAGTGGTAAATAACGAAATTTTCCAACGAATCTATGTAATCCAGAAACTCGCGCCACATTCTCTCTTCGTCTTTTTTGTCTTTTGCCAAGAAATACTTGAACTCTGCCTTATCGGACTTAATTTTCTTTGATTTAATTAGGACACCGAACAGATAGTCGATATCACCGGGGGGATCGGATTCAATATCAAAATATATTTCATTTTCAATTTCGGGAAATTCGGTTTTCTTAAGAATCAACGGTTGGCCGGACATCAAAACCTGAGCCTGATTGTGAAATCGGGTTATTTTATCAAACGGCCAATCCTCTAGTCTTGCATACAGCTCATCTACATCAGCTTTGGCCAAATCCTCGACAGTCTTGATCCCAACCTCATAGAATCGACGCTGATCATTCTGACTCAAACGGAAAATTAAAGAAATGTCGTTACAGCCCTTGGTTTCCTCCAGACAGATAGAATACCAGGGGGATTGCTTGCATCCGCTCTTAAGGAATGGGGGCGGTTTTTCTCCTTCCAAAACCTTTTCCATCTTTTCGAGTGTAAATTGGAAGTAGTCCATGAAATCTTCAACCATGAATGACCTCTCTTCCCCCTCCGCGTTTATGATATATGCGTCCATGGGCCGCACGCCCTGCAATCTTTCAAGGATTAAACTATAAAAAACCAGTTGGAATTTGTATTCGTCTCTTATCTCCCTACCGCTTTTGACGTCGTAAACCACGTAGTAATGGTCGCCGAAAATAGATTTCATCCCTTTCTCGACTGGCCTTGCTTCAAGCAAGTCCGGAATGCCCACCCAATTTTCATACATCAAAACACCGTGATATATATTCTTGCCCTGCTTCATCAGCTCCAAAGTAGCCAAGAATGCCTCGTCCAGATCTTTGAAAGAATCCGGATTGATTTCCTCAAATTTTCTAGATTGGATTACACTCCTCTCATGTTTAAGACCATTCTTAAATATCATCTCCATTAAAGGAGGAACTTCTCCTTTTTTATCCTGGTCACCATACACGTCATACCAGATCCAGTGGGGACATTGAAAGAATTTGTAGAATAACTCTCCGGTTATTTTTGTTTTGTCTTTTTCGGTTGCCATTAGTCTAAATATTGTTTGCTACCATTAACTGGAGATTAGCTCGAGATATCTTTAGTGGTTTCGAGGTCTTGATATATGCCATTATTTTTCCACGGTTACTTTTTCTATTACATCGCCCTGCTTAATACTAAGGACCACCTCCATACCGGCAAGTACGCCGCCGAAAACCGTGTGTCGTCCGAAAAGATGCGTCTGCGGCTTCGTCGTAACGATAAAGAATTGACTACCGTTGGTATTAGGTCCGGCATTAGCCATGACTATGGTTCCCGGAGTTACCGGCAAAGATTCCAATTCATAGTTGTATTTGTATCCCAAACCTTCCAATTCCGCTATCGCCTCATCAGACAACCCTAAAGATTTTGGATTAATTTCATCCTCGAAAGTATAGCCCGGCCCACCAGAGCCGACTCCCGGATCATCTGTCTTGGACAAAGGATCGCCACCCTGGATCATGAAGTCATCAATTACTCTGTGGAACTTAGTACCGTCGTAAAAACCTTTTTCAGCCAAGCTAATAAAGTTGGCAACGGTCTTGGGTGCTATTTTGGGGATAAGACCAAGTTTAATATCGCCTTTTGAGGTCTTCATCGTCACGGTGACGATTTCGACATTCTCTAAATCCGATTGTGGATTGTCTTGTTCGGTCATAGTTGGGGTTGGCGTGATACCTGAATCATATGGATCCAGGTCCAAGCCGCCTTTATCTTTAAAAAGGAAATAGCCGCCGAGAGCCAGTCCGACTACTATTAGTACTAAAAAGGGTAAAATTGATATTTTCATAGTTTAGAGTTTTATTGCTTTCCATCATATTATATTTTCCAACTCTTGCAAAATGTCGTCCGGAATCGGGATTTTCCTGCCAACAGGACTCACGCCCGGATAGCGCCAGGCGGAAATGACTCGCCTTTTCGGCTGAACAATGAGTGAAGAGTCGTCAGACGATAGCCTACTTAATATATCCTGATACATGACCCATACTTCTTGGGGTTTTTTCTTATTGCTTGTCGGCTGCATTACGGCAACGGTTTCTGGGGCTATCCCTTCTTCTTTTCTCCCCGGGAATCTGATTATTCTCTTGATCAAGCTCTCCGATATACCATAATACATCATTTTATCTTTGACATGATTGGTCCATTTGTATCTCTCATTGTCTTTTGGCAATTTAAATTGCATATTTTATGACTCATCAAGAATTATTTTGTTCTTGAATCTACCCCTTCTATCTATCTTATCTTGTTTCACATCTTCTAACTCCTTTTCGTCAAAATTCTTGTACTCTTTTATCGCATCGAGAACTTCGAGCAGATCAGCAAATTCTTCAATGTTGTCATCCTTGACGAACTCGGCTGCTTCTTCTTGCAATTTTTCTTTCAGCTTTTGCCAGTACTCCTCGTCATTTGCAATATGAAATATTACTTCCTCTCCCTTTTCTTTAATTATTTCCGGGATCTTATCCCTGACCAATTTATTGTATTTCATGTTGGCACCTTTCTCTCACCTACTTCTTGTGGTGAGGTGAGTCTATCATTCCACACTTTTTATATTTATACACACGGCCAGTGGCAGGATTTATGGCCCCGCAAGGACATGGATCATTCCTCCCTATTTTCGGCCCCTCATTCTTTACCGTCTCTCTTTTCGACTCTTCCTCCATTTGTTTCGAGACTCCGGAAGGAGCGGCATTTGCAATAATATCGGCCTTCTTTGTTTCAACTTTGGTATCCTTGGGCTGATTAACAAAACCGACTTTGAATATCATGTTAGCAACCTGCTGACTGATAGCGGCCTGGAGTTGATTAAACATTTTCTGTCCTTCTATCTTATACTCAATCAGTGGATCTCTCTGACCGTATGCCCTGAGACGCACAGAATCGCGTAAAGACTCCATCTGTTCTAGATGATCTACCCACAGCTCGTCTATGACGCGCAATAATACCATCTTCTCCAAATGCCTCATTGGCTCCGAACCAACTCGCTCTTCCTTGGTCTTGTACGCCTTATCAATAACCTCGTGCAGGAAATCCATGAGCTTGCCGGAGTCTCTGGCATCAGCGACTTTCGTAGCCATAGAGTGGAACTCTGCTCCATTTTTGAATTCGCTGTCTTCTAGCGGAACTATGGCTTTAACATGTTCCGTGATTTCTTCAATATTCCAATCTGGAATCTCAACGCCAGTATGGAAATTGACTATCTTGTCAATCTCCTGGTGGACATACTCTAATATCCTATCCCGGATATTAGATGAATTTAGCGCTTCTTTCCTAAGACCGTAAATCGCCGTTCTGTGCCGATTCATCACGTCATCGTATTCAAGGACATACTTACGAATATCAAAGTTATTACCCTCTATCTTCGACTGAGCCTGTTCTATGGCTTTGGAGATTAGGTTATTCTCAATCACGTCATCTTCACCCACGCCCAACCGATCCATCAGCTTCTTCAACTTGTCGCCACCGAATATTCTAACCAGTTCGTCTTCGGTTGAAACGAAAAACTGGGACGAACCCGGGTCGCCCTGTCTGCCCGCTCTTCCTCTAAGCTGATTGTCTATTCTTCTAGCCTCATGGCGCTCAGTACCGATGACATGGAGTCCGCCTAATTCTTTTACTTTTTTAGCTTCTCCCGGTTCCAGAGGGTTACCGCCAAGCATAATATCAACGCCACGGCCCGCCATATTGGTCGCCACGGTCACACTGCCAACACGACCAGCCTGAGCAATAATCTCTCCTTCCTGTTCGTGGCTCTTTGCGTTTAAAACTCTATGAGGTATGCCACCTCTCTCCAAATGGGCCGAAAGTATCTCGTTTTTAGTAATAGATACGGTACCGATCAATATTGGCTGGCCCTTGGTGTGTCTTTCCTTAACTTCGTTAATCAGAGCTTTCATTTTGCCCTTATCTGTTTTGTATATCTTGTCTGCCATATTTAAACGGACCAACGGCTTGTTGGTCGGTATTGTCACCACGTCCAGCTTGTACACCTTATGAAATTCCTCGGCTGAGGTCTGCGCCGTACCGGTCATGCCGGAAATTTTTTTGTAAAGTCTGAAATAGTTTTGGAAAGTAATAGTTGCCAGTGTTCTTGATTCTTTCTGAACGTATACGCCCTCTTTGGCTTCAACTGCCTGGTGCAATCCCTCGGACCAGCGACGGCCAGGCATCAGTCTTCCGGTAAATTCATCGACTATGATAACCTCCCCGTCACGTATGACATAGTCGGTATCGAGATGAAAGATCACATTTGCTTTCAATGCCTGCTCCAAGTGGTGGACATACCTGGTACCGCCCTCTTCATATATATTCTTTAGACCCAGCAGTTTTTCTACTTTTTCTATTCCGCTTTCAGTAATTGAAACGGCCTTTAATTTTTCATCTACATTGTAGTCGGTATTCTCCTTCAACTGCGGAACCATTTTAGAGAAAGTTTGGTATAGGCTGGTCGAGTCCGTATCTGGAGCGGAGATTATCAGAGGGGTGCGAGCTTCATCTATTAAAATAGAGTCAATCTCGTCGACGATGACAAAGTTATGTCCCTTAGCCTGCGCCATGCTCTTTTGATCGTAGACCATATTATCGCGCAGATAATCAAAACCGAATTCGTTGTTGGTGCCGAAAGTAATGTCAGCTTCATATGCTTCGCGGCGTTCTACCGGACGCAAAAATTCATGTACAACCTTAAATCCGCCGGTGGTGTCGCGTTCTTTGTCTAATTCATCCGCTTCTTTTTTGCTTACATGAGCCAAGTCGTAGATATATGAGGCTTCATGGTTAATACAGCCGACGGTCAGTCCCAGGGCGTCATAAACCTGGCCCATCCAGGCCGTGTCACGACGAGAAAGATAGTCGTTGACCGTAACTATATGAACTCCTTTCCCAGTCAGAGCGTTCAAATACGCCGGCAGGGTTGCAACCAGAGTCTTACCCTCTCCGGTCTTCATTTCGGATATATTACCCTGGTGCAGGGCGAAGCCGCCCATCAGCTGAACATCGAAATGCCTTTGACCCAAAGTTCTCTTGGCCGACTCGCGAACTGCGGCAAAAGCCTCGAATAAAATATCATCCAGTGATTCGCCGTCAGTTATTCTTTTTTTGAACTCCTCGGTTTTTAATTTTAATTCTTCAAGTGAAAAACGCTCGAACGTCGGTTCGAGCTCATTGATCTTATCTACAACCGGTTTGAAATTATCCAGTATTCGTTTGTTAGCGTCTCCGAATATTTTACTAAAAATCCCCATAATGCTTTATTTTTTCTTGCGCAGGGTGCGTAAGTCTCTCCTCTTTTGTTTTCCTTTTTTAATCTGGCGCTCCAAATCTTTTCGAGCTTCAACTACTGCGTACTCTAATTTCATATGCCTGGCTTCGGCGCGCAGCAATCTACTGCCGATCTTGAGATTAATTTCAGCGTAATATATCATGCCGGATTTGTGATGCTTCGACGGCCTGCCCACTTCGACTCTGGCTTCAGCCAGTTCGGCATTCTTCGGTTTAATGAATTTCTCGACAGAACCAACCTTATCTTCAACCAAAGTCTTAATGCTTGGCGTCAGATCAATATTTTTTGTATGTATAATTATTTGCATAAATACTTGATAATATCACACTATACCACTTCTTTTACCAAAAAAGAACCCCCCTTCGGGGGTTCTTTGAGATCGCGTTTACCGCGTGAGAAAGAAGACTATCTTCTCTTCTTTTTCTTGGCCTTTTTGGTAGCCTTTCTCTTCACTGGCTTTCTCTTTGCTGGCTTCTTCTTTTTTACGACTTTCTTTTTCTTTGCCATAATTTAAATAGTAATGAGACAATATGATTAATCTGAAAAAAATTTTTAAGATTAAAAATATATTATCTCACCCTCCTAATATGGCAGCCGACCAAACTGCCATGAAAATTTCTTAATCAATGTAAGTGACGAAAAAATTTTACTGCTAATATAATTATACAAGTAAAAAATTCTTTTGTAGACAAAAAAGTGGATAACTTTAAAAAATATTTTTACTAATTTTTTTCAAGAAAATTAAAAAGAAAAGATCTTACTTGCACGAGATCAAAATTCTCCGATTTTGATAATTTCTTCCTGCAATAGAACTCCGGACTTTTCTAAAATTTTAAAGACCGGTTATTCTATTGAGTAATGTCGGGGCCAACGGAATAAAAATTCAGTTCTAGCTCATTGACCTGAAAAACTGCGTCCCAGGCTCGGCCTGAAGTGGAGAATTGTTCTCCGGAAATATTTAGCCAGCGGCGCCGACCAGATTCAAGATTGTATACTTTTTCGTCAAACTGAATCAAATTACTGTCCTGGTATTGATCCGCTTCCGAACGGGAAACTATTTTAACTTTATCGAAACCGAGATGAGGATAGAAATCAAAAACGCGCGGACTCGGTATGTGCCTTCTCCATCTGCCGTTGATGACATATACCTTGGTGTCTCCATCGGCTCTGATCAATGACCCATCCGGTAAATTAAGGGTCGGCGCCTGTATATCCGGCGTTGGGGTTGGAATAATTGTTTCCGAAGGAATTGCTACACCTTCAGGCGCAGATTCAACGCGCTGAATCACAAAAGAAAGCTGAATTGCTGTCTCGTTATCCGTAAAACCCGTGATTTTATCTTTCTTGATTGGCACGAAGACAACTCTGCCGATATCTGAACCCGCTCCATCTATATACAGGGTGCTGGATTTGAATGTCGGATTAAAAACAGAGAAGAAATTAGTACCATCAGCTTTGAATACGACATAGGGAATACGGAAACTCGTTAGAGACGGGGAAGAAAAATCAATTTTTAAGATATGATTGTTACCGGCAGCAAAAGACGCAACGTCATACCACCTTCCCTGCCAGTCCTTAATATTTTCCGAGACGGTAAGATTGGAATTATCACTTACGTTTATGAAAAGCTTGTCTGGAGCGACTCGGAAATTACGCAAACCTTCGCGAGTAAATCCGAATTTTTCTTCATCGGTGGTGTTATTTAAAATATTGGCCAAAAGCCATTCGGTGTAGATATCGATAAAAGATTCGGAAAAACCATTTTGTTCAAGAGACTGATTAATACTCTTGATTCCAGGAGAAGTAGTTTTGATCGTATCGGCAATTACTTTGGGAGAAAAATGCTCGGAGATATATTCTCCAAATAAACCAACCTGCCCGTAATCAGCCGGCTCGTTTTTCCATTCGGTCAAACTGTCTGATGGTTCGCGGAGTAAAGCGGTCAATCTACTATCTAGATGGGAACCGCTAAAGTCGTCGTTATACCCCACCAGGGTCACGGCATACTCCGAGCGCAATTCGTTAAGCCAAATATTATCTCTCGTATTGCGCAAAATCTCTTTTTGGTTAAAAGATATGAGGTGCTGGAATTCATGGGCTAGAAAAGAGTTCAGTTTTTTTTGATCAGACAATGAGGTTACATTCATATACACCATCTCTCTTTCATTGGAATCGGGAGCAAAACGTTTCAAGAATTGGTTAGTGGTGTCGAAATATCCGCCCGCAGCCTCAACTAGTGGCGAGAGAAGAATCGTGATCCTGGGATCGTTATCAATCCCCGGATTAGGTTCGGAACCAAAAAATTCAGTTTCGATCGGATATATTTTACTATCAAACTCATCTCCAAGGGCAATAACCTGGGTCAGTGTCTGACTACGCACATCCTGATTGATACTATTCCAATAGTTGTCTTCTATATAGAAATAGGCTCTGTCGGATATGTGTCTCAAAGTTGCATTCAAATTAGTTCGGGATTGCGAATCAAATTTAGAATTTACGAAAAATAACTGATTTTGGCCAAAAGTATCGGCATTGGCGTATGAGGCGGCGGCAAAAACAAACAAAAAAACAGCCGTCCATAGGCCTGCTTTGAAATTTCTCAAATATCTTATCACTTCCATCAGCCTAATTATATCTCATTTTAATAAGAGGACCAACCAGACAGGGTGCCTATAAAGCCGGCGGCGCCAATTACGAATATCTTTGGTTTTTTACTTTTTGATATTTTTGCCATGGATACGAATAGGCTTTCGCTTTCTAGTAATAATATCTTTGTTGTGCTTGCTGACTTCATTCATAGTAAGGCCCTGCCAAGCGAGCAAAGCCTTGTTATAGTCACTAATAGACTTCATTACTTTTACTCCTTTCTTTAAAGACTCAATTAAACCAAGATTGGTTTTACTTTTCTTACTAGACAGCGTTTTTATCAGGTCTTCGGTAAAATTAATGAATGCGTTCATGTCTTTCGGATAACAATATCCGCCTGCACCGCAATAGACACCGTGCTCGACATCCAACCAGGCAAGTCCGATCCTTGGATCGGCGCCAATTGTTTCTTTTACATTGTCATAATTAACCTCAGCGTTTACTTTTTCATTTTTAAAAGCAGCGGTCATGGCGTAAGAAATATCGGCAATGATATTGCCGTAAATTACTTTCATATATCCGAAAATATTGCTTGCGTATTTAGCTAACTCCGCCTCGGTGGCATTGATATCCTTCTTGGTATAGTCGCTAGACCATGGTCGTTCAAAATGCGCCCTAGGTAACAAAGATAGAATTTCTTTGGTGTCGCTATAGCTTTTTTTCGTATGACCGATTAGCTGTCTGTCCGGCTTGATGAAATCAAGCCAGGATTGAGACTCTGTCAAAAATTCCGGATTAAAAATAAATTTCTTTCTGGGATGGGTTTTTTGCAAATGTTCTACAGTCCCGGGAGTCACGGTTGATTTGATTACTACGATCTTTCCATCTTTTATCGTTTCAACTGCGTTTTTGACTATGGAAACGTTGCAGCTGCCATCTGGATTGGACGGCGTAGGCACTGCAACAAAGACTACATCGGCTTTGTTTATATCATCACTATAATCTTTTTTAGGATCGGAGTCGTAACAAAAGAGGTCTTTACCTCGTCTATATCCTTTAGATTCCTCAAACCATCGCTTGATCGGCTCTCCGACCATGCCGAGGCCTATAATTCCTATTTTGATTTTTTGATTCTTATAAGTGGACATTTTTTGATAATTATTGTATTATATTACTAAATATGCGACGTATTCTATTATACTTTGGCGATATAGCCACCCTTTATTTAGCCCTCCTTTTAACCTTAGTTATACGATACGGAGGCGATTTTGGCAACCAGCTAGACATCCACAGCCTACCATTTACTTTGATATTCCTGATCTGGCTATTGGTATTTTACATAGCCAACCTTTATGAAATTAGCCTGCAGAAGAACAATATATCTTTCTTTTCTACTCTTTTCTATTCTATTGCGGTAAACGCCACTATCTCTGTTTTATTCTTCTACCTGATTCCTCTTTTCGGCATCACCCCAAAAACCAATCTCTTCATATTCCTGGTGCTGGCCACTACCCTGCAAACTTCCTGGCGGTATTATTTCAATAAACTGATAGTTAAGGGCGGGTATAGAAACAATACATTGATAATTGGAGTCAACCAACAATCACAGGAACTGTACGATTTCTTATTGGCCAACCCCCAGCTCGGTTATAATCCCCTTGGCATAATTGATGTTGAAGATAATGCCGTATCCGAAATTCTGGAGGATTTGATTAAACAAAAAAGGGTAGCAACCTTGGTACTGAGTCCATCAGTTTATCACATTCCCCATATAGTAGACGTATTCTACCGCCTTGTGGGTTTCAAAATCAACTTTCACAGCTTGTCTGATTTCTACGAACTGGCCACGGGAAAAGTACCTCTTGGAGCGATAGACCAGGTCTGGTTCCTGGAAAACCTTTCCGAAAGCGGCAAACGAGGATATGAGATGGCTAAACGAGCGTTAGATTCGGTGTTTGCAGTTGTTATCGGCACAATCTCACTCCCGTTTTATCCGTTAATAATACTGGGTATAAAACTGGATTCAAAAGGTCCTATCCTCTATCGCCAACTGAGGATCGGTAAAGCCGGAAAGGTTTTTTCATTAATAAAATTCAGAACGATGACCCATGGTGTAGAAAAAGATACTGGCCCAGTATGGGCCAGCGAGAACGACTCGCGCACAACTAGATTCGGTAAATTCATACGAAAAACAAGAATAGATGAGCTGCCCCAGGTGTGGAATGTGCTAAAAGGACAAATGTCCTTTGTCGGTCCTCGCCCGGAAAGACCGGAATTCCATGAGAAACTGCAGAAAGGAATACCCTTCTATGAAGAACGGTATCTTGTCAGGCCAGGACTTACCGGTTGGGCTCAGATAAAACACAAACTGGACTTCAGCGGGGGCATGACCATCTTAGATACAGCCGAGAAACTACAGCACGATTTGTATTACATAAAACACCGCACCGTCATGCTTGATCTGGGAGTAATTCTTAAGACAATAAGTATTATCCTTAAGAAAGCTTTTCGCTAATTTCTTCTGCGGAGATAGATAAGAGAAACTAGGAAACCGCCGGACAAGTCCATAAGATAGTCAAACATCGTATCGTCTAAACTCGGCTGGTTCAATTGCCAGCCGTTTTTAGTTCCCCAGAGATGATCAATGCCCCACTCCATGAATTCCCACAGAGTTCCGACAAAAGCAGAACTACCGACTAGAATTAGAATGATGAATAACCTTCGAAACTTTACTGAACCCAATTCACCTTTAAAAAATATGGCCGTTGCCATCGCAACTGCCATACCGCCAGTAAAATGCAAGGGAATATCAACCCAAGTTAGATTAAAACCAAAATCAAAAGTTAAAACCGAAGCAAAAACGGCTAGAACAGAAGCGATAAATATGATAGCAAACTTTTTTGTGAACATTTAGATTAGAATTGGCGGCCAAGACTCTGAACAAAACTGCGAGCTTCGGATTCGAAACTTTTATCTAACTGCGCAGACATTCTGGCTTCATCTACTGCTTCGTCTATCATACCAAGTCGAGCATAGACCACCGCCAATGACGCATGGTATTGGGGATTATTAGGACTGAGTCGTATCAGCATGCTAAACATCTCTGCTATTTTCTGAAAGTTATTTTGTTTTATATATATATTTAATACCATCAGGGTATCATTCTCTGACAGTCTATATCCATTCTTTATAGCATCGTCCACAACCGCTAGCCCCCTTTCCACGTTGCCGCTTTCTAAATATGTTGCAGATAGATACCAATAGGAGATTCCGACGCTAGGATTCAGGTCAACCGCATCTTGGAAATATTTGATCGCGTTAGAATAATCTTCCTTATTAAGATAAACCTGAGCTATCTCATAATACGTCCTCACGAAGTTAGGCGATATCTCTAAGGCTTTGCGAGAGTTCTCTAATGCTTTGTCATTGAACGGAGACGCCGGATCATTCTTGCCCAGAGTTATATAAAGTCGGGATAGATACAAATACGGTAGATAATCCTGTTGTGTTTCATCAGCATTCTTTTGCACCTCATTTATGGCAAACTCAATAGCCTCTTTCTTGTTCTCGTCAATGGTACCGGACAAATTTGCCAATAAGAATTTGGCAAAGCGATGCCTGTATTCATATTTTCCATGCACGTCATATGACAAAGCTTCCTTAAATTTAGCTACTGCCCCATCAAAATCTCCAGACCAAGACCTAACAATACCACGAGTTGTTGTGTAGTTAGTCTTGGCTGATAAGATATTAGTTTTGTAGATCAAAATAGTAACAGCCGCTAGTAATATGAGCATTAACACCCAGAGTCCCGAACCAATATGTTTTGTATTTTGAGCTATCTGGCCGCCAGTCTCGGTTTTCGGCTTGGTTGTTAGATATGTTATGAAGCCAATAACCGTGAAGAAGACCAAAAAGTTAGCCGAGGTATCGAAGATAAAAGAATTATGGATAATATATGCCGTCAATAAAGATATTAATCCAATACCTATCGGCTTCTCTATTTTTTGCTCTTTCATAGTATATATCCATATGAGACGGTAAGCCGCGACGAACATGGCGACATAGGCTAGAAAAGTCAAAAGACCCATCGTGACCAGTATCTCTACAAACATATTATGGGCACGATCAAACAAAGTTTCTGCCCCTGGCCCCGCGTAGAATTGCGGATTGAAATGTTTTGAGAAAGGAACGTTGAAATTTTCCGGACCCCAGCCAAGTAAAATTGTCTTCGGAGTTTCTTTCCAGCCACTAAATCCGGCCTGCCAGGCCCAAAATCTTGTCTGGACCGTAGGCGAGTTTAGAGAAAAATCCGTAACTCTAGATAAATATCCAGAATTTTTAACAAACTGCGAATCCTTGAACGCAAATGAGAACCCGACGAAAATTACAAATAGAATAACCAAACTGACCAATGCCTTCTTGGCCATCTTTGAATGATTTGTAAAAAAGTATAGTACGGCAAAGATTAAAAATCCAACACCGACGCCCAATATTGAACCCCTGACCGCGGTCATTAATACCGCTATAGTGCTGATTAAAGTAGCAAGGTAAAAATATCCTTTTTCTCTTGGCTTTATCCAAGAAGATGAAGCTAGCATCAATGCTAAGAAAATATTTAAGACCTGATAACCGGCAAATAGAGCGGCATTACCTATAGTCCCGAATATTCTAGCCCTACCGCCAGAACCTACAATCAATTCCCAGTTAGTTTTCTGAAGAAATCCGTAAAACGCCGAAAGTACGCCAACGAATACAACTACCCTCATCAGTCTGAGCCAATCCTCTTTTGTCCTAAAAACGGCGACTAGAATTAGCAAATAAACAATGTAGTGTAGAAAAGTCCAAAATCCGCCCATCCTCTCAAGTGAACCCCAAAAACTTAAATACGGATTAATGCTGGTGATGGTCGATATTCCAAAAAGGACAGTAAACAGCCCGACAGCCCCGAGAAGTATATGTTTGGGCGGTAAATATGATCTATCCTTAATTATCAAAACGAGATAAAAAACCGCCATTATCTCTACGATACTCCTGAAAATTACAACTTTGCCAAAATGAAATGGAGAAATATACTGAGAAAAAATAACTAGCGGCACGAACGCAATCAAATAGACTCCGTATTTCAGGAGTTTTACGAGTACTGAATTTTGATTGTTTTGCATCACTTAAAATTACTACAAAAACACCTAAAAATCAAAGCGGTTCTTGAGTCGTAAAATTAGTACCTTCTGATATTTTAATAGGGCAGGCGTTATCGCTTACCAATAAGTCTAAATTCTTGAGGTTTTATCTACGAGTTCGGTCATTTTTTAGCAAATACATAATTTTGAACAAGAACTTAAGCCTGCTTTTATTAAATCCATAATAATTCGAGCGGTGACCGCCATAATGCGGCTGCAAAGTCCGGGTGATAATTATCCCGACAACGGCCCGTATCACTCTCCCCCTAAAACTCCCGGCTTGAAAAGTTGCTACGTTGTGAATAAAAAAGTGCTTTCTTAGTTGTAAAATCATTAATTTTAAGCTAAATTACCAGTATTATTTATGATATCTAAAATTAAGAACAAAGCTAAAGAACTTCTCCTCTGGTCTCAAAAATATACCAAAACCGATATGCTTTACCTCGCTAGAGGGAGTTTTTGGCTTACGCTCGGACAAGGAATACAAATGGCAAGCGGCCTTATTCTGGCTGTTGCATTTGCCAACCTTTTGCCCAAAGAGGTGTATGGAATTTATCGCTATGTTCTATCTGTCGCAACTATCGTCGGCGTATTTACATTATCCAGTATGGGGACCGTGATTACACGTGCTGTCGCGCGAGGTTACGACGGAGCGCTACGGGTAGGGTTTCGCGCACAGATGATTTGGAGCATCGGTATTGTAATAGCCAGCGGTATGGCCTCGCTCTATTACTACATAAACGACAACACGACACTTGCTATCTCTTTATTAATTGTCGGTGCATTCGTACCGTTCATAAAAGGATTCGGGCTGTATAAATCATATCTCACTGGCAAACAGCTTTTTCGCGAAAGCGTTACGCTTGGTATATGGCGCAAGCCCTTGCCGCTCATTGCCATTATCACCACCCTGTTCCTCACCGACAATCCAGTTATTATCTTACTTGCCTACTATTCGTCTAATGCGATTTCGCTAGGGTTTATCTATCTGATCGTTGTACGAAGATACCCAGCCACGCCTAAGCCCAACTCCGACCCCGAGTTAATTAATTACGGCAAACATTTAAGTTTCATGACTGCGCTTGGCAACATCGCAAGCAATATGGATAAGATACTCATCTTTCATTTTTTGGGCGCCGCGCCCGTCGCCATTTATTCCTTAGCGACGGTTCCGATTAAGCACATACAAACTTTATTTAATACAACCCAAACACTTGCGCTTCCAAGGTTAAGCAAACGCAACCTCAGAGAACTACAGCAAACTCTTCATCATAAAATCCGCGTGGCAACTCTTCTTATGGCAATAATTACCGTAGCATATATTCTTGCCGCGCCATTTCTATTTAAACTTTTGTTTCCCGCTTACCTAGATTCTGTTTTATTATCACAGATAATTGCACTCACATTGCTTACCTTGCCAAGAACTCTTTATTCGCAAGCGCTTGAGGCCCATAAAATGAAGCGTGAATTATATATTCTTAGAATAAGCGTGCCGATTGTAAGAATTTCTCTTTTGGGCATATTCTTGCCGCTTTATGGCATTTGGGGAGCCGTATACACACTATTGGGAACACAAATGTACGCAACCGTCTTGACTGGATTTCTATTCTATAGGGCTCGCGGAAAATAAATGTTTATGGTTTATACACGCAGAAACCGTCAATATCTACTTGCGCAATTTTAATGTCAGAAAATCTACCGGAAACTTTTTTAAGTTCACTAAGCGCTTGATCCATTTCAGATAAATTAATACCGGGAAATTTTCTTCTGGTATGGGACAGGCGCTTTTTAATTTTTCTTAAATAATACTTAACTATACCTCCTCGCATAACGGGAAAATGACCTTCAGATAACGGCAGCTCCAATTTATCTAGGGTGTCCATAATTGTTTCGCAAGCAGGTTTGCCGTCAATATTAGCAATGTATTGTTTTACAAAGTTAAGTTGTTCTAGGCGTTTTTGGTCATAGTTCTTGCTGTTGGCATTGTCGCTTATAAAATAATTTATCATCTCCATAAGTTCATTCTCGTTTTCGGCTTGAAAACTAGCCTCGTTCGGCAACTTGAACTCTGCCCCCTCATCTTTGAATGGACGATAAGATATAGCTGGTTTTCCTAATAAGAACGCCTCAACTCCAGTAGTGCAATTGCTGTGGACCACCACATCTGAAGCTAATATCCATTCGTTGACATTACCTTCGTATACTACTTTTACGTTACTCAATCTTTTAGCCGCTTCTATCCAAGGAGCTTCACTTTCCGAGGGATGTGGACGAATAACAATGGTATGTTCTTTGAATCTTCTAGATAAAACTGGGAACATTTCTAAAAAACAAGGAAATACTTTCTTTTGTAACTGAATTATTCTGTGAAAAATTTTCTCCTGTTCCTCATTTTTAATTCTACCAATGGCTTTCAAGTAGGCAACGGGGTTACGACGCGCTTTAGGGTTGGCAGAATTAAAAGTTACGAATTTTGTATTAACGAGAATTATTTTCCCGTAACGTTCGCGAATTCTTTGCGCTGACGGATAAAATACATGGCGGAACTCGGGGCGAAGCAGATCAAAACGGGGATTGCCGGAGATAATAATCTTTTCTTTTCCTCTTTTCATCACAGCCAATGCATCTTCTGCTTCTTTGTTTCCCCAGGCAAAAAAATAGTCAATTGCGTCAAACGACTGTGCTATTAATCTTCTACTGTAATCCGCAGTATTAACATACACTAAACCTTCCTCGTGCCAAGCAGAAGCTCGATGTCCGACAGATATTATTGCGGCGATGCCTGCAAGACTTTTTTCTACAAAAGTTCCTCGAGGCAATAAATTTTGATTTCCATTTGTGGCCCCCTTACTGCCAATAATAACCCCCCAACCACGTTCAGCGGCATAACAGGCAAGAAGCAGTTTACCAAGCAATTCCCGAGCTTTTGTCTCAATCGGCAATATAAGCCATCGACGTTCTGATATATTTATTTTTCTCATTTTATCAACTTAAAAATTAAATAGTGGTTCTTTGAGATATTTTTTATAGTACAATAACCTTGACCTATATTCAAATATTGGGTAATATATTACCCAAGTAACTTAATAACCAAGGAGATCGGAGATGAGCAAACGACCTAGTGAAATGATGGGTGTACCGCCTGAAAAAAGACAGGCATTCTTCTGTACTCGTCACAATACGAGTGTCCCCAGAAGTAACCTTGAATACCTCACTAATCTTACAAGACAAGAAATGGCATCTGGCTCCAGATATCCACTGGCGGTTCTGGAAGGAATAATCAGATTTCTTAAAAATCATCAGTCTCATGGCTTTGAGGGTCGGCAAACAGATGCGAAGAAGACAAAAAATTCTTTCGCTGAAACCGAAATTGCCGCCGCTTTATTGCTTCCCGAGAATAGAAGGGTCGAATACTTGGTGTACCGATTTAAATTTGCCCTATATCCAACACAAAAAAATGTGGACGACTTCCCACTTATTGTAGCGATAGAGCCGACAAGCCTGTGTAATCTCCGTTGTATTATGTGTTTTCAGGCAGATACAGCATACTTCAATCACAGCAATCCCAAAATGGGCTATATGGACATAGGCCTCTATCGAAAACTGATAGATGAGATGGCGGAAAACCAGCCTTGCGGATTGGTTCTGGCAAGCCGGGGCGAACCAACGCTACACCCCAAATTTATGGAGATGGTCGCTTATGCCACCGGAAAAGAAATCATTGACGTTAAACTCAATACCAACGCAACCGCGCTCACCGATAAAAGAATTCGTGAGTTGTTGGAAGCAAAACCATCTACAGTCGTTTTTTCCGTAGATGCCGGTAACAAAAAAGAATTCGAGATAATAAGGGTTGGGGCTAACTTTGACAAAGTTATTGCAAATATCAAAAGATTCAACGAAATTCGCAAAAACGAATTTCCGAACTCAAAAACCAGAACCAGAATATCAATGACCCTGTTTAGAGATACACAAGATCCGGAAGAAACAGAAAGTTTATGGGCTCCGCTTGTTGATGAATTCGCCCTGCATTCAGCGAGTTATCACTTGGATATTTACGACCATCCACCGCTTCCAAATGAGACCGGCCATTGCAGTCTTTTGTGGGAAAGGATGTATATCTGGTGGGATGGCAATGTTAATCCATGCGACATGGATTACAAATCACGCTTGTGTCTTGGCCAGGTGGGCGAAGACCGAACCATAAGATCTGTCTGGCTTGGTGAAAAAATGCAAGCAATGCGTTCAAACCACGCTTCGGGCAAAAAAAATGATTATTTCCCGTGTAACCAATGTTATGGCTGTTAAAACTAGAATCCTATGGATTGGCTTTGGTAACTTTGCCAAGCGCTTACATGGCCATGTTGCGAAAAGACAAAACGTAGAAATAGTATCCTTCTACCATCCTGACAAGGCTAAAGCTATCGAGCGTTTCGGCGCAAAGGCCAGTTGGGATATAGAAAGAGCTATTACCGATCCGGCTATTACGACTGTCTTTATCACAACTCCTAATGACCGACATACCAAATATCTAAAATTGGCGTTGGCTAATAAGAAGAGTATATTTGTCGAAAAGCCGATAACGGCATCCCTGGATGAAGCTCTTGAGATAGGTCCGTCGGCTAGATTACATAAACAGGCTCTAATGGTCGGTCACAACATGAGGCGTCGATCAGCCATCCGCAGAATGAAAGAGATTATTGATTCCGGCCAAATCGGGCAAGTTGTAAGCATCTATGCAAACTATTCCAAAGGTATTGCTTATTCAATGGATCCGACCAATTGGCGCTTTCGAGAAGAACGCCACCGCGAAGGACCGCTGGTTACTGTGGGTATTCATCTGATTGATATCTTCCACTATCTCCTGGGTCCGGTCGAATCGGTATCGGCGGTCATTAAAAACATTTCCCAAAAAACCAAGGCCCCAGACTCAAATGCCGTCCTGTTGAATTTCTTAAATGGAGCTACGGCTTTTCTTGAAGCAAACTACAATACTCCGTCGGAAAGCACGCTGAATGTTTACGGCACAGAAGGGGTTCTCTATCTAAATAGGAATCGGCTACAATGCCGCTTAGGCCGCGATCATGACAGGATTGCCTCGCCAACCAAAGAGTTGCTTCTGGCAGATGTCGATGACCTGGCCGAGGAAATAGATGAGTTTCTGAAAGCTGTTGACGGACACCGTCAAATCGAAACAGGATATCAGGAAGCACTAAACGCCTTGGCAGTTATTGAGGCATGCTTTCAAAGTAATCGCGACCGATGCTTAATAGAGATGAGAAGTATTACTAAAGATTACTTTAAAACCTAAGCGCCCAACTAAGGGCGCTTTTTTGCATTTAAAATAAGGTCTGCTACTTCACGAACGGCATGATCTCCTCCTTTTACCTTGGTTATGTAATCGGCAATTTTTTTAACCTGTATATGTCCGTCCGCCACCGTAATACCGATCCCGGCATAATTCATCGCTTCAATATCATTCAAGTCGTCTCCCATATAAGCGATCTCTTTCGCTGAAAGTTTATATTTTACAGCAAGGCGCTTCAAGATAGTCAGCTTACCGAGCCCATCTGAAACACCCTGCCAACATGGCACGTCCAATTTTCTGGAGCGCGCTTTAACAACCGGGTTGGTCTCTTTAGAAATAATGCCGACGGTTATCCCGGCCCTTTTTAATAATTCTATCCCAAAGCCATCGCGACGACTACAACGTACCGTTTCTTTGCCGTCCTGAAGAACGTATACATATCCATCGGTTAAAACACCGTCAAAATCCAAGGCTAAAAGTTTTATTTTTTTAAACTTATTTTGTAATTTCAATGTCATTTTTAAGCAGTCAAACTTTCCTTAATTTTTTCATCACAGGCAATTCGGAATTATAAACTTTCTTTTGCCCGTCTCCCTCCATTTTAGGAACATTCCTTATGTCTCGCAATAAATTTTCCATACCCCTTCTCTCTAAAGATGCGGCTTGATCTGTTCCCCACATGGCACGACTTATAGTAACGTGTCTTTCTACAATGGCAGCATTATGAAGACCCACGGCCAAGACGGAAGGCAATATACCGACCTCGTGCCCACTATATCCAACAACATGGTCTTTGTATCTTTCTCTTAAAGTTTCTATGGCTTTTAGATTTAGCTCCTCCATTTTACAAGGATAAGTAGAAGTACAATGCAATATGACAAGTGGTGTTCCTTCTAAAATTTTTACAGCTTCGTCTATCTGTTTAATGGTGCTCATGCCTGTACTTAAGATAACTGGCTTATTGGTTTTTTTTAAATGCTTTAGATATTCTTTGTGTGTTAAAAGGGCTGAAGGCACTTTATGGCAAGGAACATTGAATTTCTCTAAAAAATTTATACTTTTTATATCCCAGGATGAAGCGAACCACATTATGCCAAGCTTCTTGCAATATTTATCTATTTCTCCAAACTCTTTTTTTTCAAATTCTATTCTTTTTTTGTATTCAAGATAGGTAAGTTCACCCCATGGAGTTTCTCGTTTAATTTTTTTCTGACGCTCTGGTACCGATATGTCCGGATCTTTCTTTTGTAATTTAACTGCATCAAAACCGGCGTCATGGGCAAGCTTAATTAGTTGTTTGGCAATATTAATATCGCCATTATGATTTATGCCTATTTCTGCAACGACAAAACATGGCTTCCCTATGCCGACTCTTTTATCTCCTATTTTTACCGATGAGGTCTTGACCATAATACTTATACTATACCCTTATTGTCCCGAATGTTCTAAAATTTAGGTTCTCCGAGTTTCTTGATTATATTAAAATATAGTGATATTTTAATATAATGTCAAACACGAAAAGGAAGACTATTGCCATTATCCCCGCTAAGGCATACTCGCGTCGTGTCCCGAATAAGAATATGCGGCTTCTTAGTGATAAACCGCTCCTCTACTACAGTATTACCGCTACACAGAAAAGCCCGTTAGTAGACGAAGTGTACGTCTCCACCGACGATCCAGAGATTGCTAGCTTTGCTAAATCGCTTGGCGCTTCAGTCCCATTCCTGCGCGATAAATCGCTCTCCGGCGATATGATACATGCCACAGAACCTGTGCTTGATATGTTACGTCGCCTCTATCCAGATGCTGATACAGATAAGTCACTTTTTTGTTTAAGAGTATTGCCGCCGTATCCATTCGTCTCGGCTAATTTCATAACTGAAGTTGTGGCCAAGAGTCACGAAACTGGAAAAAATGTACTCTCGATCTTGCCGCTTGACATAAATATCTACCATCTTAAAACACACGGCAAGGATGGCATCATTTCCTCGGCCACTGATAAGGTTGCTATAAATTTCCAGATCGATGCTGCGCCGGGACTGTTTGCTCTTGCCGGCGCAGCTCAATGCGCACCCGCCTCAGAACTCTTGCGTCACGGCTCATACCATTACGGAAAGCCACTTGGACATATACTAAAAAAAATAGAAGGATTTGAGACGGATACGCCTGATGCTTTTTCTCTTGCCGAAAAACTTATATCCGTGCTTTAATTTCCTCCATATTGCGAGTAGTCACAGCCCACAGCCGTTCTTGTGCTTCAGCAATCTCTTCTGGTATGTGAGGGTTTTCCGTAACATGCTTTATCGTTGCATATAATTTATTAGCAAATAACGGATCTTCAACATCAACGCCCCACTCAGGATGCCCTATATCGTCAAGAAACCATCCCATTTTATCATGAGATATTATTGAGACTATCGGCTGTCGAACTCCAAAAGGTATCATTTGTGCATGGCCGCGCATACCTACTGTAACATCTTTGTCACAGTAAAATTTTATTATATCTTCTGGATACGTCTGTGCTAGATCTACCGCTTCAAAATGAACACCGGCGGCATCAAGAAACCGGCCCACTTCTGCATCTTGCGGTTTATGATTTGCAAGTATGATCTTCCAGCCGTCTTTGACACAGCTTTTCATAACTTCGGCAATTTGCGTAAAAATGTCCTTTTCGCGATTACCAAAACGCATTTCACGACGGTCAAATGCGGCATTAAGAACCAGGGTCCTGCCGCGTACATTTGGCCTGTATTTACTGACTAAATCTCCATAAAGATACCATGCGAGCGTAGTGGGACACGGCTGATAACGCACGCGATAGTGAAGCGACACCGGCAAATATCGCCGGATAGCATAACGGCTGCCGTGATTGCGCAACCCGAAAAAGGCACTCTTCTCTACGACTGCCCTGATCTGTTCGGAAAAAATCGGGTCAAAGTCAGGTTGGTTGCGAAAACGGTTATAGCCAACACCAAACACTAAAAGCGGCACGATAAAATCTTTAACTTTCTCTGCTGAACAATTCCACTGCCAACCGGAGTTTGTTATATCCGCTCCTTTCTGATCACACAGAAAAAGACCGCCACCACCTATCAATACGGCATCGCTCTTTTTATTTAAATCATGGATCTTATCTTCTGTCATTTCCTCCCAGAGCGCTTCAAGTTTCCAGTCGATCGAACCCAGGAATCGCGTAAAAAGATCCCTTGTTGCTTGGAATAAAAGAGTATCGCCAGCATTTGAATTAACTGCGATTGGCTTATCGGTCTCTGTATTGTGTACGCCTAAATGAGAGATTGTTTTGGACATAATTTAAATTCACTATTTTATAATTTCGTAGCCACACCCTGAATATCCCTGTGTACGATCGGCTGCCTAGAAAAAGTTTTCTGCACACTCTTGTCATATTCATATAGGTGAGATGTTTCTATAAATACCAACTCCCAACCTGCTCGCTCAAAGATCTCGGTCAATCTTTCCCGCGTGGTCGGATTACAATGGGCTTCCGACCTTATCAGTTCCCGCTGGGTTCCTCCTTTAAATAGAAGTTTAGCAGCGTCTATTATGCCCGCATAAGCCTTAACTACTATATTAAAGTGTTTAGGTGGCATGGACCTAAACAAGACCATCGGCCAGCGCAACAAACGTTTGCCGAAAAAGATATAGTCGTACTGAGTCGGGTATGTATGGAATATAATATAACCTTTATCTGGCATTATATCTTTAAGCGACTTCAACAGCGCCCCTAATTCATCATCGTGCAAATGCTCAAATATATCAAAACAGGATACAATATCCGCGCGCGGTAATTCGTTTCTAAGGTTAACAATATCACCACATATAAATTCGGCATTGACGCCCTCCTCTTTGCTTAATTTTCTGGCAAGATCTATGGCTGAAGGGCTGAAATCTATCCCGAAGGTACGCAATCCTCTTTTCGCAAACTCAATGGCAAAAGTGCCAATAGAACAACCGACATCAAGGAGCGTAATCTCATCGAGACGTTTTCCTGTGAGCCTTGGGAGAACGAATTCATCAACCAGGCGGTGAGCCAGATCAATGCGCGATTTCCTGTGGTTGCTATCACGGTTCTTGTACTTATCCACCATATTCTCCTGATAGCTTTTTCCATAATAGCCGTCAGCTGATTTTGACTCCGGAACGATTTTAGTACTCATAAGAAATTATTATTCTGTCTTCTTAGAGTACACTGGAAAGTCATATTTGAAAACCCTGCTTATCTTTGACTTATTATCCATTTTATTATAATATTTTTCTGTTTTTAGCACATTAAAATTAAGGGGAAATTAAAATGTCAGAAAGAATCTTTTCCTACAAAGATCACAAAAGTCATTTGTCAAAACTGATAGAGCAAGGTTACGTATTTGCTTCATTTCCAGAAACTCCGCAATTACTAAAAGAGATGGCTGCCTTTGTTTTAATGAGGCATGATGTTGATTTCCACCTTGGGAAAGCGCTGGTTTTGGCGGAGATGGAAGCTAGTCTCAATATAACATCAACGTTCTTCTTTCTTGTCAGAACAGAACATTACAATATATTTTCAAAAACTGGCACAAGGGTTGTTAACCGCATTCTAAAGATGGGACATCATCTTGGATTACACTTTGACTGCGCCGCTTATGACAATGAATTTGACATAGGAGATTTATCTCGAGCCTGTCACCGAGAAGTTGATATACTCGAAGATTGGTTCCAAAGAGGCGTTTCCATAGTAAGCTATCATCGTCCAAATAGGCTGGTGCTCACGGGAAATTCTTCTCTTTCGGCTCCTTTACCCCACACCTACATGCCAGCTTTTGTGAAAGATATCTCATATTTCGCAGATTCTCGCGGCCTTTGGCGTTTTGGCCACCCAACAGAATCAAAACAATTCCAGCATAGACAGCCTCTGCACATTCTCGTTCATCCCGCCTTCTATGATGAGGTGGCTGAAGAATCCGTTGTAACGTCTTTGGGCCATGTACTAGAAGAACGGAAGAAAGAAATTCATAACTCTATGGTATTAAATTGCATTCCCTACCGAAAATATCATCAATCAAGAGGAAAAGGAGAAGTATGACAAAAAAAATCGCTGTATTGGGATGTAAGCATACTACTGAAGACCTTATAGCGGGTTTAAAAAGAAACGGATTGGCAATTGACCATTGCGTGACTATATCGCCAGAACTAGGAGCCAAACACAATGTTGCGGGATATAGGGATTTACGACCATTTCTTACAGAAGTAGGGATCCCATATACCTTGCCTGAAAAATATAACCTTCGGGGTGAAAAAGACCGCGAAATAATCCTGGGGTTAAATCTAGATATATTGATCGTTATGGGCTGGCAACGGATTATCCCCCCCTGGTGGATCCAAAACCTATCCATAGGAGCTTTCGGTGCACATGGATCCAGTAAGCTTTTACCGCACGGGCGCGGGCGAAGCCCTATTAACTGGTCTATTATCCAAGGAAAGAAAGGTTATCTAGTCCACTTGTTTCGGTACGTCTCTGAGGCTGACAGCGGGTCCATTGTTGATATTCAACCTGTTTCTATTACTCCTTATGATAACTGCCACACCCTACATAATAAAGTCATGTTGGCGATGGTAAAGTTGTGCATCAAAAACATTCCTTTTTTGGTTGATGGTTCAGCTAACCTAATCCCTCAGGCAGAAGGAGGAGCTTCATACTATCCAAAACGAACATCCGAAGATGGACTTATCTACTGGACTGACACAACAGAAGATATTTATAATTTAGTCAGAGCGATCACAAAACCATTTCCAGGAGCATTCGGATTTTTAGACAATGATCCGAATAAAAAAATAGTCCTTTGGCGGACAATTCCTTTTGACTTTCAATTTTCGTGGCCAGATGCTCAAGCAGGAGAAATAGTAGAAGTTTTCTATGATGGTACGTTTGTCGTAAAGACAGGTGATGGTTCTTTACTGATATTAGAGAGTGGGCACCATAAATTCAGTAGAAATGATATGGGCCGGTTCCTAGGAACGTGCGACATTCCCAGAAAGTCATGGGAACTGCCAGAATAACAACACCCTAAAGCCCCGTTACGGCGGGGCCTTTATGTGAGTTCAAATAGCGCCAAACATAACTGACCTGACTATTTTAGTGGGGTTTTTTATAAATTCAATAAAATCTTCATTCTTTATATTTTCATAAAGTCCATGGCTGTGCACCAATTCTTGAATTACTTCAGATGGGTTGTATCCTTTATCAGTTATTTCCTTTGGAGAATGAGTACCTGCAGATACCAAATACTTAATCTTATAACCAAGAGAAAACAATTTTTCCGCAACTTTTGAAAAATCTCTTTCCGGACCGTAAGCCGCTGGGTGTAGTTCAACCAATATTCCTGGCTTGCTTTTTTCTAAAGTTCCCATCATCCCATTCAATACTTCATACTCGTAACCCTCTATATCCATACGAACAAAATCTATATTGCCTTTTATTTCTTCAAAGTCATCGATTCTTACTGTTTTTACTTCTATGTATTCTTTTGAATTAGTCTTCTGCACCATGGAACTCAAATTAGAAAAACCGGCAAGGTAAAATTTGCTCCTAGAATTTATATCAGAAACAGCATGGGGGTAAAATTTTACGATCTCTTCCAGTTTATTTAAAGAAATATTGCGCTGGAGCAAAGAAATATTGCGGGGATCGGGTTCAAAAGCATAGATGGTTCCGCGTCCCCTAAGAAGTTTACCCTCCAAAAGAAGATAGTAGCCAATATTGGCTCCGATCTCCAAGATATTCATATCAGGCTTAATCTCACTTTTAACTATTTCTACGTCCAATTCCTCTCTGGTTCCCTCAAGCCAAAGTGCTCGTGATATTCCCTTGTTCTTCAGGTCAAGCCACATCTTGCTGCCATGTATCTTTTTTTTAGCAATATCACGCTTCAGAATATATTTCACGAAAAAAAAACTAAGACGGGCTGAAATTCGCCTTATCGTAGTTCGGAAACCATAAATACGTAAACTTGTTACGACACTAGAAATGGACATTCTTATTGTTTACTGATTATTCTCATAATATTATTGCTATATACCTCCAACGAACATATTTCTTCTATAAATTCGAGGGCCTTCTTGCCCATTTGAATAACCTTATGTCTGTCCTGGACAATTAATTTTATTTTATTAACTAGGTCAGAAAGATCTCCGCTTTTAAAGACAAAACCATTTTCGCCCTCTTTAACGTACCACTTAACTCCGTTACGGTCAGAACAAATAACTGGTAAACCACAACTCATGGCTTCGATGGCAGAAAAAGAGATAGGTTCATCGTAGCTGGGCAAGACAAAGAGATCATGTTTTTTATATTCTCCATATAAATCCCTCCACGGCAAATCAAATTTTATGTTAACTATTAGGTCCAGCTTATTTTTTTTAATAAAATCCAGCACCAATGTCAGATAGTCATCTTCGCTTCTCTGCCCAATAAGAGTAACGGAGAGTTCAAATTTACTCTTTAATTCAGCTATTGCATTAAGCAGAAGTAATTGTTCTTTTCGTTTGGAAAATTTCCCCACACAAATTATGTTTATCTTATCTCCAGTAAAAAATTCCCTATCAGTAATCTGGACCGGATGAGGAAATGGCACAAAAAATAAATTATCATTCAGGTTGCGATATTGAGGGTCGCCCAAAAGAGGCGTTATAACTTTAGCGTTAAACAAAAATCCGACTAAAGCCACGGACCAGCTTTTTGGCTTGGGTCTATATTTATCGATTTGCAACATAAACAAGACTTGTGCACCCAGAACTTTGGCAAAAATTGCCGCAATCAGCGAATATATGCTTTCAATATTTTTAATTAAAATAACATCAGCTTTGGCTCCACTCATCTCCCGCCAAAGTCGAAGAATGGGTGGGAAGCCATTTTTCCAACTGTGGTTTTCTGGCAATTTACCGCTTATTTTATTAGCAAATATATTCAGGAAATAAAATAATTTAGAATATCCTAAAATTTTAGGTTTAATTATACTAAAATCTTCATTAGAGAAAGAACATAAGGACAAAAAATCCACATAATGACCACTATTAATAAGAGCTCTTACTTGATATTGAAAATTTGTATGAAAACGGGGAGCTATAAATAAAAATTTCATAGTAAAACTTTTATAAGATTATTTAAACTTTTATCTAAAGAATAATTTTTGTCTACTCTTTGCCGAGCCGCCAGACCCATATCATATCTTAACTTTTCATTGCTCGCCAATTGTATGATTTTGTGCCGCATAAGGTCAACCTTGTCTATACCAACTAAAAATCCGGATACGCCATCTTCAATAATATCCACCGCCCCACCTACCCTTGCCGAAACAACCGGCAGTCCATAAGACATCGCTTCCAGTAAAGCATTGGGGCAACCCTCCCACAAAGATGGCAGGACAAATATATGGGAACTTATATAAAAACTTTTTAGGTCACTGTGGCTAACTGGTCCGGTTAAAAAGACATGGTGAGCCAAATCATTTTTTAATATAAAGTCTTCCAGATCTTCCTTTAGCGGGCCACCTCCCACAATGGTCAATGTTATAGCACGAGGTGATTCTCTCAACACATCACGGAAGACTTTAGTCAAGAAAAGTTGGTTGTTCCTCCCCACTAAGCTACCGACGGTGAGAATATTTATTTTATCTTTTGTTTTCTGCTTAAAAAAGTTATCAAACTCGCCCTCGGGCATATTAACACCATTTTCCACTACAACTAATTTATTGGCATGAATTTTCTGATACCGCTTAAGTGAATCTTTAACGCCATGTGAAACGGCAACGATCTTGTCGGCAAAGAAGTTAAGACAAATATCCAGTATTTTAAATTTCCACAACTTTCTACCGGCATTACCGGACGATTCCCTTATTATAATTCTGATACTTGGTTTTATAAGCTTCAGTAAACGGGCGACTATGTTTGCTTCCTCAAGAGTAGAATACACGACTGATATTCTTTTATCCAAGATAAACCGGCGTAAATTTAAAAAACCTCGCATATCAAAAAGTTTCTTAAAACCAAAGATTACAGTATGGTCCGCGGGTATTTTTATATCAGCAAAAAATCCCTTGTCGAAAACTGATCCATATAAACTTCCTAAATAAACGGGTAGGCCAGCCTCATACAAGGCATTGGTTTGCTCAACAAATACCTTCTCCGCTCCACCCAAGCCCAATCCGTTAATCAGGAAGAGGATCGGTCTGTTTTTTGAAACAGCTATGTCCATATACTTTTATCAAATTCTATTTTAATTTTTTAGCTTCCAAATATAGAGTCTGACCCTTAACATTAAGAGCAAAAAGGCATCTCGCCACAATATATGCCAGCGGGCGGATAACGTTATCTTTCGCTGATCCCAAAGCAGCGACCTTATCGTTCTTATAGCTACCGTGACTGGGCCTTTTGTTTTGGTCTTTATATAAAAATTTTCGAACTCTACTCGCTAACCCAAATCTGAATTTAGAGACAACATAATCTGTCAGTGGTTCCTCTATTACATTTACTTTTTCAAAGTTGGCAGCCGATATAAAATTTTTCAGCGACAACCTGGTCCAACGAGTCAAATGATTGGGGGGAAGATCAGATACAGTATTCTTTTTAATAGACCTTGAACGATTTGGCGTGCTTAAACATAAAAACCCACCGGGTCTTAGGGCTTTATGGATATAATCCAAAAACAGTTTAGGAAATTCAAGGTGTTCAATGACCTCAAAAGAGGTAATTACATCATATGTTTCTTTTTTGTCTTTAATAAAATCAAATAAATCTTGGTGATAAACATTTTTCAAGCCGAAATTTTTTGCGGCTTGAATTTGATTACCGTCAAACTCAACGCCATAAACATCATAACCCAATTTCTGGGCCTCAATAAGAAATTTGCCAGTACCACAGCCCAGATCAAGCAGTTTTTTACCGTTCAGCTCTGCGTGGGGTAATCTGTTTAAAAATTGTATGACATTCCATTTATTGCCTCGGCTAAGAAATTCATTGTCGTTTTTTATTCTTTCGGCATGTTGCGCACAATTCTCATACCAAACAGGACCAGGACCTTTAAAAGGAGACCAAAATTGATTCTGACATAATTGGCAATAAAAAAGGGTATATCTTTCCCCCTTATTTAAGTAATTCTCAACAAACAGAAATTCGCTCTTACTAGATAAGCACACGGGACATCTATCTACGACTTTGTAAAATGGTTGTTCTCTCAATTTGTTATGATAATTATTTGATTTTATTGAATGACGGTGAATTTATATATAATTTGTACAATCTATCGTATAGTTGTTTGCCTATTTGGTCAATATCATAATTTTGTATAGCTTGGGTAGCTTTTTCTGATAATTTTTTTCTGAATCCCTCGTTATTATAAAGATGCCTTAATTTCCCCGCCAAGTCATCAACATTCCCGCTTTCGAAAATAAGACCGCCGCCTTTTACATATTCGGCAGCGCCAGTGCCGGAAGAAACCAAAACAGGTACACCGGCAGACATAGCCTCAGAGACAACCGTCCCTCCTGGTTCTGCCCACAAAGCCGGCAGTACAAAAACACCTGTATGTCTGAACATCGATCCTAGCAACTGTTGACTAATATGAGGGTACCAATAAATATTTTTTTCTAAACCTAGGGTCGAAGCAAGTTGAATAAATTTATCCTTTGCCGGCCCATTACCGACAACGTCAAGGCATATATCAAGATCTGACAATTTTTTCATGGCCTGGATGAGAATATTTAAGCCTTTTTCATTATTAATCCTGCCTGCGTATAAAATATGAAACTTGTGAGGGTTTACACAATTAAATTTTTCTTTTTGCTTTGAAAAAACTGAAAAATCAATAAAAATAGGGATAACTATAAATTTATTCCTCTTTAATCCTCTTTCAATAAATATATCGCGGGTAAATTTAGAAACTACAAAAAAGGCATCGAGAGAATTTTCCCAATAAGACAGGAAGGATTTTTCAAGATATTTAATAAGAACATGTTTTATTCTTTTACCTATTTTAACTTTCGTTAATCCTGTGGGGAAAGAGTAGCCCTCAAAATGAGCAACCGTTGTCTTGCCTTTATTTTTGCGATAGAGACCGGCGCCAAAAAGAAAAGCGTGGCCGTCAACATAATATATATCAGTTTCTGATTCGTATTTCTTAAGTATATTCGATACGGCTTTATGAAATTTAAAAAAACTCATCTTTGAGGGATAAAGGTTTTCCTCAAAGACCTTAAAAGGATATGGCCCTGAAAATTTGTTTTTGTAAGAAAATGCTGTGATGAATTTAATATCGCACCCCAATTCAGACAGTTTTCGTGCCTTAATATACCTCTCAAACTGTGATCCGCCTCCGGTCACAAAATTTAATTTTGTCATTAAAAAAGTGATGCGCATAAAAACATTTTAATTTTTTTGCAATAACTTTAAGTGGCCATTAATAACATCATCCCAAGTCTGATTTAAATTTAGACGATTAATTTTTCCAAGCGCTGATTGGTAAAAATCGTTCTTGAAAAACTGCCCCAGTTTAATTTCAAAGTCCTTTTCGTCCAACGGATCGAAAAGAAGCTCTTCCGGCAATTTGACTGACAGGCCGTTTTCACGGCTGATTAATACTGGCTTGCCGAAAGACAGACATTCGAGAATAAAATTAGGATTGAACTCAGTCAACGCCGGACCGATGCCCAGCCAAGACGAACAAATATATTCAAATAATTTTTCTTGATCCACTTTCGGGATCATCTCGATACTTGTTGCTGACGGCAACCGTCTCACAATACTAGCTAGTTTTTCTTTATCCGGCCCGTCACCTATTAAGATCAAGCGGCCTTTATTCAACTTTTGCCGTACTTGATCAAAAACCTTAATTACCAGTTTCAGATTTTTATAAGCCACGAACCGCCCGGCGAATAAAAAGGTAGGTTCTTTTTCTTGCGGTATGGCCAGCAATCCACGCCTAAAAACCGGGTTGGGAATTATATGAATTTTGTCGGCAGGTATATTATAATATTTTTGATAAATTTCGGACAAAAACGGAGTGTAAAATACGATTTTGTCGAACCTGGGCAAAATAAATTTAATTGTCCTGAAAAGCCACGGTCTGTCAGCTTTATATAAGCCCTTCTTGTAATAATTGACAAAAGACACGAGGCGCTTACCACCCTCAACCGTACGCTCCCAAATAGGATCGCCCGGAACTCTTATTAATATTTTTTTATTTAAAAATTTGCCCGCCATAAATACCGGTAAACCGGCCGTAGATAAATTAAAGGCATATAGGTTTTCGGCTCCAAATGATTCCTTGAAAACAGTGATCAAAAATTTTAAGCGTCGTAAAAACGGATTTAATTTACTTGAAATCCTGATTACCTTAAACGAAAACTCTTTCGTTCCGTCATAGTCACCATAAGCTATAACTACCGGCTTATAGCCAGACACTGCCAATGCTTCGGCGATTTTGCGCACATGCACCGCCGGCCCGCCTATGTCAGGGTAAAAGATGCCCGTTGCCAAAACAATTTTTGATTTTTTTAACATTTTAAACCTCTTGTATGATAGCTTTCGTAACGAAAATTTCAAATTTTGAGATAGAAGTTATTGGAATTTGCAGTAGAAAGGTTATTACGTAAAAGGTCTTTAAATCTCCTTTACAATAAGCAAGATTTTTTCCGCGGCTTCGACGCAGTTACCGATTTTACCGGAAAAAATAGTAACCATTTTAGGATCAATTTTATTAATAATCGTTGGCCGCTCATCGGTTTTTTCTTTATGGGGCATAACTGTTCTGAAGGTAAACATGGAACCGACATGTTTAGCTTTAGCCAGAGCGGGTATGAACTCAATTCCGGATTCTATAAATTTTTTAAAATTAGTGACCGGCGGATTACGTATTATTCCCCTGTTCAGTAGCGGTTTAAATTTTTTATCATATTCCGGTTTTTTGCCTATATTAGTCTGGTGTATGGCATGCACAACATTGCCTAATATAAAGTTACCAGTATGTCCAAGCGGATCTACGCACATAAACGGACCGTCCATAATCACTAAACATTGTTTATTGAATTCATGCGGCAGTTTAACAACCGGCTTCTCGCACAGTTCAAATTGGTAATCGCACTGCTTGGCTTGGGGTATCAATTCATTAATGTTAGCATAGGTCGCGATCACCCTAAAATCATACTTTTTTAATTTCCCGTCTGTAGCCACCTCTTTTAACTTCACATTAACACCCGCTGATCTTAATTTGCGCCAGCAAAGTTTCCTTAGCGCATAGGGGTTGATTCTGCGTTCATCTCCCTTTATTGAAATGCCGATTTTATTATTATTGATAAGAGTCGGCCTAGTCGCGACAAACCTCAAACCAAAATCAGAACAAACCTTCTATAGTCGTTATGATGTATTAAACTTCCCTTTTTTACAATGCAATAGTTGTGTTGGTCGCTACTAATAACCGCCTGACCATATTCTTCTAAAAAACTGGCTTCGGCCCGTATACAATCCCTGATGGTTTCCATGCTACGCGGATAATGATAGCCGCGGTGTAGCCGAAACTGATTAATTCCGGAGGCGGCTTTAAGTATGTCATTTTCTTTCTCAAATAGGTCAACTTTATATCCTTCTTGAGCCAACTTCACTGCTGTAGTAACGCCGAAAATCCCGCCTCCAACAACGGCTATTTTTAGTTTTCTATTTTTGCATACTATTCCCATCGTTAGAACACCATAGCGCACTCAAAATACTGCTTTTGCTGTCAGCAATCACTTTTTTGCAAACACTATGTAGCCAGCAGTTGTATTCCTTGATTCTTTTACCAATACTCTATCAAGCAGATATGCCAGAAGCTCCATTATTTTCTTTGCCCGCCACAAGAATGGCGAAAACCCTATTGCGGCTCTGAAATATCTTCCGATCTTAAACATTTCTATTTCCGCAAAATCATTGAATAAAACCTCCAAGCCATCTTTTGAAAACCTCCAATAATCCCGATAACCGCCCTTGCGGGCATGATATGGATGGATAAAAGGAACCACTGCCAGCATATAGCCTCCTGGTTTTAAGACACGATATATTTCAGAGGCGGCTTTTTGCGGATTATGTAAGTGCTCGAACACATAAATGTGGAGCACCGCATCAAAAGAATTATCCTTAAACGGCATATCGTGAGCATCACCCACTACCGATGGCTTGGTTTCGGGGTCTATATCCAGTGTCATATAGTCATGACCCCTTAAAAGTTCTTTATGATTGGAAAGAATTTTTTGGAATGGCCGTCCGCCGCCAACATCTAATATCTTTTGGCAATTTTGAGCGATAATTTCCAACTTCTTTGCAAAAAATTGATTATAATCGTATGTCATTTTGTATTCCGATACCATACGAGAAAACATATTTTTTCAATGCTTCTGCGTAATTTTTGATAGTTTTTTTATTATAAGTTTAAACTATGTAAATTGTTTAATTTTTTCTGTTAGTAAATCCAAACTGTGATTTGAGACAACATATTCTCTTAACTTGTTTGTGTCAAATTTCGATATATGGTTCAAGACCCAATCAATTTTATCAGCCAAAGTAGACGCGTTTAGGGTATCCAAATAAAGATCGCCTAATACTTCTTTAAAATCGGGGTTATGAACTATCGGTACAGTGCCGCATGCCATTGCTTCCAAAATGGTTTTATCCAAGCTTCCCGAGGGGGTCAGATTAACAATCACTTCGTTTTGATTATAAATTTCAGGCAACAAATTATTTACTACACCTCCCTTGAAATATATCTTTTCGGCATCCTCTAAGTTTTTGGTTTTACTGCGAAGGTCTCGATAGTAATCAAGATTATCAGGCAATGGTTCACCTACTATGGTAGCACGGAAATTAATGCTCCGACAATCTAGCTCTATTAAGACGTCTGCCAGCAACTCAAGATTTTTAACAGACGATATTCTGCCCACATACAAAATAGAATTTGGGTTGGCCGATGTTCTGGTGTTAAGTCTAAATAAATCAGTATCAATTCCGGCGGGCATTAATTTGGTTTTTTTAAATTTGGCAGTATATGAGTATCTAGACGTACAGAAGACGACATTAGATACCCAAACTGCGATATTCGTGAATATGTTACCCTGTGGGTGATTTCTCCATAACAGTATCTTCTTGCCCAACAATTTCCACAGTTTCCAACCCAGAATTACATAGATTTGGTTCATGTGGACAAGAACACTGTCGTAATTTTTACGTTCCTGCCAAATATACCTCCAGAAATTAAAGATATATTTAAATTTATATACGATTTTTAATTTCCAAGTTTCAATTTCCAAATCTTTTTTGCCAAGAGATAATACCTTAACATTTCCAGGTAAGTTATATTCTCCTTTTTGCAGACAAATTACCGTTATTCTTTCAAAATTTTCGGAGAATTTCTCGATCCACCTATGAAAAAAACCTAAAACAGGATCGTTTATATCAACTTTTTGGGTTATGATAAGCAGTTTTGCCATGATTTTTTATATTCTTTTAGATATTCTTCTTTTGTCGGCAACCTCTTTACAGTTTCTAAGGCATGAATCTTTAATTCGTTAATCTCGTCGGAATTCTCAATCGCAAATTGTACTTTTTCCACTAGCTCAAGGTCATCACCAATCTTAAAAACCAAACCATTATAGTCCGACTCTATCACTTCGCCAACTAGACCGGTATCACTTACTAACACGGGGCACCCAGAAGCCATAGCTTCAATAGCAGTACGCCCCCATCCCTCATAAAAAGAAGTCGTAAGAAATAGGTCTGCTGTTTTATAATATGAAACTAGATCATCCGTCCATTTCTCAAAAACAATATTTTTGTGAATGTCACGACTTCCCCTTTTAAGCTTAGTCTCTTCAGGACCTGAACCCACTATTACTAATCCGGCATTAGGGTGTTTGCTTAGTATGTTCCTTAAGGCAGAAATGGCCAGGTCGATATTTTTAGACTTAACCAATCGCGAGGCCATCAAAATTATGAAGTCAAAATTGGGATATTTCTTATGTAAATCTACCCCTGGCTGATACGAGATTATCTCCTGAATATTAGTGTATATAGGCAAGATGAATATCTTTTTTTCTGGAATTTCTAATTTTGTATTCAAATATTTCTTAATTTTTGTTGAAACGACCCTGACACAATCGGCTTTAGGTAGTAAGAAATTAGCTATTAATCCCTGGCCTCTATTTTTAAGTGATTCTCTCTTAAAAAATGAATTAAAAAAATCCAGGTGAACTTGTATCTGCAAGGGTGTCTTAAACTTATTCTTTAGCCAATACCCAACGAGTCCAGTAAAAAAAGGATCTTGGGTCGATATTAGATATTCTTTTTTCATATCTGAGTTTAATATCTCTCTTCCGATCTCAAGTGCCTTTAAAATACTCTTGATTTTGTTCTTAGAAGTAGGATAAACAGTCAAGTTGTCTTTTTTTATAACCTCGCCGCCCGTACCGAGGACGATAATAGACATCTCGTCTACCAATCCTGCATAATCTAACATCCTGCGGGCTGTAGCGCTTTCAAAATTTAGTATGTCTTTATTTAGGCTAATATTTAAAACTTTCATTTATACATTAAAAATCTTTAATGTTTCTTCTAGCATTCTTTCTTTACTAAATTCCTTTGTGGTCTTAACGCCTTCCTCTTTAAATTGTTGTTTCAATTCCTGAATGTTATAAACGGTTTTAATAGCTTCAATCAGGTTAAATTCGTCATTATATCGAACCATGAATCCGTTCTCTCCTTGTCGTATAATCTCCTTATTCCCCCCTACGGCAGTTGTTATCACCGGTACATTGGAAACCATGGCTTCAAGTAACTGGTGAGAGAATCCTTCATAGCCGGTATTAAGAACAAAAAGATCGGCAGCCGCCATGAAGGTTGCGGTTTCTTCTTGAGATTTCTTGCCTACCAAATAGACTTTGTTTTGTAGGCCCAGATTCTTTATCATAGCCTCTAAAACTTTATGGTCCGGACCGCTACCTACTATGACTAAACGGAAGAATTGATTAATCTCCAGTAGCTGAGGCATAATTTTTATTAGCATCCTGAATCCCTTCCATGGTACAAGTCTTCCGACTGAGAGAATAAGATTGCCGGTAATACCGATCTGTTTTCTAGCCTGCATCTGACTAATATTCGCTGGTTGGAAATTAACACCGTTATATACCACTTTTATCTTCTCTGCGTCGACTCCCCATCCCCTAACAATACCAGCGAGATATTCCGACGGCACAATTACGCCACGGGCGCTTTTACAAACCCAGGACTGTAGTTTATGCAAAGTCCCTATCCATCCTTTCTTTTTTGAATTCTGGAAGTCATTTATTAAAAGCGGGGTCTTCCCCCTATTCACGGCTACTTCCCAGGCGTAGTCGCCGGGGATTCTTACCCAAAAGTTCTTTTTAAACATTTTGGCAGCCATCAGAGCCGGTACACCCGCGCTTACGGCATTTAACGCAAAGATGGTATCGGTTTTTCGGGCAACCGGCAGAATCCTCAATAAATAAATTAGGTGTCTTAAAAACCGCGGTGTTTTCCTCCAAACTCTGATAACTTTAAAATTAAGTGTCTTGTCTTCGCTACGACGGATCGCCGATGAATAGCTGACTACCGAAACGGGAAAATACTTTGAAAATTCTTGAGCCAATAATCTACAATACGAAGCCGGCCCGCCGATATCGGGAGAAAAAATTCCGGTTGTAATAAGCATATTTTTATTTTTCATGGAAATATATATTTCGATATTGTTTAGCAATTTTATCCCAATTGTATTTATCTTTAACCATACTTCTACCCCTCTTCCTTAATGTATTCCGTAATTTAGGGTCCGCAAAAATCTCATTTATTTTTTCGGCTACACTCTCGGGATTATTAACTTTACAGAAAAGGCCGGTCTCACCATCTATTATAAAATCTGGGATACCGCCCACTTTAGTACCCACTACCGGCACGCCCGAAGACATCGCTTCCAAGAAAGCATTGCCCAATCCTTCTGAAAGAGACGGTCGCACAAAAACATCCGAAACCATCAGATATTTTGGTAAATCGTGATGACTCGCTTTGCCGGTAAAAATAACTTCATTATCCATATTTAACTTTTTAATTAGCCCCGCCAGAGACTCCCTTTGCTCTCCATCGCCAACTAGTAGTAATTTATATACTACCCCTTCTTTCGCCCGGTTCAGTAAAGCCATGGCCCTGATGAGATCTTTTACACCGTTTTTCTCAACTAATCTGGAGGCACTAACAATCACCTTCTCATCCGGTTTAATTTTAAGCCATTCTTTAAATGTAACAACTTCACCGTAGCTTGAAGCTTCAGAAAAGCGATCCGTATCGACACCGTTGGGTATTACTTCTATTGATACATTTCTCTTAATATTTAAAATGTAGTTTTTTAAATATTCACTAATAACAGTAATTCTATCTGCTCTTTTCACAATCAGCTTACGAGTGAATTTAATAAAAGAGTTCTGTCTATCTAATTCTTTGCCTTCTTGAATAGTTAAAACCATCGGAACCTTCTGGTGCCAAAGTTTTAAAAACCAAGCGGCTCCGCCGGCATGAGATGCCTGGAATACATGGAACATATCATGCTTTCTTTTTTTAAATAGGTTATTGGCATATATAAATCCCGTCCATGGGAAGAGCACCTTGTCCCCTGGCCAACCAGCACCAATTCGGTGAATACAATAATTGTCTGCCGACTCCACCTTCGGCAACCCTCTCTTCAGTTTTGGCGTAACAATATCAAAAAAAACATTGGGTAAGCGTTTCACAATCTCTTCTATGGCGATCTCCGACCCGCCAATAAACGGCTTGTAGGCCGTTGTAAATATTAAAATATTCTTTGATTTATTGGCCATTTATGGTATTATATTGGCACAAATGCTAAGCAAAATCAAACAAAATGACATTGTTGGTAAAAACCCTAAAAAGAAGGTCCTCTTTGTAATTACCCAGTCAGAATGGGGTGGTGCTCAAAGATTCCTATATAACATAGTAACGTATTTGGACCCTGAAAAGTATGAGATACTTGTAGCCACCGGATCAGACGGTGGCGGGCAATTTCTAAAAGCGCTCAAAAAAAGGCGAATCGAAACTCAAGTTATTGCCTCTCTGAAACGAAGTATTAATCCTTTCTACGACCTACGAGCAGTCGGTGAGATTAAAAAACTTATAAAAAAGTTCCAACCGGACACGCTTTTTCTAAATAGCTCCAAGACTGGCATCGTTGGCTCTTTGGCCAGTAAAAAGTTTATGAACCTAAATGTTGTTTACCGCATTGGAGGGTGGTCGTTTAATGACCCCCTATCCTGGCCGATACGCCAGTTCTATATCTGGGCAGAAAAATATACTGCTAAATTCAAAGACGTAATTATTATTAATAACAGTCATGATTTTGAACAAGCGAAACAACTAAAAATCATACCAAGGCAAAAGCTTGAGTTGGTATATAACGGAATAGATCCGTACAAGCTAGAGTTTTTAAATAAAGATGAAGCTAAAATAAAATTACACGAATCTTTCCCAGGCAAACCAGGTAATTTTCTGCATGCCAGATTAATAGTGGGCACGATTGCTAATTTTTATAAAACGAAAGGTCTGGAATATCTCATAAAGGCAGCTGAGTTAGTTGAAAAAAGATACAGTATAAATGACCTTGTGTTCATAATCATTGGCGACGGTCCGGAAAGAAAAAGTTTAGAATTAAAAATAAAGGAAAAAGGATTAGAAAACAAGGTCTTACTCTCAGGCAAACTACCAGACGCGTATAAGTACTTACCTGCTTTTGATATTTTTGTTCTGCCCTCGGTCAAAGAAGGTTTCGCCTGGACGATACTTGAGGCCATGTCAGCCAAAGTTCCTGTTATAGCCACGAATGTCGGAGCCGCTCCAGAGATAATAGAAAATAAAAATAATGGATTGCTAGTAAGCCCCCGGGGGGCTGACGAGCTTGCCTCTGCGCTCAATTCACTTGCGAATAGCGACGACATGCGCCGTGAGTTCGCCATCCAGGCCCACCAAACTATTTTACATAAATTCAGTTTTAATAAAATGATGGGTCAGATAGAATCCCTTATCTAGCGTTGAAAGTCTTAAGAATTATCGCAATTATTTCTCTTTTCGTCTTTCTGGGCAGCCTGCTTGTCCATAGTTTGAATTCAATTAATCAGGACATCGGCCGACATATAAAATCTGGGGAGATTATTTGGCAGGAGAAAGATGTCTATAAAGACAATCATTTTTCTTTTACTGAACCAGACCAGCCATTTATTAACCATCATTGGTTGGGTGAGCTGTTTTTCTTCGGTCTCAACGGGCTAATAGGCCTGAAAGGGTTAATACTATTCAAGACCGGAGTAATACTACTAGCTTTCTTTTTTATCTTTCAATCAATAAGAAAAAAGGCTGGTACATGGCCATTCTTAATTGCCGGCTTTGTGGGTATCCTGGTCTTCACGACCAGAACCGATGTCAGACCAGAAATCTTTAGTTATCTATTTCTCTCCTTATTTCTTCTCGCCATCTTTAAAACTAAATATGAAGGCGGGTATAGGTGGCTTTATATGCTACCAGTTATACAGATCTTCTGGAGCAATACACATATATATTTTGCATTAGGCCCGGGCATATTATTCTTATTCCTCATAGACAGGTGGGTCCACGAGAAAGATAAAAAATTAATTAAAAAAATCGGATTGATTTTTTTAATTACGTCTTTCGCTACTTTAGTGAATCCAAATTTTATAAAAGGAGCGCTCTTGCCATTTAATATCCTCAAAAATTATGGTTACACTATTGTTGAAAACCAATCAATATTTTTCCTGAAAGATTACGGCATACTTTTGGGCAATATCCGCTTCTTTGAAATTTCGCTCGTTATCTTAATAATAAGTTTTGTTATAGCTATAAGAGGTGGGGCTAGGAAAATAACCTTTGAGATTCTTGCAGCAGTTATTTTTTCAATACTGGGAATAAAAATGATAAGAAATTTAGGGATTTACTCTTTGGTTTTTGTTCCTATTGTCGCCCTGAATCTGAGCTATTGGCAACCTCCGAAATGGCTAAACAAAAAATTTACCAAAACCGCGGGTTATATCATCTTTACGATTCTAATAATGTTTTTAGCGATAAGTACCGTAAACAACAATTACTATAGATGGATAAAAAGTCCCAAAAAATTCGGCTTAATCATTCCCGCGGGAGCAGAAAGTGGGGTAAAATTCGTAAAAGAAAACGGTATCATGGGTCCCGTATTTAACAATTTTGACATCGGCAGTTTTCTTATCTGGAAAATGTATCCGGAAGAAAAAGTATTTATTGACGGGAGACCGGAAGCATATACCGTAGAGTTCTTTGAAAAAATATATAAGCCAATGCAGGAAAATCCTGCATTGTGGGATAAATATTCGGAGCAGTACGGCATAAATTATATATTCTGGAACCATCATGACATTACTCCTTGGTCTCAGAAATTCTTAAATTATATTTCCCAAAATCAAAATTGGCCACTCGTTTATGCCGATAACTCGGTGGTAATATTCTTAAAAAGAACACCGGGAAATGAAGAAATAATTAACAAAAAATTCCTGAACCAACTTTAGAGTTAACTCGGGAATTTTTTTTAATTAACCGCCTCTACTCTATATATAACTCCTGCGGCATCATCTGAAATATAGAGCGCATCATCAGGACCAAATTTGAGATCAACCGGTCGGCCAAAGATTTTTTCGTCGTCACCGCTTAACCAGCCAGATATAAAATCTTCATTTTTTGTGACTTTATTATTCTTATCTAGCGCAAAACGTACTATTTTATATCCTGTTGGCTCTGTCCTGTTCCATGATCCGTGATAAGCCACAAGAAGGTCATTTTGCCACTCTTTTGGCCAACTACCGGGAATAAATGCTATGCCCAACGGCGCGGAATGCGCCTGCAAATCTATCAACGATGGTTCCGTTTGCGAGCAGTCATTAGTTACATCAATCCGTCCGGAAGGAACTGGTTCATTAAATTTATTATCTCTCACTTTATTACCATAACAAAATGGCCAGCCGTAGTTTTTATTAAATCTCACTATATTTATCTCGTCCGGGGGCAATTCATCTCCCAGATTGTCTCTGCCCATTTCCGTTGTCCAAATCTCACCGGTTTCGGGGTGGAAAGTGAAAAAAACCGCATTCCTCAAACCGCTTGCGAATTTAGCTGTAAATGTCCCCTCGGGATCTGATTCAAGAATAGCAGATCGCTTCCAGTCGCTCTCTATACAAGTATCACACGAAGAACCGACGCTTATATATAACTTTATTGGGTTTAGGAAATTACTTCCCAGTTGATCGGGCAGATCGGATTTTTCTACAAAATTTTTGCCAAAACCGATTGTTCTCGTGAAGTGTCTGCCATCAGCCGGCAAATTCGCTATATTTTGCCCCACCATGTCCAGTACACGACCATTTTTGACGTCATAACGAAATCTTACCACCTGATGAGTCTCTGCCACATAAAGGTATGTATTTGTGTCATCGCTATAGAATGCCAAACCATGGGGCTTATTTAGATTTGAAAGTAAGGTTTTTTTCGTTTCTGCCTTGCCGTCTCCATCGGAATCCTCCAGAATTATTACCCGCCCCGCACCCGGTTCGCTTACGAGCATCCTTCCAGCAGGGTCAAACTCAATTACCCTGGGCTTATCAAGACCCGACACAAAACTTGTGATGTAGAGTCCAGACGGCAAAGAAAGGAACGGAAATTCTGATTCATTATTTTCTCCAACACCAGGCTCCGCCGAGACCGGCGTCTCAAGAGGCGGCACCCGATAACCAACCAACTGTTTCAGCGGTTGAAGATCGGTAAAATAAAGGTATGAAGCAATGCCCAGTATTATTAAAATTATAATTTTTATTTTCATTTGAATACCTGTTTATTGTAACAGTTTTTTGAAAGATTTTTCCAATTCTTCATTGCCTTTGATAAGCTTCAGGCCTAACTCAACATTTTGTGCAGCCGCCTCCAAATTCCCCTGTACGTTATAAACTATTGCTAAGTTATAATATACAAGCGGATCAAGAGACCTTAATTCTTTCACCTTCTCAAGCATTTCCACTGCCTGATTTAATTCTCCTCTTTCTGCATATATTACAGCTAAATTCTGGTAAGTAAATGGGAATAAAGGATCAACTTCAACGGCCTGTTTATATAATTCAATCGCCCTATTTATATTGCCCTCATCCCTATAAATATTACCTAAATTATAATAAGGCTGGGCAAAAAATCTACCATTCCTGCTCTCTATAGCTTGCTGGTACAGCTCAGCTGCCTTGTCATTTTTACCCTCGTCAGAGTATAAGTTGGCCAGATTATTGATAACCCTCACTGTCTCAGGATTATATCTTAATATATCTTCATAAAATCCTACCGGATTGCCCCAGACGATGTTCCTTTTTATAGTCAAGATACTTAAAAAAGATGCGTAGGCAACAATAACCGCAATAACTAAACTATATAAAAATCTCTTGCTTTTAAGCACAGACAATAATTTCGACAAGTAAAACCCGAAGAGTATAGCTACGCCCACGAGAGGTAGGTACAACCAATGCTCATACATAATGGCATTGATAGGTATTATACCCGACACGGGAGCAAGTCCCACGAAAAACCAAGTCCAAGAAAATCCCCAAACCCTGTGATGAATAGGGTCAATTTTCCCCGCTTCTGATTTCTTGTATAACACGTACCAGACAAATAAAATAACAGTCACTATTATAACGGCCAACCATACCGGCCACTGGAATAATGATGTTTTAATCGGTAGATCTCTTTCCATGTGCAGATTCAGGGGCACAAGTATCAACTTGAAGTACTCAACCAGCACGTGGCCAAATGTAAATAGGCGATAACTTAAGTTCTCCGTATAAATATTAGCCTTTGAATAAAAATTAAGTGTGTTATTGAAGTTAAGCACCGTGAGTCGAAGCAAGAAATAAACAATGGAAACGATCCAGAAAGGAATTGAGGCAATGAATGATTTCTTAAGCGCTGTCCAAACTCTGTCTTTGTATTCAAAAAACAATAAGAAAATCATAAGTAGCGCCGGAAAAAGAATCGCTGTTTCCCGGCTTAGAACGGCAAGAACCATAGATAAAATTGAACCTGATAGCAGCCAAAATTTGCGGCTAATGCCCTGCGCTATAACATACAGCCATAGGGCCAGAAGCATAAAGAAAACCGACATCGGGTCTCCTCGACCGGAGATATAAGTGACGGCTTCAGTGTTAAGCGGATGGATCAACCAAAAAAGAGCAGCCAAAAATGCGGCGCGCTGACCAAAGACAACAAAACGGCGTGTTGTTAATAAGAGGAAGATAAGGATGGCAGAGCCAATATGAAAAAAGTTGCTGACTAGGTGATAGCCGAACGAATTTGCACCATGTAAAACCCAGTTGAATGCGAAGCTGACGAGAAGAAGAGGGCGGTAATAGTTACTGTTAAGCCCAAAACCGGAGAGAATATTTTCAGTGAAAATTTCTTTTATGTGCTGGAAATCATGTACGAAGGGATTTTGTATTATCCAGTCATCATCATCCCAGAATAATTGGTTATTCAGATTAAACCCAAAAACTAAAAAACCAATTACAATCAGAACCATAATTGGTCCGAGATAGCGTTTCATTAGTAGTTAATCTTTATGGTGGTTTTGCCGGAGCAGTCGATTTCGCTGACTTCCTCTATTCTATTAACCACTTCAAAGTATGTTACTTTCGCAGTAATCGTGTATTCCCCGTGCTCGGGTGGGCTGTAAAAAGTCGCCGAGATAAGTTCTTCGCCGTCGGGTCGCGGAATGTGAGAGAAAATATTCGGACCTATCCTTACTTCATCCGATGGCGTTACCGTCCATTTAATAAGCTGGGCGGAGTCCCGGATATTGCTGTAAGTTAGAAAATTATCTTCATTCAAATATATATTTGGTTTTACATATTTTATCTGGCCGCCAATGGAGCATTGGGGAAGATTCTTTGAAACAATAATAGGCGGTATTTGTGGAGTAGTCGGAGTCAGGATTGGGATTGGGGTCAGCAGAGGTGTTTCGGTCGCTTCCGTTTCGTTGGCACTATCAGATGGCGACTCGGAATTTGAAGTCAAAAGATAAATTCCTACTAAAACTACAGTGATTCCTACTAAAACTGTTATTAAGTATTTCTTATTCATAGGATAAATTTTATCCTAATCAGAACCAATTTTCAACATATTTACCCAAAGCAAAACCCCCGCTTTCGCGGGGGTTTTGCGGTCCAGAACCCTAGATACATTCTAGGTCCGGAACAAACCAGAGATTAAAGCTGTCTCACAAGGCTTCCGCCAAGCATAGGCAAAGCTTTAAGGACGGTGGCTGGATTCTCTATGAAGACGCCATCTGTCTTCCAGGCAGCTTTAGCCGCTGCGTTCTTCAACTGAATCTGGAATGTCTGACCAGTCTTAGTGAATCCGGCTAACAAACCGGTGATAACATAGGTCTTCGTAGCACCACCAGTAATAGTGCTGGTAGCGTCATCAAAGTCAAATACTATGTCAGTTCCGGTTGTGTAGGCAGTTACATCAACTGCAGTCGGAGAGGCAATCTGTGTCCTAGAACCTCCCGAATCTACCTCATACAGCAAGAAGGTGCTGTTGCCGCCACCGGATGTACCTGAAGCGGTAATAGTGAAACTTAGTGAAGCTACACTATCAAATATCAGTTCCCCGTCAGATGTACCCTCGGCTTTCACAGTGAACTTCAGCAAGTCCTGAGTTCCAACCGGTTGACCAGAATATGCGCTAACATAGGCGAATCTTGGCCATACACGGTAGGCTCTCATGTCGTTACCGGTAACATCACTTGCTTGGGTATCAACCGTACCTGAACCTGCACCGACCGCTCTGAAGCCGGCTGCATCTCCGTCAAGGTCAATTGAGAAGGCAAGGTTTTGGGTTGCGCCTTCGGACTTGGTGCTCAAATCAATCTTTACCTTTACATCCAAGTTGCTGTCTTTCGGCACATACGGTCTGTCTGTTCCGGTGAATCCGAAGGAAACAGAACCAACCGAGTTAAGCGAACCATTGGCTGTTACCGTATTTCCCGCCTCGTTCTTATACTCAAGCATTATCCTGGCTACGTTATTAACCGCATTGGTATTCTCGCTTGACGCAGCAGGTGCTTCAAGATTCAACTTCTCAATATAGAATGCCTCGTTCGTTGAAGTGAATCTGAATTCGCTGACAGCAACACCTGGCTGACCCCAATACATTGCTGCGGTAGTAGGCGCGTTCGGACCTGCCGCCTGCGTGATAGTACCTGCATTGTTAACAGTTACGATAGGACCAGTCGCAGAACCGCTAAATGCTACTGTTTTGCCTTGGCCGTCTTGTGCAACCACATGGCCGGTTGTGCTGGCAATATCGAATCTTACCAAGTCAGAAGAACCGGATGTCGGGTTGGTTGATAGATCACCCTTTACCAACAGACGCTTTGTCGCGCCGGCCGGAATAGACCAGCTCATATTCCTGAATACAACCGTACCGGTTGACGTGGACAAGTTGTTTGACTGCGGTGTCGCAGAAAGCAACGCACCTGTGTCGCCGTCATACAGTTTAACGGCAGCAACCAATCCGCCGACAGTCAATGCTGTATCTGCACCACCACCAATACCAAGATTTATTGCTTGTCCAGAACTTGCATCCCTCACATAACCACTTACCGTAACATCGGTTACTACGATGGAAGAACCAAGACCGGCAGCAAATGTGTAACCGGCAAGATCCTGATCTAAGGTACCTTTCACGTATGTCTTAGCACCCGGAGAACCGGCTAGACCAACAACCAATGACGCATCATTGATGGTAAGTTCGTTGCCGGACATATCTCCGGAAGGGGCAAAGTCAGCCAATACCGGACCTTCGTTGGTACCTGCGTACTTAACTATAGTAGTTGTACCGGATGTACCTACTAAATCTCCCCAACCGTTCAAGATGAACTTGACTATATCGGTATTCGCAAGATCTTGACCGGCACCAAGATTTAGGGCCGTATTGATGTCAGCTCTTATAGCCAATATCGTTGTAACACCGCCGGGAAGAGTGAAAACATCTGTCAACCTCTTCATCGGACTATTTACACCGCCGGGGCATGAAGTGTCTGCAGCTGTAACGCTGTCACCATCATAAGGACCGGCAAGTATAAACCCGGTGGTCTTGTTAACCAGCTTAACATCGCCGATATCTGTTATACCTTGGCCGTCAGTAGTGTTAAGAGTGTTATAGGTTGTGCCACCGCCGTCACCATTCTCGTCCCAACAAATGACGATTTCCGTTCTCCTTATTTCAATGTCTCTCACTGGAGTGACGGAGAAGCTCAAAACTTCCATATCTTGAGTGTTCGTGCTGATATTGGTCGCGTTTGGACCATTGAACGCAAGAGTGATATTACCACCCTGAAGCGTCAATTCGTGAGCTTCGGTGGAATCATTCTTGTTCATGTCATCACTTGAGAATGTAACCGCTGCGCCGAATCCAAATTGATCGCCGACACCAAAGATGTCAATGGTATCTTCAAAGTAGAAACGGATCGTCTCGTTCTTCTTGCCCACAACATCACCCCAAACCTTGAAAGTCTTGGTGTCACCTTTGATAAGCGTGTAGTTTAGATCGAATACTACATAATCATTGCTGGTCGTGTAGCCGGTTCCGATCTGAACACTGTCAACCTCCACTGTCAGGTTAGTGAAACCGGCAATGGATACATTACCGCCCTGAAGTAAGTTCAATCGTTTGATAACGATAGCTTCGGTCGCGCCTTGCAAATCAAACTGTGTAAGCTGGACATTCTGCTGACCAACACTCGGGTTGGATATAGAACCAGTTTTAGTCACGGTAAGCGTACCGGATGAAGCTCCGGAGATTGCGAAGTTCGCGCCCGATAGTGGGTATGAACCTCCTACAGTTCCGGATGTAAGTGCTACATCACCAGCAGACGCAATGGAAAAGTTATGAACGTTTCCACCGCTAGCGCCGGAGAAATCAACAATTACAGACAAGTCTACGGTTCCATTAATCGCCTTGTTCAATAGGAAAGTAGCTTGTCCGGTCGAGGATGAAACCGACCTTCCTGAGGTCAATTTCTTTGAACCCTCGTAAATGTAGACGTTTGCGATATCAGAAACTTGACCTGCCTGCCCTCGGGTAAGGGTTAACTGGCTAATAGTTCCCGTACCGGATACTCTGACTCGTAACATTTCTACGTTCTTTGCATTGTCGGTTAAGGTCTTAGCTGTCGGATTGCCTGGAGCCAAACTCACTGTCACTGGTCCACTTAGAACTGCTCCTTCTCTTACATAGTCAGGAACCTGACTTACTGAAGTGTAATCAGTTCCTTTGCTGTACCAGTTGAATTCATTCTGGTTGATGACGAAGACTTTCTTAAAGAAGTCTGGGTCATCTGCGACGGCTTGTGAGCCGGTAGTATTTACCCAGTGAAGCATAGCTGTGTCTTCACCGGTCGTCTCTACTCCATAGACTTTTTCATCTCCGTCCAATCGGAAAAGTCCTGAAGTTGGGAATGCATCTCTCGTTGCCGGAGATACGCTCTTCACACTCCCGAATCCACCAAGGTGGCCGTAGAATCCGAAGATTACAGGGTTCAAGAACAATCTCTTGAATCCTTGTTCGTTTACAATGTAAACGTCTGGATCGTCGGAACCGGAGGCACTGACTGTGTCACCTTCCGTCAATCCGAAGTCTGCGGGCGCTACAGCTGTTACGTTCTGAACGCTCGAGATGTAGACAAACCCTGCGACCAACAGCACTGCGGCTGAGATCGCGATAGCAAGCAGGGTCCTTTTGTTTAAGACCACGCCGCTAGTCATTGAATTTATACTCATGATTGATTTTAATGTTTGCTCTTTGGCTCTCTTGTCTAAAGACCTGAGAGCAACAAAGAAATTAATTTCTTACTCGTCCTTGCCTGCTCCGCTTTCGGAACAAGCGAGAGTCTTTTTTCTATCGCACCCGCCAACCGGTAAAATTTGTGATTGGCATTCGACCGCGAATCACAACTGATCGACAGATACGAATACTCGACCCTTCATATAAGACTCAGCAAAATACAATTGAAAAACTTTCAACTTACCACGTGCAACATTTTATTCTATTTTCAACGTCCTTTCTTTATAGATCCGCGGAGAACTCTTTTTTCGAATCCCGGCGCTGAGCTACAAAGACAGAAAAACAACCAAAATGGCTATACCCAAACGGTTACGTTAATAAACTTTTTTTATTCATATTTACCTGTGTTTTACGCTGGCTTTTAGGCCTATCTGTCTATTAAACAGGTTGCCTATAAATATTAGCAGTCACGGCCTGTTTAGTCAATATTACACAAAACCGTTTGCTACTATTTAATTTTAACAAACAACACCATTTTCACAACATCCAATGTGGATAATTGATAGCTGACTTAATACTAATTATATATCGCTTTTGTAAGCATACAATAGCAAATCTGTGGATAAGAAAAATGGGGATTTTAGCAGATTTAGTAACCCCAGTGCTTAAGCCATTCATTTTGGGAATACTTGACTGAGTAATTATGCTTTTAATAATCCCTGGTTTAAACACTTGTAATCCGTGAAAGGGTACTGAAACTTGCCCCAATTGCCTACCAAGATAACCGACGATACAGCAATAGACCCCCTTTTTCGTATACTTTACTGCCTCTCCCTCATCATTTTTCTTAATATATTATCTGTGTCAATCTGATTGGCCCGGCCTTTTAAGTATCTCATATCCAGCTTTTTACCAGAAATTTTAAGAACGGACTCTATATCCTCAATATGACGACTAGACAGTGTTTTTTTATACCATATCAACTTGCTGACAATTAGGTCCTCCGGAGAGATAAAATAAACATTCCGCCGATCAATTTTTATTGATTTCCGTCTTTTAAACTCTCGCTTAGTCGTTGGGTTAATACTTGCGACCCAAAAATCAATCTTGACCCCACTCTCCGGATCTATGAAATTAAACTCTCCGTGTGTACGAATTGCTTCTCGAGACGCTTCTTCGTCGATATATCCGTATTCCGAGATTTTCTTCAATGCGATCGAGAGCTCTTCTATTTGCGGTTCGACTAAATTTATAACTATATCAATATCGAACGTGGCTCGTGGACGACCCCAAACCGAAACAGCCATTCCGCCGGTAACATAATAATCTAGACCTAATTTATCTAGAATTGCCGACAGTTTTATTAATAGATTTCTGGGATCTATTATGTCCATTTGGAGTTGGTTTACTTAACTCATTGTGACTATTTAATTCCAAACAAAGAAGTGTAAGTTTTGACGCTAATTCGAGTTTCCTATCCGCTGACATTTCGGCAAAAATCATATCTTGTATCGCTTGCGGGTCATTAATTTTTTCAAAATCTATTTTGTCCATAGTTTAGGAATTATAGCTCATTTTATGATTAAAACATATCTTTAATGTTAATCTCCCTAGTCTACTATTTTAAATAGCTTGCCGCCATTGACTCCGACATAGATTGCGCCGTCACCCAGGATTGGATGCAAACTAGTATCCGCGCCCAGATTAATCATCCAGCGTTCCTGGCCATTTTTGTCAATACTATACACCCTGCCGCCCCGAGTAGAGAAGTAGAAATTACCGTCATTATCAACCAATATATCCTTATTTACCACCGTATCTGAAGGATCAGCGGAGACAGAAGCAATCGGGAAAGTCCAAAGAACAGACTTTGTGGCCTTATCTATTCCGTATACCGCCGAACCGGAGGCAGGATTGGTTGATATTAAAGAAGCCCCGACAACAAGCAGATTGCCCGAAACTGTAACTTTCGTGGTCGGATTGGAATTAAATGGCTGGATATCATCTTCGACTATTCCTCCGTCAGACGGGTTAATCGTAAAGAGTTTAAAATTCGTAGTGGTAACAGAGTAAAATTTGTTATCCACACTGTCATACGCCAGATTATGGCCGGCGCTGGAAACACCAGAATTACTACTCCAGACAACCGAACCATCATCACTGTCCAAGCGGTAGAAATCGTTCCTGGCTGTGGTATAGATATCACCGTCAGGACCGTAAACAGGCATATATCCCGCCGCGGATAGCAAGAAGGTATCCCATTGAACCGTGCCATCCGGTTTAATTTTGATTAGGTGATCAGAGATCGGCATATTATTTCCGTCTTTGCCCGAAAACACGATATCTCCATCCTCGTTTATAGAAATACCGCTAATATTACCGCTACCCAGAAATTCCCGATTTAAAATACCGCCAATAATGTCATCATCCACTGTGTAGACTCGTGAGCCAGCACTGAAATATATCATGTCGTCGGCAGCAATCACGAGAGAGTTGGGCCGTTCGTCATTTGGCACTTCAAACATATCCTGCCATTTTGGCGTACCGTCGGTATTCAGGGCAAACAGCAGAGTGTCAAAGTTATTGTCAACCCCGAAATATATCGTGCCATTTTGCCCCAGGACTGGTTGTCCAATACCAAAACCGCTTAATAAATCATACTCCCAGCTTATTGACGGACTGACCGGGCCATTAAACGCCGTAACTAAGGAAATGGCTGACGGTATCACATGCTGCGCCTGATTAGATATTTCCGAATAGCCGCTTTCGTCCTGGGTTTTTATGGCAAAATGGTAAATCTGGTTATAGTCGAAAATGCGAAATTGATTGGTGGATTGACTATTGCCTGCCGTTTCAACAAAAGGCAAGGTCGAACTTGCTATTTGGATTGCATTATTCCAATCATCTTCCGTATCAAAACTTTCGGTAGCATAGCGCAAATCATAGCTTAAATTAGGCAATAGCGTGTCCGGGTCCAAAGGAGCTGTCCACGATAGCGTTATTTTCCCAAAAAACGAGCTGACATCAACGGAAAGGTCGGTTATGACCGAAGGTCTTACCGGCTCGATAAATGGGTCGTAAACGCTGTTTTGGGACTTTGGCGTGCCGTTGATTTGGTTACCTCCGACATCGAGACCGTTTCTAGTGATCAGGTCATTAGGAGACCAATTTAATGGATCCGTGCCATCTTGACCCGGATCGATACGTTCCATCGTGACACGGTTGTTTCTATCACCGGCATACCAGTCCAGAGAGGATGACACACCCTGTGAACCGACGGAATCAATCAAACTGTTGTCCCTATCACGCAGCTCTAATATCTCACCAACATTCTCAAGCGCCCCGGTATACATTTGGTCAGCCGATATATCCGATATTGTGGTATCGTCTGTTGTGCGTTCCAAAAGATAAAAACTGAATGGATCAATGCTTTTTGAGGCCAAGGATATATTCGGCGTGCCATCTTGGGCCTCCAGCGTCCAGCCGGAGACATCTACTGATTGGGATGATGTATTGTACAACTCTATCCATTCATCGAAAGCGGATGCGGTCGTTCCAGCCCAGGCTATTTCATTAATTACTACTAGGCGGGGATATGTCACCTGTGGTTCTGGCTGTTCTTGTGTATCCTCCTCGTCATTTTGGGATTGACCCCCGCCTGAATTTGAGGATCCAGAAGATGATCCGCCTCCTCCACCGCTTGAAACAAAGCTAATAACTTGGCTATTTTGTGCCTTGGGAGTCCCTTTTATGGCATTGCCTTCTATATCTTTATCAGTCGGGTTTGCTCCCTGAAAATCTTTCCAATTTGCAAAATCGTCACCCCTACCGAAAGCGCTAATTCTCTCCATGGAAATACGCTGGCTAGATTCGCCGGTAAACCATTTTTCGCCCAATCTGCCTGATATATCTATGATCTTACCGTCAGCGTCAGAAAGTAGCAGCATCTCTCCATTATTGTTCAAACCGCCAGCACCGAAACTCCCGGCCAAATCTGCTTCTTTGGTCGCAACTGCATCGTCATCGGTACGTTCAATCAGGTAATATCCTTCAGCAGAAATTACACCGCTGAGTGTCATATTCGGTGAATTATCTCCCGACTTCAGAGTCCAGCCTTCGAGATTAATATCATATTCTTCGGTGTTATACAGCTCTATCCATTCATCAAAAGCGGACGCGGCCGTTCCAGCCCAGGCTATTTCATTTATGACAACCCTGCCAACTGTGGCCGCGGATACACCCTCGACTTCACCCTCTGTTTCTTCGTCGTTATCTTGGCTCCAAATACCTAGTTTTTTGGCTTTGGCTTCGGCTTCAGCTGCCTTGAACTCAGCGGCATATTTCTTGTCCGGAGGAATAGTCAAAACGCGGGCATAACCACCTTTTAACATCTCGAGTCCGACAAAAATGTCGTTCATATAAATATGTCTTAATAAACGGCCAAATTTATCTGTTTCTGATATATCTTTTTCCAATCTAACTACCTTATTCAAAACCAGTTCTGTTAGCTTGTCTGAAGCTTCCTGGTAATAAAATTCGTCTTTTTCCGGAGCATTAATACCAATCAGACGGAGAAATCTACCATTGACTAATTGGACCGTATCGCCATCCTGAATTTTCATTACCTCGATGAACTTCGGTATGGAAGTAACGACAGGAGCGGGTGACGGGGTTATTCTGGGTGTTAGAGATGGTGCTACAGAAGGTGTCAATCGTGCCAATGGTGTCAGCGATGGTGTCGGTTGCCGTGTTTCCGCTAATGGCAGCATCCCGACATCATTGACATCATTGTTTGGCGGAATAACGCTGCTGTTTATATTGGCGACTTCAATTATAGTCTGGATTATTTCTGGTGAGTAAATCGGTTGCGGCTTGGATTCTTCGACGGGAATACCTAGAAAACTAAAGAATCTGTTGAAAATACTAGGTTTTGATTGGTATAGCAGGGTAGGATTATTCTCATATTCTCTTTTTACTGTTTCAGCTTGATCTAAGAAAAGTTTTAGGGCTCCAGCACTGTGGATAACAAAATGTTTGGATAGGCGGGACCAGTAGTCATCTAAGATTAAGGATCCGATATCGGGGTGAATTAGAGTGGAATCCTGAATTTCAAGTACGTTCCTAATCACTTCTGCATCTAAAAGAGCCAATTTAAATTCTTCGCCACTATTATCTTTCCCCATCAGGAATAATCTTGTTTTCCCGTTGACGACAAAGCTTTTGGCTTTGGTTGTGCTTGGCTTACTATATTTTGAATTATTTATGGTGTCCTGGCTAAAAAAGTACCCGTTAGAATATCCTGCAACCACATCAAAGTATTCTCCTATATTACTGAGTAAAATTGGCCTTTTTCCTTTATCTTTCAGCTCTTGAGCAATATGGAAATTACTCGGATTCCATTTGGTCATTTCTTTCTCGTATGGACTCCCGGTATTATGACTAAATGAAATATGCGTGTCATCTCGTGAATGCTCGGGAGCATTAGCATCCTCCAAAAGATGCATAATATGTCCGATGGCGTACATGGCTCTGTTTCTGTCACCTGCAGCATAATCAAATAATGCTCTGTCATATGAATAGTCTCCATTAGAAAGTCCGCCAAAAGGCGAGATGTCGGCCTGTAACATTTTGGCGCTAGCTTTCACAACTTGCGTATCGGAACTTAAGATCCATTCTTTCGAGGATATATTACCGGCCCAGCCCTTGTTGTATACTGGGTCATAAAAATGATGCACTTGTCTGGGTGGAAATTCCCAAGCATCTTCATCAATTGAGCCCTTAATTAGCCAATATTTATCTTCCTCGGTAAGCAGATTATTGGGAAAATTAAGATTGTAGAAATCAACTGCTTCGTCGGTTAGGGCTGGGTGAGTATTGTCCTGATTATAGCTATTTACTAAGTTAAAAGGCACTAAAAAAGCACCCACCACGAGTGCCCCTCCAAGCACTAGATTCTGGATTGTGTTTTTATATTTCATAATAGTTGGATTTTCCAAATATTTGTATAGATATTCTTCTCAAAAACCGTATCATCCGTATAGTTTCCCGCAGGAATTTCTATTTTCTGACCGTTGAAATCAACAGTAGTATCTTCTTCTACCAAAAACTCATATTCGAACGAGACTACATTCTCGTCATCATAAGTTACCTTTTGCCACTTAACTCTCTTAGATTTTAATTCTTCAATAAAATCCACTAATAATACCTGGTCTTTGTAGTCAGATAGTGTCTTTTCCCATTGCTCCTGCCTATTCAGCACGAAATACTTACTCGCTAACTCAACATCACCTTTCTCAAGAGCAGAAATGAACAAATCAAAAGTTTCTTCCGGGGTTTCCCCACCAAATTTGTCATCTTTGAATGGCTTTTCTACCGATCTCTGATAGCGATAAGCCATCCATTTATCTTGAATATCTCGCATCCACGCCCCATGAGTCAGCATGGTCCAAACAACCAAAACGGCCACTGCGCCTAAAATAAAGACGACAACCCAATGTTTGCCGAATTGTCGCCAATTAATTCCGGCTTGCGAGCCGTTTGAGTTTTCCATGAAAAATAATTCTAACTTAATCTCACAACCGGTCAATATAAATTTCTGTGGATAACTAGATTCAGTAACGTTTTTAAATATGCTTCAAATTCAAATTTCATTTTTTTCACTCTCTCCAAAATCATTGCGCGATTATTCATACAATACCTACACGACAAAAATTACCCACAGGCCTTTCTTGCTAATCTGATATAATCTGATATAGTTAGAAATATCAGATTAACTTGTGGCTTATGGCAAAACATAACAAATTCGACCAGCGGCTTGAACATATTCCAGCCGACATTGTGTCAAAAATAGGACAAATTGATGAACTAAAGGGACAATGGATCAAGGGGGCTCAACTAAGTCCACAGGTTTTGGGTCGCCTCAAACGATCCGTCCTGATTACTTCAACTGGAGCGTCTACTCGTATTGAAGGCGCAATGCTCTCCGACGAAGACGTTGAGAAGTTAATACGTGGTATCAATATCCAGAGATTTACCAATCGTGATAAACAGGAGATTAAAGGATATTACGAGTTGCTCGAGAATGTTTTTAACTCATGGAGGAAGTTGAAGTTTAACGAAAGTGCCATTAAACACTTTCATCAAGAGCTCCTCAAATATGTTGAAAAAGACAAGACGCATCGAGGTGAATACAAAAAACAAGAAAACAAAGTACATATGGTTGATGAGGCTGGTAGGTCAATCGCTGTTCTCTTTGATACAACGCCACCATATCTTACTCCAAAACAAATGCAGGAGTTGGTTGAATGGACCAAAGAAGCACTTCAAGAAAAAAAATATCATCCTCTCCTTATTATAGGTAACTTTCTAGTTGAATTTCTCAACATTCACCCGTTTCAAGATGGCAATGGCCGGTTGAGTCGCATTCTCACTAACCTTCTTTTACTTAAAGAGGGGTATTTGTATATGCCTTACATCTCTCACGAGAAATTGGTTGAAGATAACAAACCAGATTACTATGTCACCCTTCGCAAAAGCCAAAAAACTATTGGCACAAAACAAGAAAATATTACGTTGTGGCTTGATTTCTTTTTCACTATCTTCTTAAAACAATCCCAAATGGCGGTTGAACTATTGTCAAAAGAAAAAGTGGAGAAACTTCTCACCAAAAAACAGCTTGCCGTATGGGAATTCCTGGAAGAGGTTGGGGAAGCGTCTCCCGGTGAAATTGCCAAACAAACAAGGGTTGCTCAGCCAACCGTAAGGCAAGCGCTTGATAAACTGTTACGACTCAAAAGGATTGAGCGTATTGGACTTGGAAGAAGCACGAGGTACAGGAAGCTACAACTGTAGATAAATTCATCAACGATAAAATAACCACATAAAAAAGGAGATAGGGGGGGCCAGAAATGCTTTTTAAATTATCGGGTATTGCTGTATTTCTTATCACGATCCTATTCATAACCAAGACCAAGATCTGGTTGGATGTAATGAGGATAGTCGAGCTGAATACAGAAGCCGCCATCGGAGATCCGAGACCAAAAGATCTCGTCAAGACATATTTCTCGTTTTTTTATAAACTAGTCATGACTCTATGCCTGTTCCTCATCTCAATCATCCTGCTCTTCGTGCCGCTGAAATAAGCGGTTTTAATTTGGCTTGACCGGAGAATAGAACACCTTCTTGCCCTCGGTGATCCTTTTGATAGAATCCGCCTGGATGAGTTCGCTAAGTTTTCTTTTTAAAGTTCGCTTACTGATAATAGAGAACTTTTTGAAAACATCTAGGTTTTGAGTTTTACCATTCTGGCTTATAAAACTGGTGATCTGCTTATGAACCAAACTCAATTCATTAGTCGCTTTGGGTTTTTTCTCAATTTTCCTAACGGGCTTTTCCGTTTTTACAAGTTTAATCTCCCGAACTTTAAGATCCAAAAGGTGTAATTTAAGATTTAGTAGATTCTGCTCGGCGAGTAGGGAAGTGGTTAATTCGGTTAGCTTTAAATGTTTTGAAATGCGAATAAATTCCAAAAAATCTTCCACATAGCTTACCATCCTATCCCTACATTGTGCGACGTAACCGTTCCCACTCCTCTCTTCTAATAAAAAAATAAACTCTGATAGTAATTTATCAGATTTATTGGCACATAAATCAGAAAAGAAGCCATCTCCCATTCTTATACCAGACTTATTGAGCGATCTGAAGCATCGCGCAAAGATTGTGACTATATCCTCTTTTTTCTCCACCCTTCACTCTTACTACAAATAGCTGCTCTCGGCAAGAAAAGCTATTTATTCCTGTCATCCAAATATGTATTTAGAAACTCGGTTATCACCGAGGAAAAAATGACGGCTGGCCTTCTGTTTTTGAAGTTCATGATGCCAAAAAGATTACCTTCGCCGCCTATCAGTGCCGAGCCAAATAGTTCGTCGTCATAGCCGGCAATGATGTCAAAGCTGTCACCATCGACACTGACCTTCGAAACTACAGCCTCCTCAACCACCGGACTGTCTTTGCCGAATTCAACCTGCTTGGAAAATACCAACAGCCTCTGGCTCAGTGTCGGCAAGTCCAATTTCATCTTCATCACCGACATACCAGAGCTTTCGACAGATATAAGGGCCAGATTTTTTACATAGTCCCTGGATACTACTTTGGCCCTAAAAATCTTACCCTGGTTGGTCACCTGAAAGAAGGTAGCATTCGCCGGAACAACTGACACGGTTGTCGCGATCAGTCCGTCCTGCGTCAGAATGACGCCGCTGCCAGACCTGATCTTGCGACCCTCAAGAAAACTCTCTACTGCAACGACCGAAGGCTCTATCTTTTTTACCGCTTCAAAAAAGTAGTTAGGTTGGGGAATCAGAATAGTCTCTTTCTCTATTTTTGTAACAACCGTTTCCGGCTGCCAGATGCTGTTTAAAATGGCGGCGGTGCCAAGAAAGTTATTCCGCGCCAAAACTGGAAGCAAAATACCGCCGGCAAGCATACCACCGACGGCACCGATCAAAAGCACTAGAATATATCTCCTGAGATCTGTCATTATGGTGTCATAGTAATCCTGCCAGTTATTGATTGCAATACCGCCTCGACCTGATCAATTGGAATTGCAAAACTCATAGGCTATCGGCGAAAGAGTTCTTGGGCGCGCTGCCAATGCTCCGGATAACCTTGAAGCTTCATCCAGTACCACCATTCTGCGCCCCAAAGATAAAATGTATCAAAACCGGTTTTACTTGAAAAATTTATCATCTCGTTAAATTTATCTATCCCCATTCTGTCCTGCAGAATTTCAATCGGCGTATCCACGATCGGTTGAAGCAACCATGGTTCGGTGGAAAGTTCAATGACTATCTTGGGCTTCTTGCCAGCGAAAAGCTCAACGATGTTCTGTTTAAATTTGAAGAACGCCGGAGTTATAGGATAGCGAAATGGACCGATCTTTCTATTCCAGATATACAGATACAGACTGGTCCCGAAAACATCTCCACGCTTATACGCCCCAAACCAGGTACCGAACTCACCGCTATCGGTTATTAATACCTGCCTGCTTGGATCAAGCTTTTTAACTAAATCTATTTCTTCTTGAAGAAATTCCTTATCCAGTTCTCCGCAGTGAGAGCGGCTGAAGAAAGCGAGAAAAGGCTCGTTCTCGACCTGCCAATATTTAATATTGTCATAGCCCTTGTAGCGGTTGACCGTCGTCTCTATTAGTCCGAGTATCTTCTGTTTTTGTTCCTCATAGCTTAACTCTTGAGCCCACTCCGGCACATGACATTCCGGCCAGCCCGGCAAACGTCGGCCGACAGCCAGGATCACCGAAGCGTCACGACTCTGCGCCTGCTCCATTTGAAAATCCAATTCGGAAAAGTTAAATTTGCCATTTTCCGGCTCGGTGTTAGGCCAGTGGGCCGAGAACCTAAAATTTCTCACTTCAAGATCGTTGAGCAAGACCAAATATGTCTCCTTCCAATCGAGTTTTAATTCATCCGAATGGAATTTACTGAAAGACACGCCGTAGGTAAGATCTTTGGGCACCTTTCTGATAGAAAGCGAGAGCAGGACTAGAATAACTAGACCGACAATGACAAGGACTTTGTATTTTTTCTTCATTTTCTTCATATGAATAGAAATATTAGGCCAAGAATTATTAATGTTGTGGCAACGGATTTATGCACCACAATATGTCTATGATGGACAGATTCGGAGAAGTAATTAGGAAATTTTTTGGTGAAAAGAAACGCCAAGAGCAACAGGAAGGCAAACTGTATACCGCTTAGCGCGCTGACTATCGAAACATTGCCCAGATTGATTGAATAAAGTATCAGAAGAAAGGCGAAACCAGCCATAACCTTGTTACCGACTATGGCTGATTTAGTACCGACCGAGGAGCTCCACAGATTTTTCCAGACACTCCTAAAATTAGCCGGCCAGAGTAAGAAAAGGAGGATTGCTACCACATTGGCCATCCGGGACCAAAAGAATCCGTTCCAGAATGTAGTCTCATTGAATATCTGCTTGAGAAAAACCGAGGAGAAACCGAAAAGTATACCGGCCAGAACAGTGAACATGACAGTTCTTCTTGTAAAACGAAAATATGACATGACAAAAGTTCCGGCCACAAGCAAGGCAAAACCTATTAGGAAATTATTCGATAACGAATCGTTCAGAAAAAGTATGCTGAAACCAAAAGTTGCCAGAGCGCTGACAGCTCCGACCACGGGAGCAACATCGGAAGCGTCGGATATCTTTAAGGATTTATATAAAAACAGGAGGGAGACCGTGTAGCCGATACCGGCTATGAGGGATAGCTGTATAATTTGGATCGTAGGCGAGAGAACGACTCCAAAAGGCAACAGTAAAATTACTACGCCCGACAACATACTGACATAGAAAGTATATATGATCGGCTTGCTGATTGCCGGAGATCTGACCAAATGTCGGTCCACTAATACGACGATAGCGTTTATGAACTGCGCAATCAGAACCAAAAATATCCAATACTCGAATGTCATAATTAAATCGAATTAGCCTCTATTATTTTCTTATACTCATAAGCTGAAGGTCTAATCTTTCTTTCAAGTGTTCGGTAATCCACCTCAACTAATCCGAATCTTGGGTCAAATCCGTGAGCCCATTCGTAATTATCCAAAAGCGACCAGTAAAAATATCCCCGCAAATCAACGCCTTCTTGGATCGCTTTGAGGACCCAAAATAAATGGTTTTTTATAAACTTGGCTCTTTTCTTATCTTCGGCATCGGCTAGACCGTTTTCGGTAATATATATTGGCCTTTTATACTTCTTAAAATCTTTAAGTGCACGATAAATGCCTTCGGGATAAATTTTCCAACCTAAGTCCGTTTCTCCTTCTGACTTTTTTTCCGGAAAATGACGGTGGAAATAATAGTTTAGACCAATAAAATCTACGAATTTATTTATTTTGTTTAAAAAATAAAAATTTCTGATGTAGTTCCAAATTGGAATTTTGTAGTAAATATAATTTTTAGCAATTCCAACTTGAAAATTAGGATTTATTTTCTTAATAACATTGTGCGACATGATATGAGAGGTTATTAAACTTTTTATAACTTTGAAAAATTTAAAAATATTCTTCTCAAAAGGAGGCCAGTTACCTCTTATGTATCCATCTTGCGCATAAATATTGGGCTCGTTAATTGTAATCCAAAATTTGACACTCTCCCCTAGCCGCCTTGCAACATATTCACAATAGCGGGAAAAATAAAAAGGCGCCTGCTTGTTAGCGAAACCGCCCATCTTTGTAAACCACAAGGGCAATGTAAAATGCCATAAAGTTACGAATGGCTCCATTCCCCTGCTCTTTAGAGCCTGCAAAACCTTGCGGTAATGCTCGATTTCTTTCTCATCGAATTTTCCTTCTTCCGGTTCAATCCTTGCCCATTCAATAGAAAAACGGTGGGCATTGTGCCCTAATGATTTTGCAATATCGAAATCCTTTTCGTAAAGATTGTAATGGTCGGTTGCTCTGCCCGCAACTGGCACCTTATTTTGTCGCGCAGCTTCAGCCCAGTCATTATTCTCTATACCACCCTCTACCTGGTAACTGGCGGTTGCCGCACCCCATAAAAAATCATCGGGAAATTCGTTATTTTCCTCCATTAATACAAGTATATCAAATGCTTTTATTAATACCTAAGTCATTTGACGAAAGGTTAAAAAGAAGGCCATACTGGATTCAGAGTTCATTCACAATCTGAAAAAAGGAGAACGAAAAGAATGAAACAATGCATAACGGCGATGGTATTAATGCTGGCGTTAGGCCAATTTACAACCTCGCTATTCGCGCAAATTACCGTAAGCGGCTTGGTGGTAGATCAATCAAAGCAACCGATCTCCTTGGCCCAGATCATCATTGAACCTCAAAATCCTCCCAATCCGATCCTGGCAAAAAGAACGGAGACGAATGAAAAAGGCGTCTTTAGCCTGAACTTTGACCTACCTCCGGGTGAATATCTTCTCAGTATCAAAGCGGATGGCTTCCAAAAAACAGAAAAAGAATCGATCTATCTTGAGGCTAGCCCGAACAACACTATCACGGCAACGTTGGTGCCTATCGCCTACTTCTCTATCGAAGTCAGGCCGGATGAAGAAAACAAAATCGTTTTGAAGAGGACCGAGGTTTCGAACACACTGAACAAATGGGGTATCCTCAATATCCCGGTCACGAGATCAAGCGATCTTCAGAAAATGATTGGCGGTATGCACGGAGTAATAGTTGATCCGTCGGGCAAGGCTCATTTTTACGGCAGTCCGGCAGACCACCAAAACTGGCTTCTCCCTCCACCTTTCAGTATCACCGATCCGGTATCTGGACTTCTTGAAGCCAACTTAGCGCCCGAAGCGATTAATTCAATCGATCTGCTTACAGGACGGTATTCAGTGGAACACGGCAAGGGATACGGAACTCTTCTGATCCACCCCGAAATGGGATCAAACAAAATTAATTACGGGATGACTAACTTCTTCCCCGGTATAGAGTTCAATAAGGGGCTGACGGTAAGCAGCTGGGATCCGAGAATCTATGCTTCCGGTCCGCTCAAGAAAGACTGGATCTGGTTCCATAACAGCAGCGGACTATATTACGATGAAAGGATTTTTACAGAATTACCGAAAGGTAATGATAGGACGACTAGCTGGAGCGGCAATAATTTATTCACCGTTCAGGCAAACATTACGCCCCGCAATACTATCACCTCCAATTTTCTGGTAAATTTCAACGATTCGCCCTTTTTCGGTCTGTCGCCGCTTCATCCTCGGGAGACTACGACCAACGACCGTGAACGAATTTACGCGTTCAATACCAAATACCGCATCTTCCCCACATCCCGAATCATCATTGAATTGGGCTACGGTAGATACAGTTCGTTTTTCCGCAAAATCCCTCAAGGACACGGTTTCTTAGAGATGACACCCTTCGGACAACGCGGCTTTGCGCCTTTCGACATGACAAAATCAGGCAAACGAGAACAATTTTTGGCTAATGTCTCTTTGTCAACGCTGTCTTTCGGAGGCGAACATAGATTAAAACTAGGTACTAACATTGATCGCATCCATTACCGGCAGGACATTCGGCGGACTGGCTACAAACATTTCCGCCTGGACAACACGGTCACCTACCTTACCACGTTTGGCGGCAACGGGAAATTCGGCGAGTCGAATCTTGAAAGCTCATTCTACTTCCAAGACAGCTGGGTAATTAAACCCGGGATGCTCTTCGCGCAACTTGGAGTACGCTGGGACCATGACCGGTTGATTGCGGAAAATGCGCCGTCCTCGCGGCTTAGCATAGTGGTAATACCCCCGTGGCTGAAAAGTACCAAATTCTCGGCGGGCTTCGGGATCATCCCGGCGCCTTCGCCGATAAATCTTTTCGCCAGACACAAAGATCAGTATTCGATATTGACTAACTTTTTTCCCGATGGCATTACTCCCCGTAGCGAACCGTTCGCAACCACATTCATAATGGATCCTAATTCGCTAATTATGCCAACGGCTATTAACTACAGTATCGGTGTTGAACAACGTCTGCCTGGAGAATTCTATCTGCAGGGCAACTACTTGAGAAAGATCAGCAAAAAGGGATATACCTTTGTCCCCACCTTTACACCGACGGCACCTTTCTCTAGAGAAGAGAAGCAATTGCCGGACATCCATACCGTTTTCTATGAGCTACGCAATGTCCAATTGGTTGATTTCGTTTCATATGACATTTCCGTTGACAAGAAGATGGGTAATCTTCTCTACTGGTATGCCAGCTACATGTGGTCGCGTGGACTTTCCAATGCCGCTCTTAATCCGTTCATCGATGATCCGATTATTTTTTCCGATACCGCCGGCCCGATGCCTTGGGATTCGCCGCACAGATTGGTAAGCGGGGGTTTCTTCCAGCTCACGAAAAAAAACCTCCTGTCTTACTTTCTTGAGTACCGCACCGGATTCCCTTTCACGAGCAATGATGACGAAGGGGTTCAAGTCGGTGACTTTAACAGTCGGCGATTTTCCAACTACCTAAATCTTAATCTTCACTTCGAGAGAAAGTTTAAACTGTTCGGCCACAATTGGGCATTGCGCTGCGGCGTCGACAACATTCTCAACCGCGGCAACTACTCGTTAGTCAATGCCAATACAGCCGTTCCCGGTTATCCGATATTTTTCGGCAGACAACCGTTTAAACCGGTCGTGCGTATTCGCTGGCTGGGTAAATAGTTCTTTATTCTAAAAAAAATGAGCGTCATTTCTGACGCTCTTTTAATTGCAAATTTTTGTTGGCCCGCTCAACTACAAACAGAAAATGATCGGTCTCGCCGTTACGTATTCGAAAATTCGGACTTTCGCTATTGGAGACTCTGTCATCACCGTAAGCCCAAAGCAGGGCAACCTGAATGTCGGAATCTTTGATGATTTTGAAGGTACGCTCCAGCTGGAAGATGTTAACCGGGGAGGTATAGGTGAAGTCTTTCGAATCGCCGCCCGATGGCCCCAATTCGCCAATCATCATGGGCACGCCTAAGTCATCGGCAACATTTTGGTACCAGGCAAGGTCCCTGTCTCCATAAGAATGTATCTGTATGATATCGATGCCGCTGCCGACCTGCATCATCTCGAAATACTTTCTTCTTTCTTTCAAACTGTCGTGGCTCCAATCAAGCGGCTCACCGGCTTTTGCCGATTTAAAAAGATGCATCGCGCTCAAGCGAGGACCGGAATTGCCGCTTGTCACCAGGCGGTCCGGGTCTATGCTCTTGATAAAATCGGAGGCTCTTTTGAAAAAAGCGACCAGTTCATCGGAAGTGAAATTATTTCTCTCATCCCTGACGATTTCGCCGGGACTCAACTCATCCCCGACACATACCACTTCCCCTCGCTCGTTAGGCTCGGGGCAATTCATTCCGTTCCTAATTTTAAATACACCTCCTTTGCGCTGGAGGTCAGCAAGGAGATCAAATTCATTGCCGATCTCAATAATCACATCCGGCCTGCCTTTATACTGCCGTACGATCGCCCCGGAAAATTCCTTGAATTTCTGATAGCCAAGCGAGTTGGGATCAGTCAGTCCTTCATAAAGCGAATGGTGACCGAGATCAGCTAACACTTCCATACTCCACATAACCGAGAGGACGGTATATATGCCGCATGTGCTGGAGTCATCTAACATTTCTTCTGTAGCAGCGAAAAACTGTCGCCTCTTTTCTGCTTGTCTTGTCGGATTTTCGTCGAAAAAAACATCTTCGTACCAACTAGGGTAGAATGGCGACATAGTTCGGTTCATGCCGAAACCACGCTCGCACATTTCTCTTACCGCCTTCTTGGCGGCTTTTTTGCCTTCGCCTCTGGGATGATCCCAGCCCTGATCGAGGTACTGCATCCAGAGATCAAACTTGTTGAAACTAATCTGTCTGTATTCCCTACCGCCTTGATAGATTCTGCCGTCTTTTATGTACAACCCCTCCGGAAAAGTCTCCTCCTTTTCGAGAAATGCTTTCTGCGGTACCATCGACATGACTGCAAATAATGTCAGCAGTAAGATAGCCAGAATGCAAAAAGGCCACAGAAACCTTGATTTTCTGTCCTGATTCGACATGGAGTGTTCTCCTTTTAAAGGTTCAAAACCAGTTAAATATTACATATTCTTTAGTTACTAGGCAAGTAAATGGTTACAAAAATTTGCCATGTCAACGGGTATGTGGTATTTTTCCGGCAAAAGAAACTTAATAATTCCTACGCGGAGGTCTAGACATGGAACGACGTACGTTTTTAAAAGGTGCGGCAACGGCTATGCTTACAGCCAATTTTTTCCCAAGCAGTGTTTTTGGAGCTAATGATCGTTTGGCAGTCGGCGTTATCGGACCGGGTCATCAGGGAACCGGCCTTATGAACAGATGTCTTTATCATCCTGACCTGGAAGTCGTTGCGGTATGCGACGTATTCAAACCGGTTTTAGAAAAAGCGGCAGCCACAGTCAGAAAGACCCGAGGCGAAGTAGATAAGTATCAAGATTTCCGAGAACTGATAGCCAGAAGAGACATAGACGCCGTAGTTATCGCGACACCGGACCATTGGCATCCATATATGGCCGTGGAAGCCTGCAAGGCTGGCAAGGATGTCTATGTTGAGAAACCAGTTTCGGTCACTGTAGATGAAGGACGATATATGGTTCAGGCGGCTCGAGCATACAACCGGATCGTTCAAGTTGGAACACAACAGCGTTCCTCGACTCTTTTCAAAAATGCTGTGAAAATAGTCCAGTCGGGAATCTTAGGGAACGTCACGTCTGTTGAGACATGGATTAACGGCGACGGTTCCATGAATCCCGCCAATCCCCCGGACACTGACCCTCCGTCCGAACTTGATTGGGATATGTGGCTAGGACCAGCGCCTTACAGAAATTTTAATCAAAACAGGTTCGGCATGCGTTTTGACGAGAAGGCCGGTAAGTTCAAAGGTTGGTCCACATTCCGGGTTTTCTGGGATTACGCCGGCGGTTCAGTTACCGACTGGGGTGTTCACCTCCTGGATATCGTACTCTGGGCAATGGACCAGAAAGGACCGACGGAAGTAAGGGCTACGGGTGGAATTTACTGCTCGCAAGACAACAGAGAAACACCTGACACAATAACGGTAAGCTATACCTTCCCCACCTTTGTCTGTACTTTTGAACATTTTTGCAACGGATTCAAAACCCTAAGTCGAGAACTAGACGGCCGGGGTCGTGAACACGGAATATTGTTCGTTGGAAGTAACGGCTTACTATTTGTAAACAGATACGACTACAAAGCAATACCGCATTCGGGTATCGGTAACCTGGAGACGCCAAAAGTTGATGGGGAGCTCATCCCTCTCCAAGGAGACTTCGAACAATTCTCCAGTGACGGAGGAGATCATGTGGGCAACTTCGTTAGCTGTGTAAAATCAAGGGAAACACCGGTTAGCGATATAGAGATCGGCCATCGGTCAACGGCCATGTGTCATCTGGGCAACATCGCGCATCGGAGCAAAGAAACGGTATTTTGGAACCCTGAAACCGAAGAGATGTGGCCTAAAGTTCTAAAACCGTATCGGATGCGTAACTACCGCCACCCATGGAAACTTACTGTTTAAAACTCACCTCACGGTGAGCTTTTTCTTACGCCAAGAAAAATTATGGACAACTATCTCTTTTTTCTAAATAGGATTCCTTTGCTGATCTCGATCACCAGAATGTTAGCGAAACCAAAAGTAAAAAGAATTAACCAGTCGGAAATATCCAGAGGAACAACGCTTAGAAGTCTTTGTAACGGTCCGATATAGATGGCAACAAAATATAGAAGAAAACCGATCAGCGAGCTTATTAACAAAAATTTGTTTGAGAACAGATTGATTTTCCAAATCGGTTTGGTTAGCGACCGTATAGAAAAGACATAGAGCAAAGAGTCAATACCGAGACCGACAAAAATCATAGTACGAATGTAGTCAATTCCCGTACCATTTTTGAAAAGTATGTAGAAAAGAAGGAAGAGGGTTGCGCTAGTTACTATCGTAATAATCGTCGACAATATCTTCATCTTTTTCGTAAATACAGATTTGATTCTTTCTGGCTTCCTCTTCATTATATCGTCCTCGCCTTTCTCAAAAGCAAGAGCAATCGAGGGCAGCCCATCTTCTATAATATTCACCCAGAGTATCTGCGCCGGCAGAATAGCTAGCGGCAATCCCAGCATTATGCTTCCGAAAATTAGAATAATTTCTGTGAAAGAACCGCTTAAAAGAAAAACCAGCGTTTTTTTAATATTATCCAGAATTATCCTCCCCTGTTTTATCGCTTCGACTATTATCGAAAAGCTATCATTGAGCAAAACCAGGTCGGAGGCTTCCTTGGCAACGTCGGTTCCCGAGCCCGGAGCGACACCAATATCCGCCTTCAGAAGCGCCGGGGCGTCATTAATCCCGTCGCCAATCATGGCGACTGTCTCGCCTCTTTTTTGAAACGCTTCGACTATCCTAACCTTATCTTCGGGAGAAACCCTGGCTAAAACGTCATAGTCGTATATCGTTTCGGTTAAATCGGGCGGTAAATCTTTGCCTTCAATGACTTTGCCTTGCGGAGTCAAAATGTTAAGCTCTTTGGCAACATATTGTGCGGTTAGAATATGATCACCGGTCACCATCAGAATCTTTAGCCCTGCAGCCTGCGATGCTAGTACCGCCTCTCTCACCTCCTCTCTGATCGGATCAGAGAATATGATGAGAGCGAGAAAAGTCAGTTGGTCTATCTGCGAATGCTTGATTGACGCAATCGAACGATTAATTTTCTTGAAACCTATCGCCAAAATTCTGAAACCTTTTGCGGCAAGGCTCGCCACTTGCTGATTTATGCTTTTCAGTTTGTTGGGAGTTAAGGATTTAAATTTTTTGTGATTTTCAAAAAAAGTCTGAGAATTATTCAGTATTATTTCAGGCGCACCCAATATGGAAATAATATTATCATCATAGTCGAACCGGTTAAGAGTCGCGGAATATTTATACTTTGAAGCGAAAGGAAGTTCGTCCAGCCGCGGAGTTTCTTTCTCCAGATCATTCCTGGTAAACCCGACATCGTCTACGGTCAAAAGAATAGCTCTATCAATGGGGCTGCCCATAACTTTCCATTCCTCCTTGGGATCGGTTGGATTTTCTATCGTGGCATTAGATATTAACGAAAGTAGCCGAAGGGTCAAAAACGTCGAGTCATCACCATCTTTTTTAATAACAGACGGAAATTCTTCGCGAATATGTTCTTTCCCGTCGGCTGTTATTAAACTTGATATTCGCATTTTTCCTTCCGTCAGAGTGGCTGTTTTATCCGCCGCAATAACGGTAGTACTGCCAAGCGCTTCGGCAGCGATCATCTTTTTAACCAAACCGCCTCTTTTCAGTATTTGTTTGGCGCCAATAGCCAAAGTAATGCTCAAAGCTATGGGTAAGCTCTCCGGCACCGCCGCCACAGCCACGGCAACCGCTGTAAGAAACATTTCAAGAACTCCTCTGCCGCTTAGAATGCCGAATAAGAAAAGCAGCGAAGAGATACTCAGAAATATTATGCCTAGAGTTCTGGCCAAGGACCCAAGCTTAATTTGGAGAGGCGTAATGTCTTCTTTTCTCTTTTCCCTTATGAGCGAGGCTATCCTGCCAAACTCGGTCTGAGAACCGACTGCCACCACGACTGCCTCGGCTAAACCCTCTTCAACGAAAGTACCCAGAAATGCCATATCGCTCCTGTCCGCGACTGGCGTTTCTGGATCTAAAACATTTAAGGATTTTTTAACCGGCGCCGATTCACCGGAGAGAACTACTTCATTCGTTTTAAAATTAGAAATTTTAACTAGGCGCACGTCCGCCGGCACCCTGTCCCCCTGTCTTAAGATCAAAATGTCGCCCAGGGTTACTTCTTTGGCGCTAATATTTCTTTCTCTTCCGTCTCTGACGACGGTCGCCCGATAGCTAACAAAGCGTCTTAAGCTTTCCAGGATATGTGATACCTTCAGTTCCTGAACAAAACCAATAATAGTATTCAAGGCAACAGCCCCAAAAATGATAATTGAATTAAAAAAATCTCTAAGCAGAAGGGTGACCACACCCGCGATCACCAGAATATATATGAGAGGATTTTTAAACTGGCGCAGGAAAATCATCAGCGTCCCATCACCATTTTTAACTTCTATCTCATTGAGACCGAACTCTTTTTGCCTTGCCTCAACTTCCCGATCGGCCAAACCTTTTCTATCAGTTTTTAGAGCTTCTAAAACCTCATCAACTTTCAAGGCGTGCCACTTTTTGTCTAATCTTAATTCCATCATGATATTATTCCCAGATTAATCATTGTTACCAAAAATGCTACATATACGACAAGCATCAGAATTCCTTCCTTTCTGGTAAGTTTCCTGCCCGAAAGCGCCACAAAATCAAACATCAGGATAGACGCAACCAGAAACGCGCCACCGACAAAAAATACCTTAGGGTCTAAAATGGTTATCGGCTGGAGAATAACAACGACCCCTGCCACCAAAGAATTTGCTGCAGCGCTGCCTAATATATTACCGAAGGCAAAATATTTCCTGGGCTGTCTACGCGTAGTGTAGGTGATAGCTAATTCTGGTAAATTCGTACCGATAGATAAAATTAATATTCCGAAAAGTAACGGAGACCAGCCAATTCCGGTAATTATGTCTCCGGCAATATTAACTATGAATCTTGAGAATAGGGTCAAGAGCAAAACTCCTACTAGAAGGGAGCCGACGGCTGATTTCGTAGTCACGGCCTCATCCGATTTGTATTCACCGCTACCATTTCTCTGCCTGAACTTAAACCAAAAATATCCAAAAAATGAAGCAATAATAATAAGTCCATCAGGCTGAGACAGTCTACCATCCATGGCTAAGATGAGGGGCAAAAGTATCAAAACGTTGATTGTGATCAGTTCGGAAGACCTAAAGGATCTGATAGTTTTGACTTCCTTGTTCAGAAAAGCATAGATTCCCGTCATTAGAGAAATAAGCACTATACTCGCGCCCATAAGGTGACCCAGGGACAGGGTTGGTACATTCCCTACAACCGAGTTTATGCCAACCAAAAGTTCCGGTATGGATGTCGCCATGCCTAATATGAAGAAACCAATGATAAAATTACTGAGTCTTAGTCTGGCACCTATGACAACAAGTGAATTGACTACGTATAAAGCCGATCGGCCTAGTAGCCAAAATAGAATCAATAAAAAAACAATGTTTAATCCCATTATCTCAATTATAACAAATCAAAAACCAACAGCATAAATATAATTTTGAGTATGATTCGGTCTATTTACTAATCCTGAGAGCCCTTCTGATCAGCCAGATTACCAACAAGACACCGACAGCTAACCACACAAGAGATGCGAGCCACATAAACAAAGGCCAGAAATCTCCGCCCATCATACCACCCCATGGCATAAATCCCCAACCGTGACTAAAATTACTTGAACCTAGACGGTTCATCATCATGGAATACGGCCCCGGATATTGATCCATCAATGATATCATCCTTTGGGCCTCGCTCTCAGTTAACTGGCCGGACATCATTTTAACCATCATATCCTCCATGTCCTCGTGTAATTCATCCCCGAGAGCCGTGTTCTCAATATAGCTCATCAGCTCGGGACCGGTTTTTAGGTCACCAAAATCGTCCGTCATACCGTGAGCCGAAACTGAAACGGGTAATAAAACAGCAATGACTGATAATAAAACCAGAATTTGTTTTCTCATATTTAATAATTAGCGTCTGTTTACTCTCCGCGCTTAAAAAGTCTGGCGTCAAGACCAAAGGTCTTTCCTGCTCCAACCGCGGCAAAAAACAGAAGTACCAAGGCGTAAATGATGTGCTCCTCAACAATGAACGAATGTCCTCCAATATATGGAAACTCTAATACCGGGAAGTAATACAAAAGCATTAATAGGGCGCCAAAAAAAGAGCTCCATCTTACAAAGATCCCCAGGATGAGCGAAATACCCAAAAGAGTTAGTCCCCATTCATTCAAAAAGTTAGTGAATGGAAGAAGCCCTGGTTGTAAAAACCAGCTGAATATCCCCGGAAATGTTTTTGCACCTCTAAGATATCCCTCCGCGGTCCATTGGGGATCTAGCACTTTGGTAATACCGGCATAAAACATCAGCCAACCCATAGAAACACGCAAAACGAACAATGATAATTTTTGTGTTTTATTCATTTTCTATATTCTTAACTATTAATTTATTTACTACGGTTCGACCATGCCGTATCAATTATAATTTTTCTTTATTCAATGCAAGGGCGTTCACGGCAACGATAACCGTGCTCAAAGACATGAACACGGCAGCCAAGGCGGGCTGAAGTAGAATTCCTTTCGATACCAAAACTCCGGCCGCAAGCGGCAAGGCCACAACGTTATACCCCGTCGCCCAAAAAATATTCTGAATCATTTTTCTATAAGTCAGTTTAGATAATTTAATAATTTTAGCCACGTCTCTCGGGTCATTTTTCACAAGAATAATGCCTGCCGACTCTATGGCAACATTGGTACCTGCACCAATGGCAATACCCAGGTCAGCTTGCGCCAATGCCGGTGCGTCATTGATCCCGTCACCCACCATAGCAACTTTATTACCTTGGGACTGCAAAAGTTTAATTTTTCTGACTTTCTCTTCTGGCAAAACCTTTGAAAAATACTCATCTATACCCAGCTCTTTGGCAACCCAAGAGGCGACAGATTCGGAATCCCCAGTAATCATACCCACCCTGATACCTAGTCTTTGTAAATTCTTAACGGCCATACGAGAATCCTCACGGATCAAATCTGCCATAGATAAAGTTCCGATTAATTCTTTATCGCGGAGTACGAAAATAAGAGTTTCTCCGCCATTATTATCCGCATTAATTTCCCCATCTATAGCAGGCGGTACGGGCAAGTTGAGAATGTCAAAAATACCAATACCTCCAACCATTACTTCTGAGTCATCGATAGTACCTTTCACTCCTATACCGGGAATTCTAGAAAAATTATTAACCTCAAGTAATCGTAACCCTCTGTCTTTGGTCTCCTTAACGATAGCTCTAGAAACATAATGCTCTGAATTGGCATCGATGGAAGCCGCCAGTCTTAAAACTTCGTCTTTGTCTCCGTCTTTAGACGACCAGATACTCTTGATACCAAATTCGCCCTTGGTCAGTGTGCCCGTCTTGTCAAACAAAACAATATCTACTTCCCTGGCCTGCTCTAGAGCCAGTCTTTGGCGAACTAGAAAACCATTCTTAGCGGCCATAGTAGTTGAGATTGAGGCAACCAAAGGAATGGCCAGTCCTAAAGCATGAGGACAGGCAATAACCAAAACGGCGACAAATCTGTTAAATGCGAAGGCGGGCTCTGCCCCCACAAAAAGCCAAACCGTAAGTGTTGCGGTTCCACCGGTGATTGCTATTAGGGTAAGATAGAAAGCCGCGCGATCAGACAGTATCTGCAAACGAGATTTTGAGGCCTGGGCTTCTGCCACAAGACGCATAACTCCGGCCAGAAAAGTATGCTCACCTATCTTTGTTATTTCCGCGACCAAAACTCCGTTCCCATTAATAGTTCCTGCGATAATCTCATCTCCAATATTTTTATTAACCGGCTTCGATTCACCTGTTATCATGGCCTCATTAACTTCGGAGTCGCCTTTGACAATTTTAGCATCCGCCGGAATCTTGCCGCCCGGCCTTACGAATACCGTGTCCCCCTCTTTTAATTCCGCCAAGGGCACCACGATCTTCTCTCCTCCTTTAATCACTTCAGCCGTATCCGGGAGTAGCTTTGAAAGTTCCCTAAGGGCGCCCTGGGCATTTCTAACGGCTCCCATCTCCATCCAATGCCCCAGAAGCATTATTGTAATAAGAGAGGTTAACTCCCAAAAAAGATTTTCTCCTCCAAAGAACGTCACGAAAATACTGTATAAATAGGCGGTGATTATCGCCAGAGCGATCAAAGTCATCATGCCTGGCATTCTCGCTTTTAATTCACGGTAGGCGCTGCGAATAAATATCCAACCACCATAGAAAAACACTATTGACCCCAATATGAGCGGGATATACGAGGAGCCGACAAAGGCAGGCGCCCTGAAACCAAATAGTTTTTCAAGAACTCCGGAATACAGAACCACCGGCACGGTCAGCACTAAACTCAGCCAGAATCTTTTGGCAAACATGTTCAGACTATGTCCGGCGTGTTTATCGTATTCTTCATTGTCCCCTGCGTGTTCATGGTGGGAATCACTTTTATCAGTCGCGGGGACTAGCGTCATACCACATTCCGGACAAATGCCGGGCTTTTCTTGCCTCACTTCCTCATGCATTGGACAAGTGAAGTATGTTTTTGATTTTTGTTTACCTCTCATATTTTTATTATACACCACTCAAATATTTACACCCCACAACTGCTGCCGGTAAAATCCTTTGGTTGGATCTGCGAGAGAATCTGACTATAGCCGTATGCGCTTGAAAAGTTATACCCCAGAATCTCTTTTGGTTTGATATCTCTGCTATCAATACCCTTCAATTCCAGAAACTGCTCTATCGCATAGTGGGCATCCGGAAACCACAAACTATTTGCCTGAAATGCTATCCGATACATCTCTTCCTCACCTAAGCCGTTAAATGCCATTAACTCTAGAAGTCCCAACATGGCCATACCATGATTGCAGTCTGGAAAATGGGTAGGATTATTACAGCACGGTCTGTAAATATTTCTAGATGCGCGTTCTACTAATTCCTGTTGTTCCGCCGAGAGTTCGAAAAGCATGTGCTGGGAATAATGATCCGTGACACTTCCACTGGACAAAGTCCAACCGCCAGTAGAAGCAAAGACTTCCGTCCCACCAAATTCAGGATCAGCCATTGGCCCTTCAGTCAAAATCCTATTGACATTTCCCAGACCCAAAGCCCAAAACAGATTAAGAATGAAACCGGAATTGTCTCGATTCATTACCAACTCGCCGTTATCTTCCCCGTACAGAAGGTCTCGCATCTCATCTGTCAGGCCGCCACGCTGAGCATAAATCGCCTCAAGTTTTTCCGGGTCAATTATCCCCGCCTCTATCATTCTGACACCTAGATCTCCCCAAACCACAGATAAGTTAGCAGTTTCGCTAAATAAATCGTCTTTTCTAATCTCCACGTTAAATAATAACATTCCCCCGAATGAGATAATCACAAGTGATACGATTAAATTTTTAATATTTTGATTCTTCATTTATTTCAAGATGCAGCCGCTTTCTCTGGACAGTTTGCCCGGGCCCTGTTCGCCTTCCAACTTCCTTCCATCCGGGAAAACCCAGGTCGGAAAACCATTAATCCCGGCCGCCAAGCATTTATTCGGTTCGTCGGGACATTCAACGTAATTAATGTATCGGAACGAATCGCCGAATGTTTTTTTCTCATTCTGACAAAGCGGACACCAATCGGCGCCGTACATTATTGCACCCCGACTGGCCAAGCATTGGGCCAGCTCATCCAAATTAGCCGCGGCAGGCTCTTTGCTCCGAAAAATAAACCAAGCTCCACCAGTCAAAACGGCTGCAATTAATATTAATTCTAGACACTGATTTCTACTCATCACAACAGTCAACTAATTTATTCACAATATCCTCCAATTTCCACGGCCGATCGCCGTTTTTATCATGGATATTCAGTTTTTGATCGGATATTTTTTTGACATCGTTCATGTTTAATAACTTCAGTCGTAATGCCCAAAAGAGCGAATACACTTTATACGCCTGACCAAATGTTTTCTCCGCCTCTTTTTTCTTTTTATTCGTCAGGAGTTTAGTTCCGACCTCAATGAGCCGCATTGTTGCCGCAAGCAGATGTTTAGATATGCACCAGGTCTCGCCCTCATGCCGGTCAATCATACGCCCCAACAACGACTTGCGAATAGTCCTGGTCTCATTGAGCAGGTCGAGATAGCTCATCTCTCCGGTCTTAAAAGCCGTGAAGAAGAAATGTTCCTCCAGGCTAATCAGGTTCATGACTGCAATGCTAAGATCTTCTTCCAGGGAAAGGTCAAAATCCTTGCCCTGTTTAAGCTTTTCTACTTTCTTAATAAGTTGTTTGAATTTTTCTGTTTCTCTCATGTTTTTTTACAAGTTAGATTAAGAAGATAATAATACCCAGGACCACCATGGCTAACCCGCCCCAGAATCTCATTCCGCTAGTATTTTCTTTCTTCCATTGTTGAACTTTCTCCAGCAAGACGGAGTTACCGGCAATTAATAGTATGATCACGAGCGGGAGAATAAAAATCAGGTTATATAACATCAAATAACTCAACCCCCTCGCATACGTAGCCTGATCGTGCAACAGACCCAGCACCATGAGATACGGTCCGCCGGTACACGGAAATTCGCAGAGACCGACCAGTGCGCCCAGCAAAAATGCTGTGGGCACAGATCCCCGCTCCATGAGACCGGCTAATTTACTATGCGCGACATGGGGAATTTTAAGCTTAATCGGGAATGATGGTATAAACTCGTTGATCAAACTGATCAGCCCTAATAATATCAACAGTGACGCTCCTACCTTTGCCATAAAATGCGGGGTATCGAATATGTGTAATGCCTGCAGAATACCGAGTCCGATAAAGACATAGACTACGAAGATACCGGCAATATATGAGCTTCCGATCTTTAATATCCCCGACCTCATTTTTCCGATGCTAAGCAAGAAGGCAATTGTCAAAAGTAAGATCGAGAAAGCGCATGGATTAATACTGTCGACAAGGGCCGCAACTGTGACCAGGGGTAATAGCCATTTCCCGCCGTTGCTCAAATTCCACAGCGCCTGTGCCCCGAAATTACCGAAACGCAACAGCATGACAAGCGTAAGAATAACCAATCCGGCAGTCACTAGAACTTTGAGTTGTTTGTTTATAATCAAGGAGTAACAAAGGCGGTAAATCTTAGAGTCAATTTCGCCCCTGATTTTTGTTCAATGAATACCGTTCTGTCGGATCGACCTATCCCTGCCGGCCCATGCGCGGCCGGATCAAAGATTACCCTGATGATTGCATCTTCGTTTACGTCAACTAATTCATTAACCGATGGCAGGAATCCATGGCCGGCCATTCCATAGGGGCCCTTGCTGCCCTCGTCCGTTACCAGCTTTGCCGAAGTACACATGCAGGATGTGTAGATCTTTGAGATCATGGTTGGTTCAATGCCCGTATTTTGAATTTTAAAATCATGGATCACCTTGCCCTCGGCCATGGAGATATCGCCGAAATCAAAGAATGATTCTTCTGTTGTCAGCGCCCCTGAGCTTTCCTGACTCGAATACTCCGTCTGACTGTCTCCCACCGGACGAAAAGCAACGACCAGTGTAATTAAGATGGCTGCGATGATAATTGAGGTGTAGATAGTACTTGTGTATTTTTTCATGTTGTTAGTAGAAATTAGAAAAACAAAAAGCCCCTCTTCTTGGGCTCCTCGCGAATGATGACGACCAAACTAAATCTCAAAAGAGATTATTCGCAAGAAACCTAAAAAGAAGGACTTGGATCACGTTTTTCGTGAAGTGATAACCAGCTGAGTAATTGAATAAGAATATTCGGCGGTTTCCGCTCAACGCTAACGGCATACCTTAACCTATCAGCCGAAAATAGTCTGCGGACTGGCTTGTTGAAATAGATACTACCGAAAAGTAACAGTACGAAGAAGGAAAGAACTAACTGACCAAGGATCCCCGACGAGAATGTTCGAAATGCATTCACGTGAAAGTTGATGAGATTAAGAAGACCATCTGGGCATAACGAACCCTGGACCAAAGATGCGGCACAAGAAGTATGCTCGTGTGTGGCATGGCCCATTGTCCAAAAACCAAAAGTGGCCATTCCAAGAAAAATAAGTATTAAGAGGGTTGCAAATATTGATTTCATAAAGAATCTTAATTATATATCCACAACCCCAAAATAGTCAAAGTCATCTATTCTTTCAGCTTGACTAGCTTATAAACAAAATATGACAAAATACCGAGCTGTACCGTCGGGGTCAGTCCCGTATTAACAATGGGGATAATCGGCATCAGCTCATTATACTCCCACCGCCCGGTTTGTAGAGCATATATTTCAATAATGATTGCCGCAATAATACCAAGAACCAGCGCATACCAAATGTTCTTTCTGAGAAACTCTGACTTTAGAAAAAACACGGCCATGAGAGTAATAAAAAGGGCATCTGCAAAAATCGACTGTAAAAGTATCCACTGGGTTATCTCTCCACCCTGATAATGCAGATAGAAATGGGAATGTAAATTTTCCCATACCCAGTTCAGCAAGAAGGCAAGGACAAAAATGTATACGAGTTTTCTTTTTAAATTCATCGGTTCTTAAGATTTAATGTAATTAACCCAAGGACAAATAAGGCTGTCGATGTGACAGCGGAGAGTAAACAATAAAAGCAAAACGCCTTTAATACAAAAATCTGTAGCGACACAAACCAAAGTGAAATAACAAAACCCACAATGGTAAAACGTGCTGTTAAATAAAGTAGGCGTTTATTCCTACTATCAATATAGGCTACGAGCAAGACTATAACCGCCAGATAATAAATAATACCCAGCAGAGAAGTGGGAAAACCCAGTATTGTAGCGTACTGACTAGTTGTGACTACGTCACAACCGTTAAAAATAGAACAGTTAAGAGGAGTACCTGAGTAGTGTTTTACGGTCAGATAGGTTGCGTCTAGGAAACCCAGGAAGCTGACCGCCAAAAAAGACGGCAGGATCCATTTAGGAATTTGCATTGATGGCTTCAATAATATTATTTATAAATTCATCGTAACTCCTTGGAATAGGCACCTTCTGTCCATTGATGAAAAATGTCGGCGTCGCATTTATTCCAGAGCTGAATCCCCCTTCTACATCGTCGTCCACCGCGCCTTTAACTGCGTTGGAATCAAAGTCATTTTTGAATTTTTCGACATCAAGACCGAGATTGCTAGCATATTGTTCAAAGGTTTCATCTACGTTTCCTTGATCGGACCAGACCGTCTGATCCTCAAAAAGCAGATCGTGCATTTCCCAAAATTTACCCTGCAGACCGGCAGCCTCAGCCGCTCTAGCGGCAGCTTCAGCATTCGGATGTATCTGTTTAAGAGGAAAATGACGATATACAAATTTTAACTGATCTTCGTAATCTTCATGGACTTGTTTGAGAATAGGGAAAAATGTTCCGCAAGCCGGACACTGAAAGTCACTGTATTCAACTAGGGTGACAACTGCGTCCGAATTACCCTTTGACCAATCTGTATCGGAAACCTCAACGGCCAATACTCCCGTCTGGACAGGACTGGTGCCACCGCTCAGTTTAATTAAGGCAAAAACGGCACCGCCAAGAACTAGTATTGAAATAAGCCAAATTGAAACTCTTCTCGCTCCGCGAGAGCGATTCTTTGATTGCTTAGTCTCTTCCTTCCTCTGGTACTTCAGATCATACAATTCTTTTTTGGTGAGTTGCTCTGTAGTATTTTCCATAGGCCTTTAATATATCAAATTATTAATTTCCAACAAGATGCATGATTTTATTTATAATAGACTCAATACTATAGCAGTGCCCACGGGAACTAGTAGATTGTCGTCCACAAGAAAAGATAAATGATCAAAAAAAGTAACAAGTAAGGCGCCGTAAATTATAATTGGCAAACTAAGAGACAAAGCCGTTAAAGACATCAAAAAAAATCCAGCGCCAAGAGTAACTGTAAATAAAGTAACTGCTCCAGCTATAGTTCTGTCGTAAATAATCTTTTTTTGCGGTAAGAATTGAATTGCCTTACTCATCGGTGCGAAAAAGTCACCTAAAATAAAGTAAGTAAGACTTATTATTGCTATCTCCTTTGAGAAAAAAGATATAATCAAAAAAGCGCTTGCAAGAAAAAGCGTATAGCCAGAGAGACGATTTCTCTCTTTTTCTTTAGCTAAATTAGGTTTGGCTAAATATTTTTTGTTTAAGCTTGGTATTAACCATCGTAAGGTATCGAAAGATAAAGAAGTAAAGAACAAAATCAATATCACGATACTAATTGAATGATGCGAGAATAAAATAAGCCCCAGAGGGAAGACCAGTGCCGAAAGTTTTAAGAAATGCCTAAAAGATATATAAATCGGGGTGCTGGAAATATTAATAGCGTAGATTATGGCACCTATGGTAAGTACTAATACATATATGGGATTGCTAAAAAAAGAGGCAACAACAATCAGACCAACCAATGAAGCTATGCCCCGACCCCCTCTAAAACCTAAGTAAACTGGAGCAACATGTCCGACAACAGCTGCAAGGCCAAAAATAATTGCCAAGTTAGGATTAAATTGTTGCAAGCCTATATAATAAGCAAGTGGAGTTTTAAGAATATCAATTATGGCAGTAATAATCCCGTACTTACGGCCAATGACGTGGAAGGTATTTGTGGCTCCTGTGTTGAAATTACCATAATCTCTAATATCAATTTTTTTGACTAATCTACCAAAAAAATATCCAGGAGAGGCTGAACCGATGATATAACCTAAAAATACTAAAAAGATAAAATAAGACATATTCAATTATTTTTTAACTTCACCTCCAGTATTTTCTGACCTCGGGCCATTTTTAGCTTTCTGTTCGGGGAGTTGATTTGGTGTTTGTTCGGATGACATGAACTAAAAGTTGACGTTCATTAATTCTCTAAATTTAATACTTCTATCTTATCAAAAAAAATCGACCCCGCACACGCCAGTGTACAGGGTCAAGGACTAAGTATCTAAGTGCCGGAACATTGCCTAGGACTCAGAGCTTACTTGCGAGACAGCGAACGCAAACCGCGAACGCAAACCCGTTCTCACAAAGCCACCAGTAGGCGGGGTCGCCGTAATACGCACCGAGCTGACGATCACCGGCGCTACCGGACACGCCGAGCAGGCTCGGATCACCAGTAAGATTTTTGATGGGTTCGTGCATCGCGACGATCGACCAGAGACCCATGGCTTCAATCTCCTCATCCGTAAACTTCTCGCGGAGGAGACAAGCGGTCTCGGCGTTGAGCTTGGTGAGCCTCCGCCTGCCAGCTTCTGCGCAAGTTTTCTTAGCAATCGGCGTATTACGCCCAAAAAGCATGCCCTTCAAGACGGCAACTTCGGTCGTCACGTCGCTGGTCGGTTTGAAGTCCGGGGAACGCAGTACGCCTTTGGCACAGTCGCTCACGCGGAACCCCCTTTCTTCCAGACGCTCGATCCACTCTTCGCCGGTTGTGCCGTCAGAGGTGACTCTGAAGTAAATGACGCCGCCATGTTCGCACCAGGCACGTTCCGGTTCGGAAACTGTAACCTCGCCGCGGAGGAACCGTTCGAATCCGTTTTTACCAGCCTGCCTCCTGAGCAACTTGACTGCTGCGTTCAGCTGGCCGGCGGTAAGATTGGAGGATGCAAATTCTGTACTCATGATGTTGTCTCCTTGGGCTAATTTGCCCATTTTCGTTTTCCTCTAATCCGAGGAGGAACCATGACCGTTTTAGTCACAGCTTCAAAGAGTTAATTTAACACTAACTGCTTGAAGCTATGACTAATATTTCTTGCAAGTAAATTATTTCAAAGTTCTGAATGCTAGTTTATAGTATGGCATACTATAGCATATTTGTAAAGAAAATAGGGGTGAATTTTACCTTTTTTCTATCTTTTCTTGTTTTCGACGCTCCCCGAGCAAGAATACCCATCTTATTTCACCTTTCTTTAAAATTAACGTATTTATTTACATTTGTAACCTTTTCTGCTTTATATTACATATTATATATAAAGGGCTACCAAAAATGCAGGAATTACAGATACTAGTTAAAGAGGTCCAAAATGGTGATAAAAGGGCTTTTAGGGAGATATTTGATCATTTGAACAACAGATTGTTCACTTATGTTCTTTCGCGTACCTCGAATCGAGAAGACGCCTTAGATATAGTTCAGGAAACATTCATTGAACTCTGGAGTTCCTTAAAGAAATTTAAATATAAATCAGAAGAGGCATTCTACGGTTTCGTATTCATCCTAGCCAAACGGAAACTATACCGGTATTACAAATCCAAAGACAAGGTTATTTCACTAGATGAAAACGATATAAACGCTAGTTACGAGATAGATATAAAAGATTACAGGTATTTACTAAAAAATATAGACACGCTCAAATCAGGATATCAGGACCTCTTAAAACTACGCTACTGGTCCGGAATGACATTCGGCGAGATAGCATTGACCTTGAATATAAAAGAAACGACAGCAAAGGTGTGGCATCATCGAGCCATAAAAAAACTACAAATTTTATTAGAAAATTATGAAAACTGATATAGAAAAAAAACTAAAAAACATTAATCCGAAATCTCTGACGACAGAAGAGTCAAATATGCTTTGGTCCAAAATTGAAGATGGGATCAACGGCCAAGAACAGACTTCTCCTGTTTTACAAAGATTTCCAATTTTTAACATGTTCAAAAAACCATTTGTTGTTGCTGCTCTTTTAATCCTCGTCCTCGTCGGAAGCTCTTTCGCAACTATTGCAGCTGCCGACAGCGCAAAACCAGGCGACACTCTTTTTCCCGTTGACATTGCGGTTGAAAAAATCAAACTCGTCTTTTCATCCGGCAAAAATAAAACCACATTGAAAATAAAATTCGCAGAAGAGCGCCTCGATGAAGCAAAACTATCCCTAGGCTCTTCTTCAGAGGATGAAGAAGATACACAAACAGACAATACAACCCTAGCTGTCGTTCAATCTACTGATAATATAGAAAAGGTTAATAATGCTTTAACTATAGCTCTTGAGTATCTAGAAGAAACACGAAGCGAATTTATAGAAGAAGGAAATGAAATTGCGCTATTAGTAATCAACAGCATCATCGAAGACTTAACAAATCTCACAGAAAGCTATATAGCCGATTTAGATAAGTTTGAGGCAGAAATTGAGAATGATAATGAGAAAGTAAAAATCAAAATAGAAATTTCTAACAACAACCTTAGAGCCAAGTTTAAATTTGAAAAAAGGAATGACAATAAAAATAAGAATTTCGCAAATATTAAAATAGAACTTGAATCAAACGACGAAGAAGATGAAGACGAGGTGGATGGGAATGATAACGAGGAAGAAGACGATGATAAAGATGAGGACGACAAAGATAAAAAGGCTTTTGTTTGCCACGCTCCTCCAGGAAATTCAAGCGGATCACACACGATACATATAGGAAACTCGGCTATAAGAGCCCATCTCTCTCACGGCGATATACTGGGTAAATGTGGAGATGATGAAGAAACTCCCACTCCCACCCCCACTCCTACTCCTACACCAACGCCTACACCTGATGTCACAGCGCCAATCATTACAGACCTAGAAGTTTCAAATATTGCAACAGACTCAGCAGATGTTGGATGGCATACAGACGAAAATTCAGATTCAAAAATTTGGTTTACTTCAATAACACCAGTCGATACTTCTACCGTTCCAACTATTAGCTCAAACAGCTCGGTCGCTAGTCACAGTTTATCTCTATCGAGCCTGGCCGCAGATACAACTTATTATTTTGTAGTTACCTCAACCGATCTGTCAGGTAACACTGCAACTTCTTCGGAATCATCATTCATAACAGAACCCCTACCGGATACGACGGCGCCCATTGTTACAAATTTATCAGTGGGTAATATAAGTTCGAGTTCGGCCACGATCTCATGGACAACGGATGAAAATGCAACAAGTAAGGTTTGGTATGACCTCACAACACCTCTTGTTATTACAGGTTCAACATCCTTTGCAGAAGAATCATCTCTAATAGTCAGCCACTCGCTGGATATCACAGGACTGACTGCAAGCAGTACATACTACTATAAAGTCTCCTCTGATGATGCGCCCGGGAATACTGCAACATCAGCCGAACAATCATTCATTACCCAGTAGCAGAATCCGATTACATGATAACTGTTAACAAAAAGAGCCCTCGAGGGTTCTTTTTGTTCTTCTCTTCAGATATCGGATTAAGTTATTCCAGTGGTCGGTGTGGTTATTAACCGTGCCTACTGTTTGCAGATGAGCATATATAACAGTCGGGCCGAGGAACTTAAATCCGCTTATGGTGTTGAAATCGGAGTTGGCGTAGGCGTTTCTTGAATGTTGCCGATATTAATAGGGGTTACGTCGACAATCTTTTTATTTACTGGGTCGTAAAGAATTGCTTTCCCTGCTTTAGTATAAATAAGTACCTTATCTCCCTTTTTTGCTTTAGCAAAAAATGTCTGATCTTTTAATTTACTTGGGTCAGACACGGTTGCAACCGTTGGTTCTTCGTCGTCCGGCAATATCATAAATTGAGATATCTCCGCAATTAATTTTTTTACTTCTTCTTGACCCCTTGTTGGTGAATCAACTATTTCTAAAGTATTGGATTGGCGCCAGAAATAAAAAGTTGACATTAAGGCACTTGCTGAAATCGCTACTAAAATAATCGAAATTAAAACCGAATTTTTTTGGATGAGATTTACAACACTATTTATCTTAGGTTTGGTAGGTATTTTGTGAGTTGTTTTTTTCGTTTTATTTTCCAACATTTTATAAATTATACAGGTAATAAAGGATTATTTCAAATGTATTTATGACCCCCCTGTAGTACCGTATTTTCTTCTGGTTCTAGGGGTAGGTTTTTATTTTAATCCATCAAGTGGTTTTTGCTCATAGGTCATAATAGATATCGCTTGTATCTAATAGTTAGTTAAGAAACTTTAGCGTTAAAAGCATATTGTCAAAAACCTCTATACTATTCCCCGGCATATTCTCGGCCAATGGCCTTTCTTCCCAGTGGAAAACCAGATAGTAATCAGCACCGTCTATTCTGATTTTCGGTCCGACAAATATCTTAACCTGGCCGGCACTTTCTCCGCCGTATGTCCCGTAATCAATTAGGTCATATCTCGTAAATTCTTTGCCGTCTATTTTGCCGGCGGTGTCAGACGTTCTTCTCTTGCTGTTATCTATCTGATACTTCAATTCTGTAAAATCAAAGATTTCGGCCAGTACCAGATCAAAATAGATAGGCGCTTTTACCTCGTATTTTGTATAGTGCTGGATTTTCTGCGGACTGAAATACTGGCCCTCATTGTACCAGTCTATTGGATACTGAAACTGAAACTTATCGCTAATATCCGTATTTCCGTGGAAATTATCAAAGACAAATGTTTTAAATTCTTTAGTTTCTTGACCATCATTCGCAGGTTCACTTGCCGGTGAGACAAATTCTGAATTTTGCGGCTGTTTTTTTAAAAAACCAAAGTAGCCGGCTAAAGCGGTCACCACTACAAAAAATAGAACAATACTTATTTTTTTAAACATTGTAGATTTAAAATTATTTGACATGATTTATCTGAATTTGATTTTCCCGCGAATTCTGATTTCCCCTCTTATATAATTTCCTGGTATTCTTTTCAACCCAATCGTCACCCGGCTAGAATCCTCGGTAATACTGTCAATGGAAGTGTTCATGTACGAACTTGAGTCGCTTAAAGACACATTACTATCAGTAGTGATCAAATACATAAATCCTTCCTTGCCAGTAGCTGCTCCTACCACAACTGTTCCTGAAGTAACAACAGTAATTCGTACATTATTACCACTAAAAGCAACATTGCAAGTAGGAGGACCCGTATCATCAGTCCCGGATACTTCTTCAAACCCGCAATCAGTTACCGCAGAAATAGTCGGACTGGTGCCCGCCCAAAATGTCGCGACATTGACGTGGTCCACAAAATCCCCATCTCCAACAGCTATAGTAGCGGCAGTCCCGTTAACGTTGGCGAGGACAGCCTGAACCCGGTATTTTTGATTTTTATTTATTGAACCGCAGGTGCTGACTCTGTTATTGTCATCGGTTAAGGAGGCGGAACAAATCAATGTGCCGTCATCCCAGGTATTAACCGCATCCGTAGTAGCTGTCGCCCCCGCCCATATCTCAAAGTCGGCCAAACCGGTATCCCAACTTAGGTCGGCTTCGGCGGCGGTAATTGTCCCCGTCTGAAGCGAAGGGCAAACATCATGATCAACTATATCGCCTCCGGTAAGACTGAAGTAGTAATTTGTATCACTTACTGCGTTGACAGTCACCTCAAAGCTATACTCAATTTCTGAAAATTGGTCTGGGTTGTCGTCAACATCGAAGTTGGCGGTAATATTGGATGCATTTTCAACTTGCTTACCCACGACAAACACGCCGGGGGCGTTTGATATCCCGCCCCAGTCTGTGGTATCGACGCCATCCACCAATTGGCTGTCTACCATGCAGAAAGGCCAACTTCCGCAGGAACCTGCTTCCGGGATCGCGAGCTGGCCGGTTGAACAATTAGAATTTGTTCCCTGGTTTATCGTAAGCTTTTGGTTTCGCGCAATAGCATCGCCATCGTTGTCCAAGGTAAGACGTAAACGCATAATGTCACCGTTAACCCTGTTCGTAATTTGAGTGTTTTCTAGTTGGGCGCCTGTAGCCGTGACTTCTGTTCCGTTATTGTTGCGCCAGCGATAAACCTCCACATCCAATATAGGAGTGCCGCTTGCTCGCACCACATGAAGCGGAATAATAAAAATCGCGACGATGAAGACAGCGGTCGAAATATAGAATAAAAATTTATAATTGAACGTCATAAGCTCTTTAGTGCATTTTGATACGCCCTTTGCGATTCTTCATAAATCGCAAGGCCCAAAGTTTCTATTGGGTTGTAAGCGTCAGTCAATACTATTCCGTTCTCTGTATCTTTTTTCACATAATCCACAACAAATACTTCCTGAATCGGGAGCTTTCTTTCGGAAAATGAAGCGACAAAAAGAACATTGCCGAACGCTTCCTTATTTTCTCTGATATTTTCAGTTGAAAGTGTGGTAACGTGCGGAAAAACGGCACCCAGTGTCTGTCTGACGGAATGCTGAAGAGGAGACCCTGTGCCATAGGGACGCCCCAAGGTGTTTACCACAAGTATTCCATCAGGTAACAAGATATTTTTCATCTCTTCAAATGCTTCTTTCGTATAAAGATGCGGTATGGGATTGGAGCCGAAAAACGCATCAAGAATAACTACATCATATTTTTTCTCCGTTTTTCGAACAAAACTCCTGCCGTCCGCAATAAAAGTATTTAGTGATGGGTTTGCGTCATCATAGCCGAAAAAATCTTTTGCCGCTCGAACCATTTTGGGATCTATTTCAACGGAGTCAACTACATGAGTATTTCTTTGCAGATCGCTCGCTAATATTCCGCCGCCAAGCCCAATAAGCAAGGTGTTTTTAAGTTGGAATCCCTCCAAAAGCGCTACGATAAGATTGCCGTAGGCAAGCGCCTGCGTGCCATCTGCTTTTCTCATGCATGTCTGGCTTTGATTATTGACAGACAAACAACGGAAAAAATTGTTCTCTACTACCCGTATCTCACCGTAAAAACTGGGTTCGCGATAAAGAACAGAAACATCCGGAAACGAGGTTTTTGAATACGCGGGGATAATGACTCCGAGAAATAAAGAAATGATAAAGACACTCATGAGAATGCGCGAGCCACGCACGATAAAAAATCCAAAAATTGCCGTACCCATAAGGACGCTTGCCACGGCAATGAAAATTGTCTCAGTAAAAAAGCTGGGAATAAAATAAAATCCGGCAAGGATCGCGCCCACGACTGATCCGACAGTCGCAATAGCGAAAATCGTTCCTGAAACATGCCCCGTATGTTCAAGAGATGAGATGCGCAGACGGATCGCAAAAGGAGTCACCATGCCCAAGAATAAAAACGGGAGAGAGAAAAGGATGAACGCCGCCACAAGCGGTCCCCATTGAAATCCAAAAACATTACTCCAAAGAAGTACGGGGTCGCTTATTTTTACAAACAATGCTGTCAAGAACCCAGCGATAAAAATAATGCCGTAAAACCATTTCTCTTTGGGGTGGACGTCCGCAATATATCCGCCGATGAAGTATCCAAGCGCAAGAAAACCGAGTGTAACAGAAATAAGCGCCGTCCAAACAAAAATCGTAGAACCATAGAATGGCGCTAAAACTCTTGTTCCCAATATCTCAATAACCAAAACCGCCGCTCCGGTGATAAAAACCGTTATATATAGCCACCAAATTTTGAATTTCTCTTTCATATATGAATACTTTTATGTTTCTATCATAATATTTTTAAGTTTTCTATTGAATTTTTATACCGTAGGTTCAGGAGTGGGCTCCGGTGTTGGCTCCGGTGTCGAACTTGGAGTTGGTTCTGGAATTGGGCTTGGTGTCGGTGTTAATTCAGGAGTTGGTTCCGGTGTTGCCGAAGGTGACGGAGTCACCGTAGGTCCCGAGGAGCTTGACGACGAGGGAGAGGTAGACTCGGGAGTCGGTGATGGAGTCGGCTCTTCGCTTGATGTCGGTTCTGGAGTCGGGGTAGGTGATTCACTTGGACTTGGCTCCGGTATCGGACTTTCAGATAGTTCTATTGATGGCTCTGGCACCGGTAATTCTGACGGACTTGGCGTCGGAGTAAGTGAGGGTATTGGCAAAACAGTATCTATCGGTGAAAAGAATGTTTTAGCATCTTTGATAGCTAACGCGATCCAACTGAATTGTATGTCAATCGGCGCCGGTTTGTTTAATTTAACTGTAAATCCTTCGGTGCTCTTGTTGGTTACAATATATCGTATATCGTCATCAAATAGAAGTTGCTCGTCCGCTTCGCTGGCTGAAGCTGTATTTAGAGAAATGGTTATATTTACTACCGGTTGATTTAAGTATTCTCTTTCAAACGAAACACTGGCATAAGTCGCGCCTTCGGAAACCACTAGAAATCCTCCGGTATCATGATTGAAGTACGGTCGGCCGAAAAATTCAACATCACTATTGAACAACACCAACTCGCCGTCAGAGCCTATATAATTAACTGTCAATCCGCCGTTGAATATCGCCTGGCCCGCGACTGACAGCCCTTCTCCAAGAGATAGGTCTTCATTCGGATCAAATGAGCTACTTGCCAAAATTAACAGCTGGCCATTGAGTAAAGTTAATTCGGTGGAATGTGACGCTAGCTGGATACCGAATTGCGCACTCAAACTAGATAATATTTCTAACTGCCCATCTATTAATGACAGTGCCGGACTTTCAATTTCGTCAACAGTTATCTTTAGAGCTTCTATGACATTAAATGAGGCAGTACCGGTAACCGACAAACTATCATTAATTAATGCCAGCTGATTGCTGATCAAAGACAGTTGGTTACCAGTCTCCTGGTTATTATCCACCAACTCATCAGACAAGAAAGATATTTGTTCTGTCCAAATTTCCAAGCCTGCTATTTCTCTTGCGTTAATTCTATCAGCAGTAAGCTGACCTGCTATTGAAACATTACCTTGGCTGTCAAAGGATACGACTGTGCCAATTTCGGGATTATTAATTGTAAAGAGGTCATCGGTTGAAAGATCTATGACCACTCCTTCGCCGGTAACTATATCTTCCAAGCCAGTACCGCCGTAAAATCCTAGGTTAATAAAAATGACAATAGAACCCACTTCTTCATTAGAATACGGTTCCAACGCTTTACCTATGACCTCTCCGGCTTCTGTTGCTTTCATTGCCACACCAGGAATTGATGAAATTGTAAGAAAATCGCCAACTTCTATAAACCCATTCTCGGTTGAAACCTTAACCGGCACACGACCGGCTAATGCCACAGGTACATAACCAGGAAAGTCTCTGGCCGTCTCTGCTCCGGTCAAAAACGCACTGCCGCTAATAAGGGCTGCGGGGTTAGTTGAAACTATTCCTATGGTTGAGGAGTCAAGCGATGCTCTTACGACATTTCCATAATTTATTGAATCCAAAGAGACAACCTCGCCCGCTTCTAAAGTATCATCGGTTGTCGGGAAGTTTTCAGCCAAGTCGATACAACCAGGACCAGGATCATCTATACCAGTACAGGTAAAGAGGGAGCCATGAGAGGTGATTTTGCCCCGCAAGCTCAATGCGCCGGCATTACTCAGGGAAGCCAAGGTTAAAGTATCTGAATCGATAATCCATAAAGCACCGTGGGGAAGTAGTCCTGCCGCAGAAGTGGATGCCGGAACAGATATGGTTAAGGCGCTGGTCCCAGCCGAAGTTAGATTGGTTGCAATAATATCTATACCCGGATTACTAGCAGAAACGGTTGTATCAACCGTAAATATGGGGTCACTTGTGCCGCCAGTTCCGTCACCGATAACAAATGCTCTTGTTGAAGCTGTATCAATAGTGAACTGACCCGATACAGAAGCATTGCCCGTAATATCAAGGAGAGAACCATCAAAAGTCAGGTTGCCTTCACTCACTAATCCACCAGAGCCATCATCTGTTAATACCTCATTATTATTTCCTGATGTCCCGGCTCCTCCGCCGTCAGTCAAACAAGAGAATAAACCGGTTGAGAATGTATAGTTCAATGTCTCGCCCTCATCAGAACATCCATCTGCTCCTCCTAAATTATCTAAATTAGCTCCAAAGTATTGAGATGCGCTAGCATATCCACCCACTTCGAAGTCACCTGATACAGATGCATGGTCAAAGGTTAAGGCATAGGCTCCTCCTGTAATACTAGTGTCAATGTCTAATGTCATGTCAGTAACGAATTCAGTAAAGTCTAGGGAATCAGCGGTTACAGAGCTTCCTCCGCTTGCGAATTTACTTGCTTCTATCATGGTAAAGGAGCGGGTAGCTATCCTTACTGTACCAGTATCGGTTTTAAATCTAATGCTAATTACTTCAGAGGCACCTACGTCTGGTAGATAAGCATTAAGAGAAACAGCTGGCCTTGCAAAAGTAAGAGAACCGTCATTAAAAGTTTTCATATCTGTGCCTTCTACTAAGACACCATCTCTAAACAAACCGATAGTATATATTTCATCAGTAGCACTAGTTGGTTCAAAATATGTACTAAACCAAACAAGATAATTCCCAGCTCCAGGAGTGAAATTTACGTCTTTAGCTGCTACATATGTAGTACTGCTTGTCGAAATTAAGGATGATGATGCAACATGAAATATACCAACCGAACCAGAAGATATATTAATGCCATCCCAGAGTAAGTCACCTCCTACAGCATATAGTTTGTTTGTGGTAGAAGATGGGGCCGCAGTATCTTCTAATGCAAAATATCCGTTGTTTATCTCTAGATTACCGCCATTAGATATAGATACGTTATTATTAAATGTCCAGAAACCGGTGATGGTCTCGTCAAACGTTCTGGATGCAGGGCCAGTACTCCAGTCCAAATTAACTAAGGCGTACGCGCCACCTGGGAATGTTACATCAAAGTGTCTGACATCAAAGGACAAACTTGATACATTTGTGCCGACGTCTGGAGCATCAGACGTACTTACCTCAATCTGCGATCCTCCGCTGCCGCCAGTTTGGTCTGTCTCACAATTAAACTTACCAGTAATTAGATCCCAGGTAATCTTATTGGATGGACCTTCGCAATCGCCTAGGGCGCCTCCATCAGCATCCTGCAGTACAAAAGAAGAAACAGAAGCTGTACCTATTTCAAATATACCCGATATACTTGCGTTAGCATCAAAATATACTTGATCATCAAACTCTACTAAACCACTTATTAACAGATCATCTGGGGCTGTTAATGTATAATCTGTACCACCTAGACCAAATCTTGAGTAGGAGACAGTGGAAGTAGAACCTACTTGTAAAGCATCGCCTACTGCCAATTCTTCAGATATTGAGACTGATCTTTCCACTTCAAAGGCTACAGAAAGGGAGGCTAGAGAGTTTGAGATAAATAGACGATTTGCACCATTAGTGGTAAAGCCTAACTCGTCAGCGCTCACTCTGTACATACCTGTGTTTGTGTCATTGTTAAAACTGTAGTTTGGTGCTGATACGGTGCCATCACCATTTGGGATCCTAAATGCATTTGTCCCATTGCCGCTCATGGTTATTTGAAGTTGAATACCACCAGCTGAGATACTTATTCTGCTTGCCCCTCCAGCTGCAATTTGGAGGCTATCATCTGTTAATTCATAAAACCCCGTATCCCCATCACCAAATGACAGGGTTGGAGTGTCCGCATCATTCACCTGCTTTCCTAAGTGTAGCACTGAAGTTGGTGCACTTGTCCCAATCCCAATAAAACCGTTAGAAGCTATAGTAAATGCTTCATAAGTACCACTTAATGAGGCAGTTATGAAAGATAGTCTGTCATTAGAACCTGATCCTGTATAATTTGATTGAATAACGAATCTTTTCTCTGCATCATTACCTGATATTATTTCAAATGAAGCAGTTGCTGTATCATTGTATACCTCTAACCTATCTGATACCGAAGCATTACCGCTGAAGTTCCAGAAACCCGTAATAGTCTCGTCTGCCGATAGATCTACTAAATTAGCTTCGGTAATTCCTCCGAAGGCGGTTGCCGTTACACTATCGCTGAAAACAAAGTCTGTCCCATCATGGAGTAATGTCTGAACGCCCAGG
>SDBV01000086.1_pt1 | contig 101670 bp, 69 predicted proteins | sample 2277081 | NCBI WGS metagenome assembly SDBV01 (sample SAMN10402039, study PRJNA504765) | marine sediment metagenome | isolation source: marine sediment core GS10_PC15, 223 cmbsf | place: Arctic Ocean: Southern Knipovich Ridge | collected 2010
CTCTTGGCTTCCTCCCAATGCTCGGTTGCGATATTCTCCTGCAGCCAGATAACATCCTCCGGCGTTTTCAGCGAATGCGGAACCCTGATGGTACTGCCAACGAACTGATAACCAAGCTCTTTCAGCATTGTAAGCTTTTCGCGGGTGGCCGGTGTTACATGGGTAGCGCCGGTTGCTTCGGTGAAGCTGAGTATGCCGCCATGCGAGCCGCACATGCCCGCGTACTCCAGATAGCTTCCTTCGCATTTCGCACTGGCGTTCATCAATTCTTCGGGCAACTCCTTGATACCCAGTTCCTTAACTCTTTTTTTTGCACGTCGAATATTTTCCTCCGCGCGCCACTGCTCGATTTCCGCTTCACTGCGGGTCCATTCCTCGGCGGGGATATTGGCTGCCAGCCAATTAGTGTTCTCAGAGCCAGCCAGCGAATACGGTACCTTTATCATCGAACCGACCCACTGGTAGCCGGACTGCTCCAGTAATTCCTGCTTAAGCTCTGAAAATGGAGTGACCCATGTAGTGGTGTTCCAGTCGGTAAAAGAGAGTACGCCACGGTATGCGGCACACAGTCCCGCATTAAGGAAGTACTTCTGGTCGACCGCCGTGCAGCGGGCGATAAAATCCTCAGGCAGTTCCTGGAGTCCGTTCTGGTTTATCTCGATGATAGAAGAATAAACCTTGCCGTCGAGCGCAGGCATCCGGTTCTCTTCCAGTGCGCGGTGAATTTCGTTACGCGGAAGGTTTTTTTTGAGGTAGCGCTTGCTTTTGACAGAGCCATCAGAGTAGGGTACCTTGATCTGAGGACGCGGATTGCTGAAGCCACAACTCAACAGCAGGTCCAACTTCAGCCGGGTGCCGGGAGTAAGGTAGACCGACCCGTCGTGGTCCACGAAGGCGATAATACCACCCATAAAGCCGTAGCTTAATGCCTGCTCCTTGCGCATCTCATCCAGTAGGATACTGCGATCTATCAGACCCGGAGGGGCTTTACGCTCACGCGCGCCTGTGGGACTTTTTTCCGGCCCGCTCTTTCCGGTTTCCGGCTGCGCCATTGATTAACACTCCCTGCTCGTCCATGAACCCTGGCTTGGGGTTGAAAGCTAACTGCTAATATAAGGATAGGTTAAAAATAGACAAACCGGTAAAACAACAATTTTAAATACTCGTTAACAACTTTGATAAACTCCCTCTCTCTTGTCCACCAGCCCTCAAGCTTAATCCTTTCCAGCTCCAGCGGTACGCAGCAATAAGTCAGACGTACTTCCGATCCTTCAAACACACGCTCAAAACACATTTTCACCCGTCGCATGTGAAACGGAGAACTGACAACAATCAGCGAGGCAAGCTCCAATTCACTGGCGTTTACAAGTGTCACCTGAGCGTCGTTCCAGGTGGAACTGACTTCTCTATTGATAGTCGCCCGGTGGCGCGGGATTCCGTGGGAATCGAGACCCTCCAGAACACTTGTCACCGGATCGATCGGCTGACCGAAATAATAGGTTGTATCACTTACGTTGAATATCAGATGGCTGGCATAGCCCTGGCCCAATAGCTTGATAGCATGGTCGCGGCGACGGCTCTGGCCAGCCACCGCAACTATCGCATCGCTGCCCACTGGCTCCTGATCAACCACCAGCCAGCTACCAATGGCTCCAAGCCACAAGCCGTGGCTCAGCCACAGCAGGGCCACGATGATAACAGCCGCTCCAACCAGGCCGAGGCCACAGATAACAAGACGCCGGATCATCTTTCTGCTCTCTTGAAAAAATAATAAACTTGCTGGCCTGGCGGGCGAGCTATCCGGTCTTAGCTGTTAACCGGATCAGTTACTTAAGTTTCTCTATCATTTTTTTTACTTTCGGCGCCATCTCGTGTTCAGGAGCCTTCCGGAGGAACAACTCCAGACTCTTCTTCGCCTCATCCGGTCGGCCGTCCATCTCGCAGACCAGCGCGATATAGTAGTAGAAAAGCGGCTCATCGGGTTCCAGCGCTCCCGCGCGCCGGAACACTTTTTCCGCGGACTCGTAGCGCTCCAGCTGGCTGTAGGCCTGCCCCAGTCCAAACAGCACCTGCACGTCGAAGGAATCAACAGCAACTGCCTGCTCCAGTGCGGACCTGGCCTGGAACGGCATGCCCTTGTCCATGTAGATTTGCCCTAGCAAACGCATGGCATCGATCATGCCCGGCTTGATCTTGAGCACTTTATTGAGCGCCACAAGCGCCTCATCCAGACGGCCCTCCAGCATATACGCCCCACCGATTCCAAACTGGGCGTAAAAGAATGTGGAGTCAAGCGCCAGCGCTTTGCGGTACGCCGCCCGTTTTTCGTTCAGACCGGTTAAGGTCCTTCCGTACAGGAAATTGAAGACCGCTGAATCCTGGTTTCTCAGCAACATGTTGTTGTACATTTCGGCAACTTCGTCGCCACGTCCCACACTGCGGAAAGCGTCCATGTAGCGAAGGTGGGCTTCGAGAAACTGCTCGTCCTCGCCGATAGCAGCCTTCAGCTTCTCCAGGGCCTCGTTGAACCGCTCTTTCTCGGCCAGCTCCATGCCCTTCTCGTAAAGATTTATCGCGCGGGAATTATTACTGTGCAATTCCCTGACTGCCGCCAGCGACAAATTACAGACAATCATCGCCAGAACCAGCGCGGCAGGGATGGCGCGGATTACCGCGCCGCTTACGAGCCGAATCATCCTGTTAACTCCGTTTTCTGATAATCGTTTAATCTCCCGCGATTTGCGTCCCTATTCTAATCATTAATTTTACCGCAGGCAATAGCATAGCCTTGATTTTACACTATTTACGGACCTTTGACAACAAACTTGGCGGAAAAATCAAACAGACTCCCCGCCTTAGCCGGCCAACTCACGGATAACAGCGTTGATTCTGCGCCGCTGTTCCTCTATAACCGGCATGTCCCCGCAGTTTTCAATCGTGCCTCCACGCTGCACCGCTGCATCCAACTCATTCACCAAGTCGTCGCGTCCTGCCTCGCGGGCCATTTGCCGGGCCAGCATAAGAGCCTCGTAGTCCTGGATACCCTGGCGCAAAAGTTCCCAGCGCATCGAATCCAGCGGGCCATCCGGGCCGGGCCAGACAAAGAACATATCCCCGCTGGCCCATGTGAACCGCGGGTTGTTCCAGACATCGGGCGGGAACAGGTTAACCGCCCAGCGACTGAACCCATCGAACCCGTAACGCGCGGCCAGCCACGGCATCAGCCTGCTCTCGCGCAGGGTGCTGAACAGAAACGTGTTTGGGTACCAGGGAGAGCAGGCGGTATAGAAGGTGACAAATTTTTCCGGATCTGCATGGAATTGCTCCACCACCGGCTTGATTGCCTCCCACTGTTCATGCTGGGTAATTTTTTCGATGTGCAGCACCAGCTCGCGGCCACGGCTGCGCTCATCACCGGCAAACCCGCCCGCCTGGCTGATCGGGAAATCCGGGGTCACCTCGCCCACCAGTTTAAATATCATCCTCATAATCTTCTCGGGCTTCTCGTCGAACCCCAGCATCGAGATATCGTACCAGCCCCTGTCTATCAGGTGCTGGCGCAGCACGGGCAGGAACTTGCGCCAGCAGTCGTACCAGCGCGGGTCGCCCACGTCCATGCGGATCGTGCGCAGCTCTCCGGTTTCCGAATCCCGGTAGCGGATATGGGCGTCGGGGATAATCCAGGGTCCCATCACCAGCGAATAGAGGTCGATCTTGCGGTCGATCCCGGCCGAGAGCATCAGGTTCACATAGCGGTCAAAAATAGTGAAATCCCAACTAAAATTTTCTGCCTCGCCCAGCTTATATTCTCCTTGATAATTCCAGACAACCATCTCGTCGCTACCCCAGCCCCGCACTCCGTTCCAGGGGTCGAAAATAATATGCGTGGTGATACACTTGATCCCATGGGCGGCCAGGTTTTCCGCGTAGCGCTCCAGCAGTGTCCAGTGTGGCTCGCTCCACAACTCCACTCCATGAGCCTCTGCCACGGGAGTCGGGTCCTGCCACATGAACAGGTCAAACTCCCAGTCAGCGGGCGGGGGCAGCACGGCGGGAAGCACCTCAACCTGCAACTCGAAATCCGCTATTTTGCGGGCGCTGCAGGACACGCTCACTTTGCCGATGTACACGCCGGGGGCGGCGTCGCGGGGAATGGCGAGGGTTAGCCAGACCGGCTGAGCCTGGTTGGCGGCTACATCAATCGAGGGCTGCTCAAGCAACGGGTCAGCGGCCCATGAGAGCGTTTCCACCACCGGAACGTAGCCGCCGAAACGCACCCTGCCCGCGCTTGCGGGAATTTTACCGTCCGCCCCGATAAGATCACCGATTACCGCAACAAGCGAATTGATATCGGCGTTGGAGCGCACGGCGATCTGCGCGCTGAGAATCTCACCGGCCAGGGCCTCGAGTTCGATCCGCTTGCCGCTGGTATCCGGGCGGTAGGCGCCGCGGGCCACCCGCACCTCTATCGGTACAGGCCAGGCTTCGAAGGAATTGCGCTGGTTGTGGATATCCGGCGACGGGCAGCAGGCGGAGCCCGCCAGTATCACGGCCAAAGAAACTAGAGCAACTATTGATCCGGCCATCTCAATCTCCAGGGGTAAAGACCAGTGTCAGCATGTGAACCGGATTATACCTCGCCGCCCAGCTCGCGGATAACATCATTGATCACCGCTCTGGCTTCCTCGGCGTTGGGCATCAAACCACAACCATCGAACCTGGCAGCGCTAACCACAGCCTTGTCCATTTTCTCCACCAGGTCATCCCGACCGGCCTTTTTGGCCATCTCCATCGCCATGCCCAGCACCTCGTAGTCCTGGATACCCTGGCGCAGCAGTTCCCAGCGGATCGTGTCCAGCGGGCCATCCGGTCCGGGATAGACGAAAAACATATCTCCACTGGGCCATTTGTAGCGGGGCTGGTTCCAGATATCCTCGGGGTAGAAATTGACCGCCCAGCGCGTGTAACCGTCAAAGCCGAACTTCCAGGTAACCCAGCCGATAAAGCGGGTCTCGCGAAGGTGGCTGAAGATGAATGTGTTGGGGTAGTGGGGCCAGCAGGCCGTGTACCAGCTCACGAAGCGCTCATCGGCGGCCATCTCTTTTACCAGCGGCTCAATATTCTTCCAGCGACGTTGGTTGGTAAGGTCATCGATAGGAAAAACAATCTCATCGCCGGTCTTCCGCTCATCGCCCGGATACCCGCCGGAGGAAACGACCTTGAATTCGCCGGCATAGTCGGCCACAAAATTATAGATTATTTTCATCACCCGCGCGGGCTTCTCGTCAAAACCCAGCATCGCTATATCGAACCAGCCCTTTTCCTCCAGGTGCTGCTTGAGCACGGGCAGGAAAGCTATCCAGATCTCTTCCCACAGCGGCTCGCCCACTTCCAGCTCGATCTCGCGCATTTCATCGCCCGCGGTATCGCGGTAGAGGATACTGGCGACCAGTGTGCTGCCCGGCCCCTTGACCAGCGCGTACATGTCGATTTTATCTTTTATCCCAGCCTCGATCATCAGGCCCACGTAGCGGTCGAAAATAGTGAAATCCCACTCGAACTTGTCCGCGGTTCCGGACTTGAACTGGCCGGGATAGCTCCACTTGACCATCGACGGGTACGCAACCCCCGCCTGGCTGTGCCACGGCTCCTCGACTATACTGGTCATGATCGATTTCATCCCATGCGCGGCGAAATTTACCGCGTAATTTTCCAGCAGCTCCCAGTGCCGCTCGCCCCACTGCTCCACTCCGTGGGTCCGTCCCACACCGGCCGGGTCCTGCCAGATATTGAGATAGAACTTCCAGTCGGGAGCGGGAGCCAGCACCGCCGGCAGCACTTCCAGGGCCACCTCGAACTCCACGCTTCCGTCCGGAGCGGCGCTGGCCGTGAACTTACCCGTGTAGATACCGGCTGTGGCACTGCTGGGCACGGCGACAGTTATCCAGAGCGGTTGGGCCAGATTAGCCGGGACCTCGACCGAGGAAGTCTCCAGCAGGGGATCGGCGGTCATGGTCATGGTCTCATCCACCGGCACGTATCCACAGTAGCGCACCCGGACAGCTTCGGCCGGAATAACGGCGCCACCGGGGCCGCTCAAAGGGCCCATCGCGCCAGTGAGCTGGTCGATATCCGCCGTACTTCGCACCACGGCCTGTGCTGAAAGCACCTCGCCCGCCAGCCCGGTCATGGTCAGCGTGCGGTTGTCCGGCTCACGGGTGAAAGCGCCGCGGTAGGTTTTAACTTCTATCGGTGCGGCCCAGCCGGTGAGCGTGGCTTTTCCACCCTTCCCGCTGCTTTGAGGGTTGCAGGCCAGGATAGTAACAACGGCAACGGAGATCAGCGCCAGTGCTCTGAACATATCATTCTCCAATCAAGTTAGAGGGACTATCAATTGGACAGTTTTGGATTCGTTTAAGGAGAGCAGAATAAAGTAACTTCCTGCCGCCGCTAAATATGTGCATACAACCGCCGTTTGGCAAGCCGCCACACGTGGTAATGGCAGGGCACTGCGGTAACCGAAAAATGTTGACAGCCTGATTTGCGCGGGTCATAATTCTAATTGAGACAAGTGTATATTATTGATTTCGCCAATCAAGGAGGTTTGCGATGAAAGTATATCTAGTCCGTCACGGCCAGGCAGTCGCACCCCAGGTGGATTCCTCCCAGCCCTTGAGCACTGAGGGCCGTATTGATATAGAGCATGTGGCGCGTACGTTGAAAAATATGAATGTCAAGTTGTCGGCGATTTATCATAGCGGTAAGCTGCGGGCAGAGGAAACCGCGATGATCCTGGCCGCTGCTCTGGAAACAGGCAAGGCGAAAAAGACCTCCGGACTGGCTCCCAACGACGAGACGGCGGAGGCATTGGAACTGATAGCGGCCAGCGAGGAGGACATCATGCTGGTGGGCCATCTTCCCCTGCTGGACCGCATACTGCGGGCGCTGGTCAAACCCGGCAAGGGCGAAGAGCTGCCGGAATTTATCACGGGTGCGCTGGTGGCTTTGGAGCCTGCCGAGGACGGCTGGCAGATTTTCCGCGCCCTGGGCCCGCATATGATCTGGTGAACGCGTTATTCCAACGTTAGCAGTCAAAACCAAAACCCGTCTTCCCGGCGGGTTTCTTTTTGCCGACAAGGCTCTTATCTCTTTCAGCAAGAGGGCTTTTGCCTTATATTGCTCACCCCATTCCAACAACAAACATTAATCACATAGACTCAGGAGATGTAAAGTGAAACTGATTCAAAAATCAGACCCCAGACAAACTCAGACTATCGCACTTGGCAGCGACAACTACACCGACAGGCTTTACGGCTGTTTCCGGTTCGACAACCCCCGCGCCGATGGTTTCCAGGCAGAGCGTGAGCTGGAGTTGATCATGCGCGGCGGTGTGCAGCACAAGATCACCGTGCCGCAGGAGATGAAAATCGCGCTCGATACGGGCAAGGCGGTCAACAACAAGAGCTTCTACATGGAAACGATCGGCGACAACCTGGACTCGATGATGCTGCTGACCATGCGCGCCGGCTGGAACCAGGTGGAAAAGGACCTGAAGCGGATTGTCGATCTGGACCCGCAGGGTAATTTCGTGGCCGGTTTCAGGAGCGAGAGTTACGACATCCCTGTCTCCACTGCCAGCGTGGCCCCGGTGGGAGGTCGCCACACATGGATCGGGATGATTCTGGTCCACCCGGAGCTGAGGCGTCAGGGAATAGCCAACGCGATGATGCAGCACTGTGTACAGTACGCTATTAATCAGGGCAAGGCGCTTAACGGGCTGGACGCCACGCCGATGGGCAATACTGTCTACGGGGCGGTGGGATATGTTGACAGTTTCCGCATCTGGCGCTCCTGGTTTGACCCATCGCAGTTCAACAGCGCTTCGTTCGACCGCGTCAGGATCAGCCGCGTGACTTCCAATGACCTGGACGAGTTGATCCGCTACGACAGCGCCCGTTGGCTGGAACGTGGCAACATCATTCGCGCCCTGTTTACCGACAGCGCCGAAGAGGCCTATATCTCGCGTAACGGCAACGGTGAGATCGAGGGCTATGTTCTGGCCCGCTCCGGACGCCTGCGCTACTTTATCGGCCCGTTCGTGGCCGACGACGAAACAGTGGCCCGCAGCCTGCTTACCTGCGTGTGTCAGAGCCTGGCCGCCAAGGATGTGAAAGAGGCGTTTATCGACACGCCCGAATGCACTTTTGCCGATCCCGGAACTTACGACAAGAGCGTGTTTGACCAAGAAAAGAAACCCTCGGGCCATAAGCTGATCGACAACCTGACCCCCGTACGTGATTTCACCCGCATGTACCAGGCCGTGGATGAGCGCAAGGCGGAGGCTCTGGTCAACGAGTTTATCACCAAGGAAAAGCTGGACCCGGAAAACATCCGCGTGGAGCAGTTCGCCAGAGCCATGTACGGCTCGGTGGCCAATTACACCGAGACTATGGGTTTCATGGAGTACGAAGAGCGTTCTCTTCAGCAGTACCACTGGGGTATTACCGGGCCGGAAAAAGGATAAGGACTTTTTGATTAAGTTGAGAGGGGGCGGGCGGGCACGGTAATTGCCGAATCCACCACGAGTTGGAAATACGCACGAGTCTATGAAGAAAGCAATTACCGTGCCCGCCCGCCCAGGCTTTGTTCCTTTGCCTAATCTCTAATGGAGTATACGGTCATGGCATACCGGTCCGTTCCCACAAAATTTCTGTTGATGGTATTGGTTGTCATTGCCCTGATGAGCCTGTCGGGAACAGACGCCAGGGCGGAACTCTCGATTGTCAACGGCTGGTTCGTGCATAACGGCAAGGCTCTGTGGGGTTACGCCCAGCACAACGGCTGGTGGCGAAAGGGCCAACGTCCGAACCTTACCCGCAACGCAGGCAGCGAGATCGGCCCGAACCGTACCGAGGATCTGGAACTCCTTACTGACAACATGCTCCGTTGGGGCTACCCCGGGTTCGAGCATAATTTCGGCCTGTGGTACGACAGACGCAGGGATACGCACGATACTGCCAAACGCAGCGATGACAAAGTTGTAGGCCCGTTCCTGGAAATGCCCTGGCAACGCAGTAACCAGGGCTCGGCCTGGGACGGGTTACCTCAATACGATCTGACCCGGTTCAACCCGTGGTATTTTGACAGGCTGACTGAATTCGCCCGCCTGGGCGACCGCAAAGGCACACTGCTGTTGCATAATTTCTACATGCAGCACGCCCTGCTGGAGATTAACTCGCACTATGTCGATTTCCCCTGGCGGGAAGTCAATTGTATCCAGCAGACCGGTATGCCGGACACGATACCCGCGGCCAGCGCTTTCTACGACACCACCAACATCGCCCTGATGGAACTCCATCGCCTCTACATCCGCCATTGTCTCGATAAGCTTGGCGGCTACGATAACGTTATCCATTTTCTGAGCGAAGAGTACACCGGGCCATCATCGTTTGTCCGCTTCTGGGCCGGCACTGTTACCGATTGGGAGAAAGAAAATGGCCGCTCTGTGAAGCTGGCCCTTAGCGCCACCATGGACGTGACCGAGGAGATTCTCGCCGATCCCGGCCTGAGAGATAGATTTGAGGTCATTGACCTTCGCTACTGGTGGTACAGGCAGGATGGGAGCCTTGTGGCTCCACCGGGTGGAGAAAATGTTCCCGGCCGCTACAGGGGCCTGATCCACTCAACTTCGCCGGAGAAGATATACAGTCAGGTTAGACGCTACCGGGACCTCTACCCCGGCAAGGCGCTTATCCACGAGTACGAAGCCTCCCGTCAGGGCACCTGGGCGTTCCTGATGGCCGGTGGCTCGATCTTGATCCGCCGCCTGGAGTATATCGGCGCCTCCGACCCGTATCGCTATATACAGCCATCGGGTAGCGGGACTGTCAAACCGCTCTACGACTTTATCAACACCCATCTCGCTGTCGAACTGCATTCGATGAAGCCGCTGGATATTGTCTCCGGGGATTCGCTCTCTGTCTGGTGTATCGGCGAGTTTGATAAAAATTACCTCTGCTACGCCATGCAGGGAGGTATTTTTACAGTAGACCTCCGCGGTACTAATGAAAATTATACTGCCAGTTGGGTCAGTCCGCGAAATGGGGATTTTTTGCAGCTTAGGCCTGATGACACTATTGAGGCAGGGAAAATTTGTTCGGTCAATACACCTGATGAAAGGGACTGGGCGCTGTGGATCAGGAAGGCTGACTAGCGCAACTGCGACGGGTGGAGTGGGCGGGCAGGCACGGTAATTGCTTTTCTCGCCGCGCCGTGCGTTCTCGTAACTCACAGCTATTTTTGCAATTACCGTGCCTGCCCGCCGCAAGCTGGGCTTAACAGTTCCGTCAGTCCAGAATACAAAAGCAATGCGCATCTACACAAAAGGCGGCCCTCGATGGGCCGCCTTTTGTGCCATGCTTACATGCTCTTACCGCTAATATTTCACAAGCTCATCCACACGCACCGTGCGCTCCCACTCGATTGAGCGACGGGCGGCTATCCCGACCATGATACTCATCGCCCCGGCGCGGGTACCGGCGGTCTGCTCCATCGGGTCCTCGGTGCCACGGAAGACCATGTCCTGCATCTTGAGATCGGCGCCCCAATGGCCGCCCTTGCCCGCGGTGTGTTCCTCTGTCTCGCTCAACGAGAACGTGCGGCTTTTGCTGAACAGGGGAGATACCCGGAAATCCGACAGCGCTTTCTGCTCCCAGGGCTGGCTGTGATAAATCCTCGCATCCAGACGGCCGTTGGTGCAGTTGAAACCCACCTGGTAACCCTCATAGGGCATGAAACAGTTCAGCGAGTAGGTGAGCAGAATGTCGTTGTGGTAGCGGATATTGGCGCTCATCGTGTCCCAGACATTGATTTCCTCGCGGAACAGGCAGGCGTCACGAAGGTACCCGTCGTACTTTTCGTTATCCACGTACAGACGCATCGCACCCTCGTTTTTGGTTATATCCATGTAATAATCACACTTCTTGGTGTGGGGGCATGTGCGGCAGTTCTTTCCACGGAACGGGCTGTTCCAGCCGTACTTGCGAAGGTCTCCCTGGGCGTTGACCTCCATCGGCTCAGCGCCCAGCCACCAGTTCAACAGGTCGAAATGGTGCGTGGCCTTATGGACCCACAACGAGCCGCCGTACTGCTTGAAACCGTGCCAGCGGCGGAAGTAGGATGCTCCGTGCGAAGTGTTGAGAAAGTAATTGTAATCAACCGAGGTCACCTGGCCAAGCTCGCCGGAGTTGAGAATCTCCTTGATTTTTTCAGCCTCGGGGTTGTAACGGTAGTTGAATGTCACCCGCACGTTTTTGCCCGTACGTTTCTCTGTATCTACTATCTCCTGGCACATTTTCTCGTCCGTGGCCATCGGCTTCTCGGTTATCACATCGCAGCCCAGTTCCATGGCCCGGCAGATATACTTGGCGTGGAAACAGTCGGTGGTGGTTACAATCACCGTGTCGGGTTTGGTCTCACGGATCATCTTATCAAACTCGGTGTCCAGGTAAACCGGTACGTCTATCTCCATGTGGCGCTTGGCGTTTTGCAGACGGCCCGGGTTGCGGTCGCAGAGGCCCACAAACTCCACTATGTCGCCGTAATTCTGCACCAGACGGCGGCCCCACATGTTTATCCCGCGTGTACCGGTACCCACCAGGCAATATTTTTTGGCTTTGCCGCTCGGTGCGAACCTGAACGGCCCGCGTCCCATCACAATCGGAGCGATAATGGCGGCGTTGGCCGAGGTGGCCAGAAACTTACGGCGGTCCATCTGTTTTTCCTGGTCGGACATGATTCCCTCCCGGTAGAAATAGCATGGTGACTGTTTGAGCATTTCCTGGAATGATATTTTGTGGTATCCACTTGTCAGAACAAAGGGATGGCTTAAATCGTTGCTTGCAATCTAAATCCGCTAAACGATGGTGGCAAGCGGATTGTTAGCTGGAAAAAACCGTAAAAGTATAATTAACTTGCCCTATGGAGTTTTAATCTCCCCGGTGTCTATCTCGAACTTCTTGATCCGGTACTGAAGGGTCTTGTAGCTGATCCCAAGCAATTTTGCCGCGCCCACCACCCGTCCCCCTGCCTGCTGGAGAGCCTGACGGATCAGCGACTGCTCCACGGTGGCCATGTCCACACCACCGGCGGGCAACCTGAAATTTATTGCCGTTTCGCCTGTCGAACCGGACTCCGGGCTGTCGCCTGAGTATATTTCGCCCTCGCCGTTTGCAGCTCCGTTCTCGAACACGTAACTCGGCAGCTCTGAGCTTTCCAGCCGGCTATTGTCGGTAAGCACCACCAGTTGCTCCACCATGTTCTCAAGCTCCCGGACATTACCCGGCCAGTCGTAGTCGGCCATCACCTCGACAGCCTCCACCGAGATACCGATTCCAGGTTTGTCGTATTTTTTTCCGTACTTACCAAGGAAGTTTTTTACCAGCAGCGGGATATCCTCTTTGCGGCGGCGAAGAGGAGGAAGGTTGATGTTGACCACGTTGAGACGGTGGTACAGGTCGTCACGGAACTTGCCCTCGGCCGCCAGTTTGCGAAGGTTCCGGTTGGAGGCGGTCACAATGCGCACGTCCACCTCGATTGTCCGGTCACCGCCCAGGCGCTGGATTTCCCGCTCCTGAAGAGCGCGCAGGAACTTGGCCTGAAGACCGTATTGCAGGGTGCTGATCTCATCCAGGAACAGCGTGCCGCCCACTGCCGACTCAAACTTGCCGATCCTGCGTCCCGATGCCCCGCTGAACGCACCCTTCTCGTGGCCGAACAGCTCGCTTTCAATCAGGTTCTCCGGGATCGCCGCGCAGTTTACCGCCACGAACGGCCCCTTGCGCCTGGCCCCGCTGAAATGGATAGCCCGGGCCACCAACTCCTTGCCGGTACCGCTATCTCCTGTGATCATTACCGTGGAGTCGTTGTTCAGAACCTTGCCGATCAAGCGGTAAACTTCCGTCATCGCGGCCGAGGCCCCGATCAGCTTGTCAAAGTGATAGCGATTCTCCAACTGGGCGTGCAGGGCCATATTTTCCTGGGCCAGATGGCTGTTCTTCAGCGCCTTTTCCAGCACGATCAGCAGCTCATCCTTACGAAGAGGCTTGTTCAGGTAATCCGTGGCCCCGTGCTTCATCGCCGTCACAGCCGTATCCACTGTTCCGTATGCGGTCACCAACACAACCACCGTATTCTCATCGGCGGCGATAGCCCGCTCCAGCACCTGGATTCCATCCACCCCGGGCATTTTAAGGTCCGTCACCACCGCCTGGTAAGCGCCCTTCTCCAACAACTCCAACGCCCGCTCGCCGTTCTCTGCCAGGTCCACGCTGTAGCCCTCGTCCAGCAGAATGTCGCCGATCACCGTACGCTGGGAAACCTCGTCCTCCACTACCATTACCCTGACTGCCGATTTGTTTATCAATGTACCCTTGCCGCCCATTTACGCCCCTTGTGCCGTCATGGCAGAGTGATCTTGAATTCGCTGCCCGTACCCAGGCTGCTGGTCACCTCGATCCGGCCGCCGTGGTCGCGGATAATATCGTTGACTATCGCCAGGCCCAGGCCGGAACCGCTCTCCTTGGTGGAGAAATATAAATCGAACACCAGCTCTATATTATCCCGCTCAATCCCACACCCCGTATCGCCGATAACCATTTGGGCCGGGCCGCCCTCCACGCTGGAGGTGGCAATCTGCAGCCTGCCCCCGGAGGGCATCGATTCCACGGCGTTGATCAACAGGTTAAGCAGCACTGTCTTCATTTTCTCCGGATCGATTTCGCAAACGAGAGTGGGAGATTCGAAAGCGGTCTCAACCCTGACACCCCTGTCCTGAATATCGCGCGCCAGCAGGGTCAGCACCTCGCCAATCAGGCCGTTGAGGTCCACCGGGGCACGTTCCAGACCCGAGATCCGGCTGAAGTTGAGAAAGGTATCCACTATCTTGCTCAACCGCGCCACCTCGCCCTGAAGGTTTGTGCTGTAGCGATGGTACAGTTCATGATCTTCCTTGCCCGCGAACCGCAACTTGTCGTCCAGGTGCTGAAGAGAGAGGGAGATTGCGTTGAGCGGGTTCTTGATCTCGTGGGCGATTCCGGCTGCCAGTTTGCCCAGGCTGCTCAGCCGCTCCTGACGGTAGAGTGTTTGCTCCATGTCCTTGTTCTGCTTCAAACGCTTCACCATGTGGTTGAATCCGCCCACCAGTTGCCCTATCTCATCCTTGCGGTTTGTTTTCACCCGGCAGTCCAGGTCTCCGCTCTCCACCTGGCTGAACGCCTCGCTCAACCGCAGGATAGGACTGGTGAAATGACCGCTGTAAATCAGGGCCAGCACCAGGCCAACTCCCAGGCTCGCCAGGGCGATTAACAGGCTGGTGGTTCGATTGCGCCTGAAATCCTCGAGGAAATCAGAGATCTCGTACTGCATATGGACAAACCGTACCTGGCCCCGCTCCACCACCGGTATTGAAAGTTGCAGGACACCATCGGAGGTGGGCGCCAGCGGGCGGCTGGAAATCGTGTAGCTCCAGGCCGGGCTTTTGCGGCTCATCTCATCCATCACAGACACGGTAACGCTGAAAAATGAACTGCCGGCACCGCTGGAGGCGGCCTGATTGGCGTACGAACGCAAGCGCTCTATCCTGCGAACCAACTCATCGGCAGAGGAGCTGGCCCCACCCAGAGTGCGGCCCAGGTTGCCCTCCACAAAATCCAGGAACTGCTGGAACTCGGCCGCCATCACCGGCGTGGCCATCATTTCCGGATGCTGGCCGCCTCCCTGCACAGTGGCCCGGTCCTTGAGCTGGTTGTCGATATGCCGGATAGTCTCGTTAATCTGCCGGTTGAGCTCCACCAGTTTGTCGACAACCTTATGTTGCTGGCTGTTATATATCAGAAACTGACTAGCGCTCACCGCCGCCAGCAACAGGGTAAAAGTAACTGTCAGCCGGGCGCGGATACCGAATCTGTAGTTTTTTTCAGTCTTTTTTTCCATCTGCTTCTCTTATAAATATTTGCATCCGCTCTCTTCAGGGCATTTCCATGCCGATAAAGCGCGTGATTCCGCCACGTAAAACCAGCAGCAGCACGGCGCTGCCCGGTTCGATCTCATCAAAACGTTTCTGCACCTCGGTTACGCTGTTCACTTGCGCACGGTTAACCGAGAGCAGCACATCTCCGGCGCGCAAATCGCTGTCGTCGGCTACTCCTCCCTCTGTGACACGCTCGATTATCACCCCGCGCCGCTGCTGCATCTTCAACAGGGCCATGTCGTTGCTGTCCAGCTCCCTGAGTTGCAGGCCAAGGTTCGAGGTTTTCCGGACCGGGGCTCCGGCCTGCGCCGCTCCGGCACGCGCCGTGCCGGGAATTTCCTTGCTGCCCAGCCTCACAGTGCGTTTCAGTCTGCGGCCATCGCGGAACACTGTTACACTCACCTCGTCGCCCGGACGGTACCTGGCGATTGTTTCCTGCAACTGGTGGCTGAAACGGATTACCTGCCCCTCAACCTCCAGAATCACATCACCGCGCAGCATTCCGCCCTGCTCGGCGGGGGAACCGGTAGCGGGAAAAAAATCATCGATCAGCACACCCTGCGGGCTGGCTAACCCCAGTGCCCGCGCCTGCACCGGGCCGAGGCCCTGCACAGCCACTCCCAGCACGGGACGGATCACCCGGCCATAGGCGATCAGGTCCTCCATCACACGCCTGGCCAGGTTAACCGGAATAGCAAACCCATAGCCCTGGTACATGCCTGTCTTGCTGGCGATCGCGGTATTTATCCCGATCAGCTTGCCCTCCAGGCTCACCAACGCACCTCCGGAGTTGCCGGGATTGATCACCGCATCGGTCTGGATAAAACTCTCTATGGACTGGTCCAGATTGCCCTGTCTGTTCTTCGGGTCGCTGCTGAGGATGTCTATCTTGCGGCTCTTGGCGCTGATTATTCCGGCGGTAACCGAGATTCCCAAATCCATCGGGTTGCCGATAGCCAGCACCCAGGCGCCGATATTGCACGAATCGCTGTTGCCGAAAGAGACCGCCGGCAGCTTTACGCCCGCATCGAGGTCTTTCACTTTCAGCACGGCCAGGTCTGTTGTATGATCGGTGCCAATCACCTCGGCATCGTAGGTCCGCCCATCCAGCAGAATGATCTGAATAGCCTCTGCCCCGGTGATAACGTGGTTGTTGGTCAGCAGATACCCATCGTCCGTGACAATCACGCCGCTGCCCATATTTACCACCCTGTCCCTGCCGGGGCCGGCCATGCGGCGGGGACGGGAGCTGGAGATACTGACCACCGACGGAGTCACCCTGGCGGATATCTCCTGAAAGGCGGCATTGAGACTCATCACAACCCGCAGCGGGTCCGATTCTCTTTCCCGCTGTGCGGTAAGTGGTGCAGCCGCCAACACAGTCAGCAGGATAAACAGAGAAAAACCCGGGAATAACCTCGTCAGTTTTCGATTCAGCATGGCTTCCTCTTCTCGGGTAATAAACGCTCTATCCAACTCGTGAAAGCAAGAGCCGTGCCCTTGCCCGCGGCCATCTGTTCTTCTGGCGGGGTAAGTGCGCCCCATCTCTGTCCGCGGCCTGGCCGCACCCGATAATAACGACATCAGACCTGAATGAATTATACCCTATATGGGGCATGGAGTTCAAGCACCTCCTTAACAGGGGAGGGGACAAAGGTTGACCGGACCGATCAACTCCGGCTAATTTACCGGCAGTACACTAACAAGGGGTGGATGGGTTATGTTTGATCGTCGATTGATCACAGCCGTGGTGTTTGCAGTAGTTGTTTCAACGGTGGCGGCAACTGCTGCACAGTCTCTGCCGGACAGCACCGCCGCGCGGGGCATGGCGGATAAACTGAGGGCAAAAGCTGATTCGCTGAGCTTGCGGGCGGATTCGCTTGGTAAAATATCCGGGGCGCTTAAAGCCAGCTCCGACAGTATCCTGCTCGACGCCGGTTTAAAATTACCAGCTCAGCCGGACCACTGGAACGGCAGTTTCGGGCTGGGCTATACGCTCAACCGCGGTAACTCCGAACAGTCTTCGCTGATTACCACTTTCGACAGCGGGCGCAAGGGCGAAATTACCCGCTTTATTTCGCACAGCTCGGTAACCAGCACCAGCAGCGAAAGTGGTGAGAAAACCAACAAAGGATCGACCAAAAATAAATTTGAGCTTGAGCATAATGAACGGTTTTTCTATTTCGCCGCCCTGGACGCCGACTATAACCGCCAGGCCGGGATTGACCTCAGGCTCTCACCCGGCGCGGGAGTAGGTGTGGCGGCGCTGACAGGCAGGAAACTGCGGTTGGATTTCAATTTCGGAGTCAACCCTGTTACCGAGTTGCTCAGGGGCCAGCCCAATCAGACCAAGGGCCACTACCTGGCCAGCGAGGCGCTGGAGATGCAGCTCAACGGCCGGACCCGTCTGACCCAGAACGTGAGCTGGAAACCCCGGTTCGGCAAAACCGAGGACTACCTGCTCAGTTTCGGCATCACGCTGGCCAGCCAGCTAACTCACAGTTTTTACCTCAAGATGACTCTCGAAGGTAAATACGACAGCCGCCCGCCAGTGCGCACTCCCGCGGTCACGCGCCAGGACTGGATGTTTTTTACCTCGGTTTCCTACGATATCTGGTAATTTAACGTTCCCGGACGGTTAAATCGTATTGGTTTCATGCCACGGGCCGTTTTATATTTAGTTGTGCTTTACCGCAATTCGTTTTTTGTACTTTGAATGCAATCGGAGCCGGGGATAGCAGCAATGGACCACAATGATCTAAATCAGCGGGTGGAGGACCTTCGCGAGCAAATCCGCAGGCTGGATTACCACTACTACGTGCTTGACAGTCCGCTGGCCCACGATTCGGAATACGACTCGCTTTACACCGAGCTTCGTGCGCTGGAAGAGGCCCACCCGGATGTCCGCTCCGCCGGCAGCCCCACCAGCCGGGTTGGCGGAGAAGTGCTGGAAGGGTTCGGCCAGGTGACTCACAGTGAGCCGATGTTGAGTCTGGACAACAGTTACAGCCAGGACGAGTTGCTCGCTTTTGACCAACGGATAGCCCGTGGGCTGGAGAGTGAGGGGCCGTTCGACTACATGGCAGAGCTTAAGCTGGACGGCCTGGGCGTGAGCCTGCGTTACGTGGACGGCCACTTTGTGCAGGGGGCCACCCGTGGCGATGGGAAAACCGGCGAGGACGTAACCGCAAACCTAAAAACCGTGCGCGGCCTGCCGCTCAAACTTCGCAGCGGGGAGCTTAACACCCCCCTGCCAGAGGTACTGGAGGTACGCGGAGAGGTCTACATGCCCCGCTCCGGGCTGGAAAAGGCTAATCTGCAGCGGGAACAGGATGGTGAGCCGCTGTTCGCCAACCCCCGCAACGCAGCAGCCGGAAGCCTTCGCCTGCTCGACAGCTCAATCACCGCCAGCCGCCCGCTACGCATTTTCTGCTACCAGTTGCTGGGCGCTGGCCAGATTGGTTTTTTTGCCGATCACTCCGTAGTACTGGACTACCTGAAGCGGGTGGGCCTGCCAGTTAACCCGCACACGAAGCTCTGCCACGGGATCGACGAGGTTCTGGATTTCTGCCGCAACTGGGATGATCGGCGAAAAAGCTACGATACAGAAACGAGAAAAACCCTGGACTACGATACAGACGGAGTGGTCATCAAGCTCAATAAACTAACCTCGCGCCGGGAACTTGGCCGCACGGCAAAATTTCCGCGTTGGGCAATGGCGTTCAAGTTCGCCGCCCTGCGGGCGCGCACACGTATCGACTCGATAGAAATCCAGGTGGGACGCACCGGCGCACTCACTCCCACGGCCAACCTGGAACCGGTGCGGCTTGCCGGGACCACTGTCTCCCGCGCCAGCCTTCACAACGAGGAGGAGATAGCACGCAAGGACATCCGCACCGGTGACTGGGTCTGGATCGAGAAGGGCGGGGACATTATCCCCAAAGTTATCGAGGTGGATTTAGCAGCACGCGGTGCGCACAGTAAAAATTTTGAGATGCCGCACAGTTGCCCGGTCTGCGGTGCGCTTGCCGATAAGCCCGAAGGCGAAGTTATCCGTCGCTGCACCAACGCTTCCTGCCCGGCCCAGGTGCGCGAGCGGCTGATCCACTTTGCATCCCGCACCGCGATGGATATCCAGGGCCTGGGACCTGCGGTGGTAGATGCGCTGGTGGTAAGCGGGCTTGTCCATACTGTTGCCGATCTCTTTGGGCTGAAAGCCGAACCTGTTGCGGCCCTGGAGCGGATGGGCCAGAAAAGCGCGGAAAACCTGCTGGCGGAAATCGAGCAGTCAAAAAGCAGGGGTGCGGCCAGGCTGCTGTTCGGCCTGGGAGTGAGGCATGTGGGCCAGACAGCCGCCGAGTTGATTATTGGCCGCTACGGTAACATCCCGGCGCTGGAGAGCGTGAGCGAGGAGGAACTTGAGAGTGTCGAGGGGATCGGGCCGGTGATTGCCCGCTCGATGGCGGCTTTTATGACGGAACAGCGCAACCGTGATCTTATCGGGCGGCTGAAGGCGGCGGGGATGGACCTGGGCGGCGAGCCGGTGCAGGCATGGGCTCCGTCCGAAGGCAACCCGATTGCCGGGAAAAAATTCGTGCTGACAGGCACGCTGGAGTCTTTTACACGCCCACAGGCCGCGGAGGAAATAAAGAAAAGAGGGGGCAAGGTCAGCGGCTCCGTGAGCAAAAAGACCGATTACGTGCTTTTCGGCGCGGAGGCCGGCGGCAAGCTGGACAAAGCCCGGGCCCTTGGGGTGGAAACAATTGACGAGGCCACGTTTAAGAGCTGGCTTGAACGATAGGGGGGGAGAGCTGGGATTATAATATTCAACCTTGCAGCTTTTTATTTACCCCCTCCAGAAACGCCATTGTATTTATTGTATCCGGGTGGTCCTCGACCAGAAACTTGCGGCGGATTCGCAGTGCCCGCTCATAGTGTTCTTTGGCTGTTTTCAATTCACCCATATTTTCGAGAATGCTCCCGAGGTTATTGAGATACATGGCGACAGCAGTATGGTCTGGGACGTAAGCTGCCTCATCAATCTTAAGCGCCCGCTCATAGTGCTCTTTCGCACCCGTCAGTTCCCCCATGATAGCAAGCACTCCACCGAGATTGTTGAGATCTCTGGCGACAGCAGGATTGTCCGGGCCGAAGGCTGCCTCATCTATTCTTAGCGCCCGCTCGTAGTGTGCTTTTGCAGCGAGATAATCACCCATATCTTTAAGCACGATGCCTAAGTTGTTGACACTTGTTGCAACGTGTTGATGATCAAGGCCGTAGGCAGCTTCATATATTATTATCGCCCGCTCGTAGTGCTTTTTCGCACCCTCCAGATCACCCAGATTTCGAAGGACTTCACCGAGGTTGTTTGCATATGCTGCAACCTCTTTATGATCCTGGCCAAACTCCTGTTCCGCAAGATGAAGCGCTTTTTGATATGCGGCAAGCGCCTGTTTGAAGGCCGCCTGCCGATGCAAGAGGCTGCCGATATTATTTAAAATGTGTGCCACATGCCCCAAAACTGTTTCCAGCCTTTCAGCATACACGGCGGCTGCCTGGGCGTGGGGCAGTAGGGACGTGCTTTGCTCCCAAGTAGATGGATCATTCCAGTCAAATGGGAATATTTCATCCATCAGCTTGCAGGTCCTGCCAGCCCATGCCTTGCGCTCATCTTCGGAAAGGCGCTCCCGCAGCACTTCCTGCACCAGCCTGTGCAGGCTAAGCAAATTATCCCGCCGCTCCAGCAGGGAGTATTTTATCAGGGCGGCAACAGCCTTGTCCAGTTCAACTTCGTTGCCCGCAACTTCTTTCAACGCTGTGGGCAGGTGTTCCGCTCCCTGTTTAACTATCTCCAGCGGGATATCTTCCGGGGCCAGGAACGCGCAGAGGTTGAGCAGCTCAGCCGCCGCAGCGGATTTTTCTTTTACCCTGTTAAAAGAAATCTCCCAGGTGGTTCTTACTGTCTCTCCGTAATCTCCGCAGCCAGCAGAATGCCCCAGCAAAGTCTCACACTGCTCGCGGAACAGCTTGAGATAACCTGCCAGAGACTGGCCTGTTGTTTCCATATAAGCACCTGCCTGCTCCATAGCCAGTGGCAGGTAGCCGAGTTCTTTGGCCAGTTCAGCGGCAGCTTTTTTGTCTTGCTTGCCTGAACGCTTCAGCAAAAACTCCACTGCTTTTTTCGACTCCATTATTTTCACCTTAAGCCCCTTGGCAGTCCCGCCCCAAACAGGGTTCCGCGAGGTGATAATAACGTGGCCGGTGCCTGTATTCGGAATGTATTCTTTTACATCATCTTGTTCCTCTGCATTATCCAGCACCAGCAGCCAACTTGTTTTACTGTTCAACCAGTCCTTTGTTGCGCCAACACGTTGTTCGAGCTTTGTATCTGCGTCCGTGATCAGGCCAAGCTTAACCGCCAACTCGCCGTAGTCGGTTGCCAGGGTGGTTGGTTCCTCGGCTCGCACCCACCAGATAACTTCATAATTGTCCTTGTTCTGCCAGCAGTATTCCGCAGCAAGCTGGGTCTTGCCCACTCCGCCCAGGCCGTGGATAGCCTGGGGCTGGGTCAGGGCGGTGGCCTTGCCGGAAGTGAGTGATTTGCTCAGGCTGGCCAGTAATTTAGTGCGGCCAGTGAAAAACGGATTGCGTGTATGCGGCACATTCCAAATATCAAGTAGTGTGCCGGGATATTTCGGCTGGTCTGGTACACTTCGTTCACTCTGACCAGGGAATTGGGGTTTTTGTGAAGGTTTTCTTCGTTTTTGGGAGATTTCGGCAAGCAGCTTTTCTTCTGCTTCTTTTTCGCTCAATCCAACCAGATCGATATAGGTAATCTGTGCAAGCAATCCCTCAAGCTTAAAATCCTCTATCCTGACTGTTACGAGTTTCCCATTTTCTCCTGTTGGGTCATCTCTAAAAGCTGCCTGCCACTCTGGTTTTGTAAAATTCGCTTCAACATAGTTTTTTGAAAGAACAGCTATCGTTCTTTCCGTTGTTTTAATAGCTGTGTCCATTTCCTGGACAAAATTGCTACTCGCCTTAAAATCCCAGGCCTGAAGGACGGTAGAATAGCCATTTTCCTCAAGTACCCAGGCAATCCACTCAGCCCACACCTTGTTATTGGAGTTATAACTGATAAAAAAATTCTTCTTAGCAGTCATTTCATTAGCCTTTAATTTGACATTGAGAACAATTCATCATTTATAGTCTTGTTTTGATTTTGAATATTGTCAAGATTTTTATTTAGTATTTCCTTATTTATAAATACAAAAAGTAACAGCATAAAAAAAGGCGCGGGCAACCCGCCCGCGCCTTCTCAATTCCCAATCTGCAAAATTCCCTAATTATATGTCGGCAAAAACGAATACCTGTCCGCGTAATAGAGCATCTGCTCCGTAAAATCATCGGGGTACTCTATTGTCACGTCCACAATCTCGCCATCGCGCTCCACAGGCACCAGCAACGGGTTGATAAACCCGCTGTAAGCCGGGATACCCAGCCGCTTGTAGCGCGCCAGCACCTGGGCGTGAAGTTCCCTGTCCACCACTCTTACCCCATAGGTTTCCACCAGCGCCTTACCGGCCTCAAAATCGCCCTCGCTCTTGATCCGCTGGATCTCACGCAGAAGGGTGCCGAACAACCCGCGGAGACGTTCGTAGTCATTGATCACGTAATAAGTCTTACCGTCGCTCTCCACCCGCTCGATAACATTGTCCGCCTTGCCCTCCCTGTACGCCCAGAGCGCCACCAGTTGACGGTTACGCATGTGGGCTTCCTCTATGTCCTCTCCCGGCTTAACCCGCCTGAGCTGCTTGATAAGCCCGTTGGTGATATAGCCGTCGTAGGCCACCTTGCCGATATCGGTCGTGGGGGCCACGCCTATCTGGACCAGCTTGGGATCGGGCATATAGTAGAGCGCCACCAGGTCGGCCCGGGCCTCTTCCAGCGTGGCGGCGTAGTTTTTCAGCGTTTCCTTGGGCGTACCCACTCCCGGATCGATCCGCCCGGAAGCGTGGCCGATAACCTCGTGCATGTCAGTGTGAAGGTTATCCGCAAGCACGCCGTGTTCCTTTATCAAGGCCTTTATCTCGTCCCGGAGGTAGAACTCATCCACCTCTCCGCTGGCCTTGCCGGCCTCGTTGTAGGAGCTGACAATATTGCCCAGTGTTACCGACTTGGAGCCGTGATTGGCGCGGATCCAGTTGGGGTTGGGAAGGTTGATCCCGATAGGGCTGGAGGGGCTGACCGCGCCCGCGCCCACCACGGTGTTGACCACCCTGGCCGAGATACCACTGACATCGGGCTTCTTGTGCTCCTCTATCAGCGGGCTGTTGTCCTCGAACCACTGGGCATTATCCGCGATAGCATCGATCCTGCGCGAGGCCTCGAAATCCGTCAACTGCACCAGCGACTCGTAGGTGGCCCGGTAGCCCATGGCATCGCCGTAGGTTTCAATAAAACCGTTGATTACATCCAGCACCCCGCTGGTGTCCTTCACCCAGAGGATATTGTACTCGTCAAACAGGCGAAGGTCCCCTGTGCGGTAATACTCCACCAGTTTTACCAGGGCGGCCTGTTGGGTTTCGTTCTCGGCTACGGTTGCCGCCTTCTCCAGCCAGAAAACTATCTCTTCGATAGCCTCGCCGTACATCCCGCCCACTTTCCAGGTACGCTCAACTATTTTACCGTCCTCTTTGACCAGCTTGCTGTTCAGCCCGTAGCTGATCGGCGCAGGGTCGTCCTTGTCGATCACTTTGGCGTAGAAAGCCTCTGCTTCCGCCTGGGTCACGCCCTCGTAAAAATTGTTGGCGCTACCCGCTGCCAGGTCGGCATCGGGTGAGAGGTCCACACCCTTGGCGTCAATATCCGGATCGAACATCAACGGAGTAAGACGGGCCACCAGGGCGTCGGCCGAACTATCCATCTCCAGCGGGTATTTTGCCGCATCAGAGCCTGCCGCCAGCTCGGCAAAATATTCCTTGCTGAAACCGGGCAGGAACTTGTTTGTGCTGTAGTGGTGATGGACTCCGCTGGAGAACCAGACCCGCTTGAGGTACACCACAAATGCATCCCACTCGCTCCCGGATCGCTGCCCGTTGTAGGTACGGAAGATATTCTCCAGGGTGCGCCTGATACAGAGGTTGTGCTTGTAGTACTGGTCGGAAGTTATCTCACGGCCACTTAGCGCGGCCTCATAGAGATAATAGGCCAGTTTCTTCCTGCTTATATCGAGCTGATCGAATCCCGGCACCCGGTAGCGCAGAATCCTCAGGTCGGCGAACTGCTCGGTGACATACTTGAATTCCTGCTCCTCGTTTTCCATGGTGCCCTCCGGGGCTTGCGCCTGCTTACCCGTGCAGGCGGCGATTATCAGAGGCAGCACCACAAGCCCGCCCAGCAACAGTTTTATCATGGTTAACTCCCTTGGTGCAATTATGAAAGCTTTACTTGAACGATGGGTTAAACTATTATTCTTCCATCCTTTTAGCAAACAATTATATCTGATTCCATAGAGCCTGGGCACCGCTAAACGAGGGAGATTCCGATGCGTAAAGTCCTGCTGACCGTGCTTTTTATTACATTGCTGGCCGGTTCCGCCGGCGCCCATACTTATCTCAAGGGTGTGGACAGAGAGCCATTTATCCCCGGAGCTAGTTACGACCAGTCAATTCCCACCCTTGAAGATGTGGTCGGCCACACCTGGGGTGAGCGGATTACCACCCACGGTGAGAGCGAAGCATATCTTAAAGCCCTGGCCGCATCCAGCCCCAGCGCCGAGTTGGTAGAGTACGGAGAAACCTGGGAGGGCCGTAAGCTCTACTACCTGGTGATCGGCTCACAGGAACGGCTGGAAAATCTCGAAAATGTCAAATCCGAATTGCGCGAGTTGGCTCACCCGCTAACTCTCCCGGCGGCAAGACGTAAAGAGCTTACGACAAAACTCCCGGCGGTGGTCTGGCTGGCTTATACTATCCACGGCAACGAGCCCTCGGGGACCGATGCGGGTCTCTGGATGGCCCATCACCTGCTGGCCAGCCGGGGTGACAAACAGGTGGAGAGCATCCTGGAGCAGTGCATTGTGGTTATCGATCCGCTGCAGAACCCCGATGGCCGCGACCGCTATGTCAACTTCTTCCGCCAGACAACAGGCCGCTGGCCAGATTCCGACCCCGCGAGCGCCGAAAGGAGAGAGAACTGGCCCGGCGGACGGACCAACCACTACCTGTTCGACCTGAACCGCGACTGGTTCCCGATGACCCAGAAATCCAGCCGGGCCAGGGTGGCGGCTTATCTCCAGTGGCGGCCCCACGTTTTTGTGGACCTGCACGAGATGGGCAGCGACAACACTTACTATTTCCCGCCCACCATGCCGCCCACCAACCGCGAGCTTACCGAAAAACAGGTCAAACTCTATGAGGAATTTGGCCGTCACAATGCCAAATGGTTCGACAAGTTCGGTTTCCGCTATTATACCCGCGAGAGTTTCGACGCCTACTACCCCGGCTACGGCTGCACCTGGCCGTCGATGAACGGCTCGGTGGGAATGACCTACGAACAGGCCTCCAGCCGTGGGCTTGTTGCCCGGAAAAGCAACGAGACCCTGATGCCGTTCCGCGAAACTGTGCGCCATCACGCTGTGGCCTCACTGGCCACGGCGGACTACGCCGCCGCCAACCGTCAGCGCCTGCTGGAGGACTTCGCCGCAATCCGTACCCCGCCGTCCGCCATCCCGGAGCGAAGAGCCTACTTCATTCCACCCGGACCGGATCCCTCGCGCTCTCGCAAGCTGGCCGGGATGCTGATCCGTCAGGGACTAAAGGTTAAGCGGCTCAGCAGCAGCGTGCAACTTAGCGGTCTCAGGGCCGCCGATGGCTCCTCAGCCGGTAAGCTTACCCTGGAGGCCGGGACCTGGGTGGTGCCCGCTCATCAGGAAGGCTACATGCTGGTGCGCAACCTGCTGGAACCCGAGGTGCCGATGGACGATAAGTTTATCGCCGAGCAGCAGCGCAGGATCGACGCCGGACTGGGCAGCCAGGTCTACGATATCACCGCCTGGAGCCTGCCCCTGTTGATGGATACCCCCTGCTACCGCAGCGAGAATTTTAGCGGAGCGGACCTAGAGTACATCACGGAACTTCCACCGTACCCCGCGCCGATCAAGCGCGAGGCCCGGCTGGCCTGGGTGCTCGATGGCTCGACCAACAGCACCATGAGCGCGCTGGCCGGACTGCTAAGGCGAGGCGTGAGAGTTTACAGCAGCGACAAGGGATTTACCCATAACGATAAAAAATACTCGCGCGGCAGCCTGATCGTGCCGGTTAAGAACAACGCGGACACCCTGGCCACGATTATCATGGATATCGAAGCCGCTCACGGGGTAACTTTCCAGCCCACCAGCAGCGCCTGGGTATCCGAGGGGATCAATTTCGGCAGCCCCAACATGCGTTTTGTTCCGCAGCCCAGGATATTGCTGGCCTGGAACGAGCCGACCCACTCCTACTCAGCCGGTGCCACCCGTTATGTGCTGGAGCGTCAGTACGGCGTACCTGTTACCGCCGTGCGCACCGACGACCTTAACAATATCGAAATCGATGAGTACAAGGTGCTGGTGCTGCCCAACGGCTGGAATTATGGCGAGATAATGGGCGAGGACGGGGTGGAAAGAGTGGCCGGCTGGGTCCGGCGCGGCGGTACGCTGGTTACTATCCAGGGCGCCACCCGCTGGCTGACCGGCAGTGAGAGCGGACTGCTGGATGCTCACGAAGAGTACCGTCTGGATGAGGACTCCACCACGGGCAAGAAAAACGGGGAAGACGACAAGAAAGAACGCCGCGTGGACGGAGTCGAGATCAAGAGCCACAAACAGTATATGGAAACTATCGAGGATATCAGGCGCGGGCCGATGGCTATTCCCGGCGCGGTGGTGCAGGTCCGCATGGACCAGGACCACTGGCTGAGTGCGGGCTACGGTGCCACCGCGCGGATGTTCGCTTTCGGCTGGCAGGTCTACAGTCCGCTCAAGCGCGACTCCGGACGCAATATCGCCGTGTTCGACAGCGCCGACAAACTGCTGGTGAGCGGACATACCTGGCAGGGTCCCAGTGTACGCCAGCTTGCGTTCAAGCCGTTGCTGATGTACTCCCGGGCTGGAAGAGGCCACGTGATTGCGTTCACCGAGGACCCCAACTTCCGGGCCATTATCGACAGCGCCAACCGTCTGCTGCTCAACGCCGTGCTGCTGGGCCCGGCGCACTGATATTTTTGCCGTTAGAGGTAACAACACCCGCTACGCGCGCACCCCGTTTTCTTGGGAATGAGTGTGTTTTGCGGGAATATTGTTGAGGGCTTGAGGCTTTTTCCAAATGCCTGTAGAAGAGCAAGAGTGTGGCACGGTAAAAAATCCCCCTCAATCCCCCTTTTTAAAAGGGGGAGGTAACAACACCTGCTACGCGCGCACCCCGTTTTCTTGGGAATAAGTGTGTTTTGCGGGAATATTGTTGAGGGTTTGAGGCTTTTTCCAAATGCCTGTAGAAGAGCAAGAGTGTGGCACGGTAAAAAATCCCCCCTTTGCCTAAGGGGGGCCAGGGGGATTTAAGCTGCTCGTCTTGCAAATGCAACAGATAACCCGTAACAAACTCAGGGGAATCCTTTCGATTAAAGGAGCATTAGCATGTCCGCAAAAACAATCTATCCTTTGCTTATTCTTTGCCTCACTTTAGCCGCTGCCCTTCCTGCTTCGGCCAGAGATTTCACACCCGACCCTGGCCGCTACGAGGACAACATGCTCCAGTTCGAGCGGGAGGACGCGGAGAATTACCCATCGCCGGGCTGTGTCATTTTCATGGGCAGCAGCAGTATCAAGGGCTGGAAAACACTGTACGAGGATTTTGCCGGGATGGATGTGGTCCGCCGGGGCTACGGCGGCTCGCAGATTTCCGATGCGATTTATTATGTTGAGCGGATTGTGGTGCCCTACCACCCGACAGCGATCGTGCTCTATGCCGGGGACAACGATATCGGCGGCAAGGGTGCCGATGTGGTGGTGGCGGATTTCAAGGAATTTGTGCGTACGGTGAACAGCTATATCGGCCCGCGTGCGATCTATTTTATCGCGATCAAACCCAGTATCGCGCGCTGGAAACTGTGGCCCCAGATGCAGAAAGCCAACGCGGCTATCGAGCAGTGGGCCGCCACCCAGGACGCGGTATACTATATCGATATCGCCACGCCGATGCTGGGGGCTGATGGTAAACCGCGTCCCGAGCTGTTCCAGGAGGATGGCCTGCACATGACCCGCGAGGGCTATACTGTCTGGACCGAGGCGGTGAAACCTAAGATTATCAGGAAATAACAATTTACGAATATATCGCTGAAAGGCCTCCGGATGGAGGCCTTTCAGCATACCTGCAATTTTTTTCATTCCCCTGTTGCTGAAGGAGCGTGCCCGTGCAAAAACTGTCCGTAACTCTCCTGGTTATTTTGCTAAGCGTATCATCACTGGCAGCCGCCACGCCACAAACTCCCAAGGTGGACAGGGTGCTCCCGGCCTCGCCCTCAGCCCTGGCAAACCTTCCCGGCGTGTTCTTCTACGAGCAGTGCGACACGATCCCCGACCTGGCCTCGCGCTGGCAAGACGTGGGGGGAGATTTTACTATCAGCACGGTCGATGCGCTCAGCGGCAGTAAGTCGCTTCAGATGAAATACAGGCCGCTTGCAGATTACGATTCTACGGAGGACGCGGGAGAGGCAGGCTATGTTGGCCGCTTCTTTGGGGATAAGGCCTCCCACGCCGGCTCTATTCCGCTGGAACAACAGGGAAAATACACAACCGCGGTGGCCAGTTGGTACCACAAGTTCGAGGAAGGGTTCACCCCCCGCGATGGCTGGCATTTCCCGCCCAAGATGGCCCGGATAATCTGCTACCAAGCCGGCAATTGGAATAAAAAATACTCGATCCTGTTCTGGATCGGCGGCGAGGACGGGCATCTCTCAATCGAGCGGCACACCAAGATTGCCGAAGCTCATCGCGAGTGGCCGCCCAACCACGAGGCCCCTTTCCGCTTCTCCGACCCTGTAAATGTGGGCCGTTGGGTCCACTTTGAACTTCGCGTGGAGCTTGGCGAGGGCCCCCGCAGCGACCGGGTGCAGGCCTGGGCCGATGGCCTGCTGATCTGCGATATCGCAGGCGATGATATCGCCGCCGGGCACCGGGAAACCACGCTTAACGCCATGCAGTGGGACTGCTACTGGAACGGCGGCAGCCCGGTGGCCCAGAGCCGGTTCTATGACGACATGGTTGTCAGCACCGAGCGGATCGGGCCGTTGCGCGCAGGGCTGACTCCCACAATTGAAAAGACCGCCTTTGCCGATGACGGCGATACACAGGGCGGCTGGGAAGCTGAGCTGGCCCAGGGGGTTCAGCGTGAGTTGGTTAAGGACGCGGTGCTCGATGGGATAGTGATCGGCTACCGCGAGCCGGAAGTGGATTACACCACTGTCTGGCGCGGGGCGCTGGACGGCGCCGGGCTGAAACTTCAAGCAAACGCGGCCAATGGTGAGTTTACCGGACCCCGCGAAGGAGAAACCACCCTGGCGGCCAACACGCTGCATTTTACGCGGGTAAGGCAGAAAAACTCAGCCGGCGAGTGGTCAGCGTGGTCGTCGTGGCACAGCGGTTTCGCCACCGACTGGGCCGAGGGTACACTCGATGAGCAGAAAACCCTTCCCACCGGCTACCTGGCCCAGGCTGAGGCCGCCGTGCTTGGCCTCGATGAAACATACCCGGAGATCAGGAATGTACACGGACCTTCGAGCGCGGTGGACACAACCGGGCCGTACATGGTAACCGCTGATCTTGTGGAGGAGAACCCGCTTAACATGTATGTCTACTATCGCTATGGCGGCGAAGGCGAGTACGAGCGGGTGCGGATGGAACTGGCTGGAAGCAATACTTTCGAGGGCGAGATTCCGGGCGTGGCGGCTGGTACGCTGGTTGAGTATTACGTGCGGGCGCTTGATGGCTTCTCGCATTTCACTTATCACCCGGCGGATTACGAAAGCGTCCCGCTGAAATTCCAGGTCTTTGACCCGGCGCGCTGGGACCTTAACGGCGATGGCCGGATGGGGGTGGGTGACGTTCTTAAGCTGCTGCTGGCCGGAAGGCGTAACCCGGATGATCCGGCGTTGGACTACGACGGCGACGGGTCGTTCGGGGTGGGGGACCTGCTGACGTTCGTTCGCGGCATTTTAGGCGGCGGGAGCGGAATGCTGGCCGGAATTGGGCGCTAGCCGGAGGCTGAACTGATGAAAGAACAACCCCCTGTTTCCCCCTTTACTAAGGGGGATTTTTTACAGCAAATCCCCCTGTAACCCCCTTTGGCAAGGGGGACTTTCACGGCAAAATTCCCCCTTAGTAAAGGGGGTGTCCACGATGAAATCGGGATGGGGGTTGTAATTTGCCTCTAAAACGGCTCCCAGGTTACTGTGGATTCCAAGGTGACGGGCATTTTTTTGCCGGAGAATAACTTCGGGCCATCAACCAGCGTATAGCTGCCGTTGCTATCAATCCTCATCCGGCGGCTGATTATCCAACCCGTTTCCAGGTCCAGGCTGTAAGTGCCGGTCTGCGCCCCTGCCAGTTTCATTTCCACTTTCAGCGGTCCCAGGTTGAGTTGCCCTGCGCTGCTGCCTGTGACAACCTCCGCATCCAACCCGATTATCGCCCGGCCGTTTTTAAGCTCCTTCAGCGTTAATGTTCCTTTCCGTTTAAACTGGCTTGCTTCGCTGCTGTCGCTTATAGTCCAGCTATCGCCCGGTTCCACGGGATGACCTGGGTACACGCCAAAAAGCTGGCCCAGCATTTCTTTCTGTGCTCTTTCGCCCGCCATTTCCCGTATGCCCCCCAGCACCATCTCGCGGGTATCGCCCTCTGGTAGTTCCACATCTCCGGCTATTTTTTCAGTTATCCTGTCCAGTCCCTCAACGGCCAGCACCTGACCGATCGAGTTGAGCCTCAGCGTGTAGCTTTCTCCCACCAACGCCGCCAGACCCCTGGCCAGCGGATGTTCCGGCTTGTCTCCCTGGTTGGAGTCCCAGCGCATTTCGCCATGCAGGCCGTTGAGCTCCACCGAAACCGCCTCGTGCTTTACCGCAAGTGTAAATTCACCCGCCGGTCTGGTGCTTTGAACCGTGAACGTGTAGTAGATAACCATCCGCTGGCTCATCTCCATCTCAATACCGATCATTTTCTGTACCATCCGGCGGTAGCTTTCCGAGCGCACCCGGTAACTGTCTCCCTGGCGAAGGTTCAGTTTTAGCTCCACCGCCGCATTGGAACTGGCTGGCGCCAGGCAGATTGACACGACCAGAGCGCACAGCAACCCTATCAGTGTTTTCATCCCACATCCTTTTGTATGCAATGTTTGTGTTAAAAATAATGCTAAATCTATATGCAGGCTGGCAACCATACAAGCGGAGTGGACATAAAAAGCCTCCGCACGGAACCGTGCGGAGGCTTTTTATTTATTCTCTAATGGCTCTAGATCAAGCTTACTTGCTCTCAGAGTCAGCAGCTGCCATGGGGTTGATTCCCATCCTCTCCCAGACAGACTCACCCTCGGCGATTTCCGCTTTCTTCAGGTGAGGATAGGTCTTGAACAGGAACCAGGTAAGCGGCACCACTCCCCCGACAATAATCAGCAGATCAGGTACCATCCGCCACTCCCCCACGAGCTGCACGAAACCGCGCTCGAAGAAGGCATGGTCGCGGGCGACCCACAGACCCTCGGTGAAACTGGTCCAGACCTGGGCGATACCCACCGGGAACAAAGTGCCGAAAGTGAGCAGCAACAGGCCCACGTTCATTCCGATAAAGCTGATCTTCAGCAACCTGTCGTCCCAGTGGCCCTCTTTGACGCAACCGCGCCAGACAAACAGCACCAGCCCGATTGAGAGCATACCGTAGACCCCGAACAGCGCGCCGTGGGCGTGGTTCATGGTCAGATAGGTGCCATGCTCAAAATAGTTGACTATCGGCAGATTAATCAGGAAGCCGAACACACCGGCGCCCAGGAAGTTCCAGAACGCACTGGCTGCCAGGAAATACATCGGCCAGCGGTAGGGGAAATCCTTACCCTCCTTGCGCACGGAGCGATACTCCATCCAACCGCGTACGATCAGGCCGAGCAACGGTATCGGCTCCATGCTGCTGAACACCGAACCGATAGCCAGCCAGAACGAGGGGCCGCCGTACCAGAAGAAGTGGTGGGCCGTGCCCAGGATTCCACCGAGGAACGTGATCGCCGCGGTAAAATAGGCCACGATCAGCGCATCGCGGGCCGATGCAAGGCCCATCGCCACCATCAGCAGCGCAATAACAGCCACGCCGAAGAACTCGAATATGCTCTCCACCCAGATGTGGACCACGAACCAGCGCCAGTAGTCGGCCACTGTCAGGTGGGTACCCCGGCCAAACAGCAGGCCGAACCCGAAAAAGAGCACTACCATGACTGCACTGATCACGTAGAATGTCACAAGTTCGTTGTATTCGTTCTTACCGGCATTGCGAAGGTTACTCGCCACGGCGCGGTAGACGATAACCAGCCAGAACAGCAGGCCCATGAACAGCAAAATCTGCCACAGGCGGCCCAGTTCCAGATATTCCCAGCCCTGATGGCCGAGCCAGAACCAGGCATCGCCCAGCATACCCTTAATACCCAATACCTCACCTGTCAGGCTGCCGACCACAACTAACAGGATGGCGCCGAACAGCAACTGCACCAGCAGGCCCTGATACTTGGGTTCACGCCCGCCGAGAATCGGCGCCAGATAGATTGCCGAGGCCACCCAGGTGGTGGCAATCCAGAAAATGGCCAACTGCAGGTGCCAGCTCTTGGCCCAGCTATAGGGGATCACCTTGGAGACGATCTGGAAGTAGAAACTGCCCGGGTTTACCGTGTAGTGCGCCAGCAATCCACCGCAAACGGTCTGTAACAGAAATAGCAGCATCACAACCAGAAAGAACTTGGTGGCCTTGTACTGGCTGGGCGTGAGCGGCATCGCGATCAACTTGTTCGCGATCGAAACACCCTTGGACTTACCGTACCAGATCCCGTAGTGATGGACCAGCCAGATAAAAATTCCCAGTACCAGGAACAGCGAGAGGATGCCGGCCAGACTCCAGAGATATGTCTCGCCGCTGGCCACGTTGCCCACCAGCTTGTCCGGCGGCCAGTTGTTGGTAAAGGTTGATTCCTTGCCGGGACGGTTGGTACCCGCAGCCCAGGCCGTCCAGAAGAAGAAGCGTGCAATCTGCTCCCGCTCCCCGGCTGTGCGTACCGTGCCAGGCAGGAAACCGTAGCCCTCGTCTCCCTCGTCGAACGTCTTGTCCCAGTGGCGGTACACCGCTTCCAGGGCCTCGACCTGGCCCGCCGTCAGTGTCAGACGGTCCGAGGCGGCATCGTAGCGGTTCTCCTTGATTTCATGCGCCACGTGCACAGCCACCACGTCTTTTGTTTCCTGGTCCAGGCTTTCGTAGCTTTTACCGAATTTCTTGTGTGCTATCCTGTCTGCTACCACCTCACCCATCATGTGCAGACTTACCGCGCTGAACTCGCTGCCGCGCTGGGAACCGTGGCCCCACACGCTGCCGTGATCCATCAGGCCGTAGCGCTGGTACACGTCCTGACCGGCGAAAATATCCTCACCAGTAAACAGCACCCGGCCATCCGGCCCGGCCACCTCGCCGGGGTAGGGCGGAATGTCGTGCCGGGCTAAAAAACCGCCGATAATCAGTGTGCCAAGAGCGAACACGAAACAGCTTATGGCCACTGCTCTTAATTTGGAAAGAGACAAGCAAACCTCCTTGGGGGTAATAAATGCATACGTAACACCGCGTGTGTGTTGATTCCGGTAGGTGCGGCTACCGCCGGACAGAAATTCATTGCTTACTTTCTTACCTTTTTATCTTTTTATATCAGACCGATATCCGCGGCGAAAAAAGTTTTCATCGCCCGTTTTCAGACTCCGGAATTCATTTTATCGAGAGTTGTCGCTTGAAGGAAATCCAGGTATTTGCCGCGTACATCGCCCCACATGTTGTGCAGGGCACAGTGGTCATCCTTGCCACAGGGATGATCTCCCATGATACAGACTCCCAGACGGCCGAGATGGTCGATAGGATCGATTATCTCGTAAAGCGTAATTTGTTCCGCGGGGCGGCTGAGCCTGAATCCGCCGGTACGCCCACGCTGCGACTTGAGCAGGCCCTCGCAGGCCAGAGTATGCAGTATTTTCGAAAGATACTGCTGCGGAATATTGAGCTGGCTGCTGATATCCCTCACCAGCTTGTAACCACCATCGTCGTAGGTAGCCAGGTAGTCCAGCGCCCTGAGTGCGTATCTGCCTGTTTGCGATAACACGATATGTATATCCTTTTTTCTTTTAATCTATTCAACTGTATTCGGCGTGTCAAGTTGCAAATAAAGTATATTTTTTTGTCCTAAAGTACGATATTGAAGTAGTCGAGGTCTATTTTCGTGGCCTGTGATACGATAAATACAGGATCAGCATAATCTTAACCAGGGCAGTACCTTGACAAGCTTTCTTCCGACTGCGAAAATTCTGCCGGTGAATCGCCTGCGGGCGGGCCTTGAGCGTTCGCCACGCAAGATACTGCTGGTGCGTTGCGCCCCACCGGCCATGTTCGAGCCTCTGCTGGCCAGCCTGGAGGAAGCTTTTCCTTCGGCCGAGATAATTGTTTTCTGCCACATAGATCGCAAGGTGCCGCAGCGGCGCTGCATTATTTATCCCCGCGATGGGTTTTTCAGAGTCGAGCATGCTCCTGTCGATCAGTTGCAAGCTGAAAAGTTCGACCTCGTTGTGCTGCCCTACGTCACCGACCGCCGTGATGCGCCGTTCTACTATAACGTGGACCGGATTGCCGTGGCCGCCGGTGCGGACAGAGTTGCGATTTTTTTCCGTGACAATACTTTCCTGCTGGCCGATAGCAAGTATTTCGAGCGCAAGGAGCGGGAAATTATCAAGCCCTACCTGGCTCGTCGCGGACGGGCGCTAGCGGAAGTCTGCGGCTTCACCGGCGAGAAACCGGAGGAGGTGCTGGAAAAATGCGAGCTGGCCGGGCTCAGGGCGGTCCGGCTCTGGCAGGAAACCTGTCCCCGCACCGAGCAGCAGGTACGAAGTTACTACAGCAACCACGACTTTTACGTCTACGAGCTGATCAAAACCGAGTACAACGACGACCGCCGTGAACTGGTGGAGGCCGCGCTGGCTGAATGCGAACCGGGCAGAACCCTGCTGGACTATGGCGGCGGTGTGGGTATTTTCTCTATTCCGCTGGCCGGGAAAGGCTGCCTGGTAACTCATCTTGACCTGCCGGGCCCGCTGCTCGAGTTCGCCAGGCACAGGTTTACAGTCAGAGGCCTTGAGGCTTCTTTTATCGCCGCCGCCAGCGAAGAACCCCTGACAGCCCGGTACCAGATTATCCTGTCAGTGTTCGTGGTAGAGCACCTGGTGGATCCCTCGCGGACCCTGGCCCACCTGGAACGCCATCTGGCCCCGGGGGGCAAATTGCTGCTGGCGGTGGATTTCGAGGACCGTCGGGAGGCCGAGGAACCGCTGCCCCTGCATCTGACTCATCTTGAACGGGATGAATATTACGCGGAGATGGAGCGACTGGGGCTTGTCCGGATTAGGGGCCACAGGGAACTGGATGTGTTTATGCGCTGGGGGGAAATTTAGTTTTTTTCTTCATTAGGATCAACTGCAAAAGAAGAAATTGCTTATTCTTCCCTTCTTTTGTGCCCAAAAGAAGCAAAAGCCTCCACCGGGCCGAACTCGCGTGAACTGATAATACCGCCTGCCTATATGTGCTTGAGTTTATGAATACGCTAACAACTCAATAGGCCTGAATTGTCCCGAAAAATCGGGACAATTGAAGGCTCACCTGACTCCAACTGGTCCTATTCTCCCGCATGGTAAACGCGGCAAATAATCCGCTGCTTTTGCCGTGGCTCAGACATGCGGCCCGGTTGTTTGCCCCACCACCACACCCGAAAACACACTACTGCAATCCGTATCAGATACTCTAAACCCAGGGCGGCCGAAGGCCGCCTTCCGCGGCACCGCATGCATGAGCTAACTCCTTCGCAGCGGATTTTTTATCGTGATCCCATTTAGGATAAAATAACCTTTGGAGGTTGGCGTACTTCGCGAGGTCTGTCCCGACTTATCGGGACAGGGCGAGCGAAGGCGGGCAATGCGGGTAGCGCTTTTTTACCGCGTTTACAATATGGCTGCTTAATCTTAGTGGCTTTGCGAGTTCGCTTGCCACACGGTAAAAAAACTTCTTTTGTGCCCAAAAGAAGTCCTTGGCAAAAACCTTCACCGGGCCGAACTCGCGTGAACTGATAATATCACCTGCCTAAGTGTGCTTGAGTTTATCAATACGCTCAGTAGTGTCCCAACGTTTGACGAAGAAAACGCTGTAACTATTATAAATACAAAGCAATAGGCGGTTAAAAAGCCTGCATCGACTTGAAATTGGTTTTACATTATGGCCGATCCTATTGGGGAAGCACTTTGTAAGAGTAATGACGTTTATTATTGCAATCGTCAAAAAGAAACTATGATTGGAATTACCGCTCTACACAATTCTACAGATTTTGAGTTTGTCACTTTTTGAAAGAATGCCCATTTTACAAGCGTTTGCAGAAGGATAATTCCTAAACTGAAAAATAAACTCTGCTATCAAATTGTTAATACTATAATTACGTTGGAACACTACTGGAATACGCTAACAACTCAATAGGCCTGAATTCTCCCGCATGGTAAACGCGGAAAAAATCCGCTGCTTTTGCCGTGGCTCAAACATGCGGCCCGGTTGTTTACCCCACCACCACTCCTAAAAACACACAGCCCACCTTCCAGGGCAGACACTCTCTCGCGGCTTTGGGGCATGGTTTGAGGACGAGAAATTCCCCTCTATCAAGAGGGGTGCCCGCGTAATGCGGACGGGGTGTGTAGTCAACCTCCTTCTTTCAGTCCCTCAACCAGCTTCTTTATCTCCTCCGCCCGTTCCCTGGGCACGATCAGCGTCCGCGTTCCGGCGCGCACCACCACCAGGTCCTTCACTCCAATCAAGGCGACAGTCTCGTCCTGGTCCTCGCAGAACACCAGGTTGCCGCTGGCATCCAGTGTTTCCAGCTTGCCCCGGTGAGTGTTGCCATCCGGGCCGCTCTCCAGAAATTCCTCCAGCGCCAGCCACCCGCCCACATCGTTCCACTCAAATTTCGCGGCCAGCATCCGGATTTTCTCCGCGCCCTCCATCACGCCGAAATCGATCGAGGTGGCCCTCAGCGGCTCGAAAGACTCCGCCAGCGCCTGTTGCCAGCCGGGGGTGAGGTCGGCCCCAATGGCCCGGCTCAAGCTAGCCACGTGGTCCGGCAGTTGACGTTCCAGTTCGCCGATTATTGTCTCGATACTCCAGATAAACATTCCGCAGTTCCAGTAGTACCGTCCGGTGGAAAGATAGTCCCGGGCGGTGGGACCGTCCGGTTTCTCCACAAACCGCTTCAGCTCCAGGTGCTCAAACCCGCCGCCATCGCCCACCTTGTCCCCGCTCTCCAGGTAACCGTAGCAGGTGGCGGCATACGTAGGCACCACTCCCAGCGTGTAGATCACTCTCTGCCGCGCGGCTTCCCGGGCGGCCGCAACCAATGTGCTTCGGAACACCTCCGCCGGCTGGATCAGGTGATCCGCTGTCAGTACCGCCATCACGGGATTGCCCCACCTTTTCCTTGCCAGCAGAGCGGCCAGGGCCACGGCGGCGGCAGTGTCACGACGCATTGGCTCACCGATAACATTTTCCGCCGGCAGGGAGGGAAGCTGCTGATGCACAAGCCCGGTTAACGACTCGTTGGTCATCACCATGACCCGCTCATCGGGCACCAGACCCGCCACCCTGTCGTAACTCTGCTGCAGCAGGCTCCTTCCGCCGAACAGATTCAAAAACTGCTTGGGCCGCTGCTCCGTGCTCATCGGCCAGAACCGCTTGCCCGCGCCACCGGCCATGATCATCACCACCATATCCACGTCGTGTTCAACGTTCGCCATCACCGCTCCCGCCTCTGTTTACGCTTGTATACTTAATCAACAACCATGGGGCCGGATTGATTCCGGATACATAATTGTAGGGACAGCGGCCCCCGCTGGCAAGGGCATCTTTCTGCCGCCTTGCCAAAGCTGGCCGCAAAGCACAAATTGAGCGCATACTTTTTTACCGCGACAGTATGGAGCAAAATGAGTAAGCTGACAGATAAAACCACGGCGGAACCTAAGTTGCGCATCGTGATGGTTACCGGGGCCTACTATCCCGAAGTCTCCGGCGCGGGCCTGCAGTGCCGCACGCTGCTGCATGCCGCCAGTAAGGGTGGAGACCTAAAATTCAGTGTGATAACCACCGCCGTGGACCGCTCCCTGCTCCCACGCTCTGACGACAATGGCGTGGCGGTTATCCGTCTCAGGGCCGGCGGGATTTTTACCGTGCTTGCCCATTGGCTGCCCCGGCTGTTGGAACTGGTTCGGGAAATTTCCGTGGCCGATGTTGTCCATCTGCATGGGTTCAGCCGCAAGAGCTATCTTTTTACCCTGCTGGGCCGCCTGCTGGGGAAAAAGATCGTGATCAAGATGAGTAGCCTGGGAGAGGACGACCCGCCGAGTGTACAAAAAAGCGGGGGTCTGCGCTGGCTGTTTTTCCGACTGGCCGATCTTTACCTGGCGCCATCGGCAGCGCTGGCCGACGCCTACCGGAGTTCCTCGTTGCCCCCTGAAAAACTCAGTGAGCTGCCCAACGGGGTCGATACTGTCAGGTTTTACCCATCGGATGAGGACGAGAGGCGCAAGTTGCGCACTAAACTGGGCCTGCCAACTGACGGGCTGGCGCTGCTTAGCCTGGGGCATTTCTCAGCCGATAAGCGGCTGGATTTCCTGGCCCACACCTGGAGCCGGCTGGAGTGCACGAGCGGACGAGTACACCTCTGGCTGGTGGGCGAGAACCGTCCGGGAGCATACGAGGTGGACAAAGGAGTGGCCGCCACGGTTACCGAGGCGGCTAAAAATCCGGAACGCCCCGGTGAGCTGGCCGCGCCCGGCAGGGTAAGCAACCCGGAAGACTGGCTGAGGGCGGCGGATATTTTCGTGCTGCCATCGGTGCGGGAGGGCATGCCCAATGCGCTGCTGGAGGCAATGAGCTGCGGCCTGGCCTGCGTGGCCGCGCGTCTGGAGGGGATCACCGACAGTGTGCTGAGCCGCGGAGGCGACGAGGCGGCGGGGCTGCTGTTTACCCCGGACAATCCCAGAGAGCTGGCGGCGGCAATCGGCAGCCTGGCCGGTTCCGGGGACCTTAGAGACCTGCTGGGCGGGCGGGCGCGAAGAAAAATAGAGAGCGGGTACTCTCTGGAGACGGTGGCGGAAAAATACCGAAAAATAATCTATGAAATTACAGGCTCAAGCTAAAACAACACGGCCACTATTGCACACAGTTTTTCCAGGTACTCCCGCTCCCGGTCCGTAAACGGCGCGAGCTGGTGGGAGTCGATATCCAGTTCGCCCACCACCTGCCCGTCCTTGAACACCGGCAGCACGATCTCGCTTTTTACATTTAGCGAGCAGGAGAGGTAGTTTGTCTCCTTGCTCACATCCTGTACCACCAGAGTCCGCTCACACTCGGCTGCCTGGCCGCAGATACCCTGGCCGAAAGCTATCCTGGTGTGATCCGTAGCAGCCCCGTCGTAGGGACCAAGTACCAGCATGCGATCACTCTCGACTAGATAAAATCCAACCCAGTGGTAATGCTCCACGCTGCTCCGCAGAAGTGTGCAAAGCTCCGCCAGGGCCGTATCCCGCTCAGTGGCGTTTTTAATTATCGCGGCTGCCTCGATAATAATCGATTCAAATATTTTCATTGTATTTCTCCTTCCCTGCTCAAGATTAATCATTGACCGGCCTCCCGGCAAGAATGCTTTCCAGTTGACAAGCGAGCGCTTATCTAGTAACAAATCTTAGCAGTTAATCAATATTCCCTTTCCCCTTTCCACACATATCCCCGGAGCCTGGCCGATGAAACGCAGAACATTTGTCAAGAGAACAACAGCCGGAGCCGCGCTGGCGGCGGCAGCCACCTCGGCGGCAGTCACCGGCTGCGGCGCACCCGAAAAACCTGTGGCAAGCCTGGCCAGAGGCAATCACCCGTTCAACGGCAGCTATAGCGGCGAGCACCTTAGCCGTATCGCTTTTCCGCTGGGCGGAATGGGTGCGGGGATGATCGGCCTTGAGGGCGCCGGGGCGCTGAGTCATGTCAGCCTGCGCCATCAGCCTGCGGTGTTTAACGAGCCGCTGATATTCAACGCGGTTTATTTTAACGATGGGGCCAGTTCAGGGGCGCGGCTCCTGGAGGGTCCGGTGCCATCGTGGAAAGTTTTCGGCGGCCCTGACACGGGACGGGGCGCGCCGGGTACAAGCTACGGGCTGCCGCGTTTTGCAAATGCCGGGTTCAGCACTAAATTCCCGTTCGCCAAGCTGAAACTGAGCGATAAAACCCTGCCGCTGGAAGTGCGGATCACCGGTTGGAGCCCGTTTGCTCCCGGAAAGCCGGACAAGAGCAGCCTGCCTGTAGCTGGGTTGGAGTTCACCTTCAGCAATGTATCGGCTAAAAAACTGTCCGCGGTCTATTCGTTCAACTCGGTCAATTTTATGGACCCCGAGCAGCATTACCACTACCGGGGCAAAAACACCGGCCAGCACGTGGACTCAGCTCCCGGCGGGTTCGTGCTGGCCCAGGACGGTAATGAAAAGGAACCCTGGATAGAGGGTTATTTTACCGCCCAAACCGATGACCCCGCTGTGAAAGTGAACAATTGCTGGTTCCGGGGCGATTGGTGGGACCCGCTCTCGATCGCCTGGAAAAACGTGGAAGATGGAAATGTGCCGGAAAATCCACCGGTACCTGTTACAGACAGCGGCCCAAGTCCCGGAGCCAGCCTGTTCGTGCCATTCGAGCTGGGGCCGGGCGAGAAGAAAACAGTTCGCCTGATGTTGAGCTGGTACGTTCCCAAAAGCGAGGTGCGGGCTGGCCAGGATCTGGAATGCTGCCCCGAACAATCCGCTGACCATCAGTACTATATCCCGTGGTACGCCTCCCGGTTCAGCAATGCGGCAGCGGTGGCCTCTTACTGGAGAGACAATTACGATTCCCTGCGCAAGCTCAGCGGGAAATTCAGCGACTGCTTTTACGACAGCACTCTTCCGCCCGAGGTGACAGAGGCGGTGGCGGCCAACCTTACAATCCTCAAAAGCCCGACTGTTATGCGCGAGGCCAAGGGCAAGCTCTGGTGCTGGGAGGGCTGCAACGATAACGCTGGCTGCTGCGCGGGGAGTTGCACCCATGTCTGGAACTACGCCCAGGCAATCTGCCATCTGTTCCCATCCCTGGAGCGCAGCCTGCGCCACACCGAGTTCTTTTTCAGCCAGGACGAGAGTGGACACCAGCGTTTCCGCTCCGCCCTGCCGATCCGCTGCGTGGGCCATCAGGGCCACGCAGCCAGCGACGGTCAGTTGGGCGGGATCATGAAAATCCACCGTGAGTGGCGAATCAGCGGAAATACCCGCTGGCTCAAAGCTTACTGGCCCAACGTAAAGCAAAGCCTGGATTACTGCATTTCCACCTGGGACCCCCGTGGCAGGGGCATACTGGAGGAGCCGCACCACAACACCTATGATATCGAGTTCTGGGGCCCTGACGGCATGTGCGGCAGTTTCTATCTGGGCGCTCTGAAAGCCGCCACCCTGATGGGCACGGAGCTGGGCGAGGATGTCTCGCGCTACGAGTCGCTGTACAGCAAAGGCCGTAAGGTGCTGGAGGAGGAGCTTTACGACGGTGAGTATTTCTTCCACAAGATTCAGACCGAGGGCCTGGACGCATCCGGGGAACTGAAACAAAAACTGGCAGATTCCAGGGAAATGCCCGAAGTGCTGGAGCTGCTGCGGGCCGAGGGGCCGCGCTACCAGTACGGCAAGGGCTGCCTTAGCGATGGGGTGCTGGGGGCCTGGATAGCAGAGGTCTGCGGGGTAGGGGAGATACTTGACCCGGCTAAAGTGACGAGCCATCTGCTGGCCGTGCACAAGTACAACTTCCGCGATGACCTCTCTGACCACGCCAACCCCCAGCGGCCCAGCTATGCAGTGGCCGGAGAGGGCGGGCTGCTGCTGTGCAGTTGGCCCAAGGGCGGCAAGCTGAGCCTGCCTTTTGTGTACAGCAACGAGGTCTGGACCGGGATCGAGTACCAGGTGGCCAGCCATCTGATGCTCCTTGGGGCTGTGGAGAAGGGCCTGGAGATAGTGCGGGCGGTGCGGGCGCGTTATGACGGCCGGGTGCGCAACCCGTTTAACGAGTACGAGTGCGGGCACTGGTACGCGCGTGCGATGGCGTCGTTCGGGCTGATCCAGGGGTTGAGCGGGCAGCGTTACGACGCGGTGGAGAAAGTGCTGTACCTGACGCCGTCGATCAAGGGCGATTTCCGCAGCTTTATCAGTACGGCCACGGGCTACGGGACAGTGGGGGTAAGGGGCGGGGAGCCGTTTATCGAGGTGGTGGAGGGCAAGATAGAGGTTGGGCGGATGGAGTACGAGCCGGCCTGACGCAAGAGCATGAGGCTATTCAGCACTAACGTTTTCCCGGTAAAATATTTGGGAAAGGGGAGAGGGGGAGAGACAAAACCTTTTACAAAAGGTTCTTTTCTCTCCCCCTCAAACTCCCTCTCTCTTTTTCCAAAACTTTTTATTAAGGGGCATATCTGTAATTAGATAACATAGTTACAATTAACAGGCCTGAATTGAACAGCGAGCGCATTCCCCGCGGCAAGCCGCGAGGAATGCTTTTCGATTAACACCTTCCCGGTAAAAAATTTGGGAAAGGGGAGAGTATGAGAGGGGAAAACCTTTTACAAAAGGTTTTCCCCTCTCTTGTAACTGTTTGTAAAAAAAGCCCCGGAGGCTTTAATCCTCCGGGGCTTTTCCCTGTAACGTTCAACTTTATAATTCCAGCCTACTTTTCCCCCACCACGCGGTTGATCTCCCTGACCAGCTCCTCGATATCGAACGGCTTGGCCAGCACACCGCGAAAACCATGTTTTTTATAATCGGCCATCACCGGATCGTCATAGTAGCCGCTGGAGACAATAGCCCTGATCTGGGGGTAACGCTCTTTCAGCTCCGCTATCACCTGCTTGCCGCCCATGCCGCCGGGGATAGTGAGGTCCATGATCACGATATCGAACTTCCGGCCTTCCCCGGCTGCCTTGTCATAAAGCTCAATAGCCTGACCGCCATCACACGCCAGGCAGACGAAGTGACCCATATTTGCCAGGATATGCTTCAGAGAATTTCTGTAAACTTTCTCATCGTCCATGATCAGGATATTAAGCTTGCGGCCTTTTGTTTCGACTTTCTGTTCGGCATCATTTTTCTGTTTAGATTTGATTATTTCTTTCCTTATTGCAGGTAGCAGAACCTGGAATGTAGCTCCCGCCTCTTCGTTGTTCTCCACGCTGATATTCCCGCCGTGCTTTTTTACAATGGAATAGGCCGAGGTGAGGCCAAGTCCGCTGCCCGACGGCTTGGTTGTGAAATAGGGATCGAATATCATGGTCAGAAACTCTTCCGGTATCCCCTCGCCGGCGTCGCGGACTGAGACCCGGACGTAATCACCGGGGCTGACCGAAAAAGCCAACCCGCTGCCGATGCTGAGATTTTCAATTTCGACCCGGACTATCCCGCCCTTCGGCATCGCCTGGACAGCGTTAATCAACAGATTGCTGAACACCTGGCCCAACTGGCCCTCATCAGCTTCAACCGGCCATAAATTTTCATGTATCTTCATTTCGCACTTAATTTTAGAGCCGCCCAGCGAAAGCGAAACCGTATCCTTTACTATTGCGGTTATTGACGTCAGCTTTTTAACCGGCGCCCCGCCCTTGGAGAAAGTGAGCAACTGGCCTGTGAGGTAACTGGCGCGTTGTGCTATTTTCTCAGAATCCTCGATCAGGTTTTTGACTTCCTCCGGATTATCCCGGCAGCGCTTTACGGACCAGAGGTTGATTACCAGCGCACCCAGCAGGTTGTTGAAATCGTTGGCTATGCCCCCGGCGAGCAATCCCAGAGATTCCAGCTTGGAGGCCTTGATCAGCTCTGTTTCCAACTGCGATTTTATCGTGATGCCCCGCACAATCCCTTCATAGTATCTCGTCCTGCCGCCGGGCCCCCTGACCGCCTTGGAGGTTTCCTCTATTTCCAGCACATCGCCATTTTTTTTCAGCCAGTTTGACCTGAAACTATCGACCTCGCCCTGTTGTTCTATCAAATCAAGGAATTCCTGCCTGCCGCTTTGCTCCGTGTAACCATCGCTGGCGATGTTTATTTTTTTCAGATCCTCTAAAGAGTCGAAGCCCAGCATCTCAATCAGCGCCGGGTTGGCCATCAATATCTCGCCTGCGGGAGTAGTGCGATAGAGTCCGACAGGAGCATTCTCGAACAGTGTGCGAAGACGCTCCTCGCTGCGCTTTCGCTCCGAGAGGTCCACATCGATACAGAACATCAGGTTTTCCTTACCCTCAAGGCATACCACCGTATGGATAGAGTAGACCTTCACGTCAGAGCCGTCTTTGTGTTTCAGCACCACTTCTCCGGAGGGTAGCAACTCTCCGCTTTTGGTGGCTTTTTTCCCGATCTCCAAAGCTTTTTTGAACATGGGCAGTATCGATTCAGGAATTATCAGGTCCGCAAGATTACTACCGATAGCCTCCTCGGCAGCGTAGCCGTATACTTCCCTGCTCGCTTTATTCCAGAACCGCACCGTACCGTCGATCGAGTAACCCTGAATGGAAACTCCCGGCAGATAGTCCATCAGGTTGCGAAAGCGCTCCTCACTTTCGTAAATATCCTCCTCGGCCCTGACCTGACTCGTGACATCAAATGAATAGCTGATCACATGGGTCACATTGCCATCCGGATCAAAAACGGGATAGCCGTAAATTTTGTACTTGCTTTGGTCAGACGCTTTTCCACGATGAGTGTATTGATATGCAAAAGGCTTCCCGGTCCGCTTGATAGTATCCACGAGGCACTTCGTTTTTATGTTGTTACATGGTTTGTCCAGGTTGTAGAGCGCCTGATAGCACTTGGCCCCCTTATCCAGCCCCATCTTCCTGCCGGCATTATTGGCAGCTACGATACTGAAGTCTTTTGCATCAATTACGGCAAAAGAGTGAGGCAAAGATTCGATAGTGCTGCTCAGCAGGTCGCTCTGCCAGGTGATGGCTTCTTTTTCTCCTTTGCTTTCGGAAATATCGCGGGCGATAAGCAATACGCAGCTCCCACCGTCAAGCTCCACCGGCTTCAGCCTGACCCTGACATCAATCCGCCTTCCGGAGCTTGAAACGAGGAAACTTTCCACCTCATAATTTTCCTGTATCAGTTTATCCCGGCCGGAGCAGAGAATGTGGTCGGCGCCTCCTCCCTGGATTTCCGTGATATGCCTGCCGGTCAACTCCTGAACATCCCACTGCAGCAGGGCCGCCCCCTCGGGGTTTACATTCAGGATAATCCCGTCGACTCCGCAAATCAGGGCGATATCAAATATGCCGTTAAACAGAGCGGCAAATGGAGCTTGAACCTTTTCGGGACCCGGCCTCAAAGCGGAAGAATCCTTTTTCCGCACTTCCGGGGTCTCTTTTTTTCTATTGCCCATCGGTGAATTCCACAGTTTATAATTCAGTAAACAGCCGGGACGGTATCATGGCTGTGGATTTATTCAGTGAACGAAAATATTTTCAGCAACTATTACCTGTTATATAATTATATAATTTGCTATCAAAGGGCAATGTGTTTTTTCCGTAATGACCTACCTGCAATTCAGATAACGCATTTTACGTGAATACCGTTGCGCCATGAGCGGTATTCCGCTGTATAAAATACCTGATTCTGAAGCAAGTCAAATGAGCTGCTTTATCAAAGTGCTGAAAAATCGGCTTTGGTTAATTTTCCCGGCGCGATACTGACATGTTTCGGACAGGCGAAAATCAGTTCCTTACCGCCGGAAAAGAATCGCTATTGCCGCCGAAATGCCAGCCGAACGAGATGCAGGCCTGATGGATGTACTTGCGGGGTGAGTTTTGTTGTGGGAGCATGCTGAACACCATGTAGTAGAGAGAGATATCCGCGGCGTCGTTGAGGGGTAATTTGAAACCGGTGGAAAAATTGTTGCTGCTATAATTGGTCACGGAACCGGTGCCCGTATCCACCAGCCTGAAATAGAAGTCATTGTAGACCCACCATCCCAGGCCGCGCCAGTTGAAACTGCGCCAGAGGCGGGGTTGGATGCGGATGTGTTGCAGGCGGTTCTCATCGGCCAGGTACTGTAAGCGTGTACGTACGTCCAGCCGCCAGTTACCCGGACTTGCCAGCAGGAAAGTGGGGTCGAAAAGCAGGGAGGTTCTGCGGAACCAGCCTTCTCCCCGGTCCCGGTCCTCGAAACGGACGTACAGGGGAAGCTGCACGCGCTGATTGAGGCTGAAAACTGCGCCGGTGTCGAACTTACGATAGTAGAAATCCCTGAACCGGTCGCGCAGCCGCATCTGGATACCGCTGCGCAATTCCCATTGCGGCGACGCTTTCCAGCTCAAGCGGTTTTCCAGCCTCAGCGCCTTTGTATGCTGAGCACCGGCCAGCATGTTGGCCGAGGTGGCTACAAAAAGCAGAGCAAAAAATGCAGTTATTCTCACGTTGTCATATCTATTGATCAATATTTTGTCGTTTTTCCGTAACACTTTGTCCGGAATGGCATATCCAAGCGGGAAGATATAAGACAACAGCCTGATAATCAAGTCACCCGGCCTTTTCAGGACACATAAAAACCCTGCCGGGCAGGGGCAGGGTGCTGACAGAGCTGTCCATCCCCGGTCAGGGCGGACGGGTTAGAAATTAACCTCCACCGTAAACTTGCCGGTTGTCTCCCGCTCACCGGTGTCCCCGTACTCCACCGTGTCCACGTCCAGGATCAACTTGTTTTTACCCGCCAGATGGTAAACCAGCCCACCGATAAAGCGCTCATTTGTATGGGCGGCGGTCTCGCGGTTGAAATCAAAATAGTCGTAGCGGCCGATAACGCCCCATTTGGTATAAGGAAACCTGTATCGGGCGAACAGGGAGTATCCCTCCTGCGGTGCGGCGCGGCCATCGGGAAGCAGAGCCTTGCCCTTGCTGTTACCCTTGCCCCTGTAATACTGGCCGGTAAGCACGTACCACTGCTGCTCCAGCGAAACCATCGCGGAGTTGACCGTAAAATCCGGCGCGGCCTGGGTGTTGCCCTTGCCCAGCTTGAACAGCCAGGAGAGTTGAAAGCCCGGCAGCGCATCCGGGGCCGGGCGCAGGGAGAGCCTGCTCTCGAATACCTTGTTCTCGTTGTTTTCCAGCGCGTGGTAGCCGCCGCCGTTGTACACTCCCAGCGCCACACTGCCGTAGCGTCCCGGATAGCTCTTGCTGATTTTTTTCTGGTACCCCTCGTCCAACTGGCCGCCCAGCAGGCTCATGAACGTGATCCCTCTGTCGGCGGAGTTGAACAGGCCGGAGCGCTGCAGGAACATGGAGCCCTGGGCGCGGTAGCCGTTGATCTTCTGTTCAAAATCCAGCCACGGGCGGTGCACCAGGCCGAATTCGATAGCGGGTTTGGTAAATATGCCTTTGGAGGGCATGCTGAACTTGACATAAGCGTACTTTAAACGCATCTCAATGTCGCCCTGGCCGTCGCCCTCGCGGTCGGTTGTCACGTCCGGGGTTATCCGGGTGCTGAACCAGTCGTTAAACTTTGAGTTGATATTGATATAGCCGCGCCGCACCTGGAACTCGTTTATATCAGTCCCCTTCTCCTGTCCGTTCAGATAGGCCAGGAACCAGTTATAACTGATTTTGGTCTGGGGGACCGTGATTTTAACGGACTCGGCTTCGACAGTTTCTTCCTCGGCCGCCGCCAGTGAAAGCGAAGATATGATCAGCGCCGATGCAATAACCGCCAGCGCCCGGAAGTATCTTTTCAAGCTCAAACTTCACCTCTTGGATCAATGACAGTGAACAGAATTTGTAGATAAATATATCCCGCCAACCGTGGGAAATTTATTTGTTTATGATGTGTTTTTCAATAGACCTGAAAAAGCTTGCAAGGGCATTGCCATTCAGCTATAAGCGGATTTATTACTATTTATTCAGTTGTATTTTCATAATTCATCCTAATTAAATGAATATCATTGCTGTTTATAATCTTTTATGACTTGACACTTATTACACTGAAGTCTATAATGAATTAGCTCTTTATAACCATATAGATATATTAGCTGCTCCCCCCTGGTTATTCCGCGGAGTCAACCATCGGCTAACACTGAAACCGGTATTTAACCATCAAGTTCTGAGCATTACTAATCTGCCGGAGTGGAAAAATGTTCAAAATCATGTTTGTCACAGCTTCTGTTGCCCTGTTGTTCGTGGCTTGCAGTGATAATTCAGCAGTCACCACGGGGCCAACCGTCCTTAATCAACTCCCCAGGGCCAGCGATGGAATCTCAGCGACCGATTATATCAACCTGCACAACCTCAGCCTCTTTGATCCGGAGACCCAGCTAGAGGGTTTCAACCCCCAGGATACGATCTTTGCCGCTGATTACATAGTCAACGGCGAAGAATGCGAGGGGGGAACCATAACTATTACGACCACCGATTCTATGGGTAATAAGTCCACTACAAGCTACTGTTATTACGAACTCTGCGGACATTATCTAATCATATATGGTCCTAACGGCATCGGAGCCATGATAACATACGAGGGCTGCCCGGATAGCCTCCTTCCGGATGGTTATGCTAAATATCGCGGCCGGAATACTACCTACACTGGTCTTAATGCTTATCTGGATTCTATCCTTCAATAGTTCATCCACATGCAAAAACCCGTAGCGACTGTCTTTCTTATTGTCGCTACGGGTTTCTTTATGGCTTGCTGTTAATCCTCGCTGCCTAATCTTCCTCGTATTGGCGTTTCAGCTTCTCGACCACTGTGGGATCGGCCAGGGTGCTGGTATCGCCCGGCACCCGCCCGCTGGCTATATCGCGCAGAAGGCGGCGCATGATCTTGCCGCTACGGGTCTTGGGCAGTTCGGCGGAGAACAGAATCTGCCTGGGACGCGCGATAGCGCCGATCTTGTGCACCACGTGCTCCTTGAGCCTCTCTTCCAGCCGGTCGTCCATCGCCACGCCCTCGCGAAGAGTTACAAACGCGGCGATAGCCTGGCCCTTGATCTCATCGGCCACGCCCACAACGGCTGTTTCCACCACGTCGGGATGGTCCACAAAGGCGCTCTCCACTTCCATCGTGCTCAGCCTGTGCCCGGCGATATTGATCACGTCATCCACCCTGCCCAGGATCCAGAAATAGCCGTCCTTGTCGCGCTTGGCCCCGTCACCCGTAAAATATGCCCCATCCTTCCACTTGCTCCAGTAGGTATCAAGAAACCGCTCCCGGTCACCGTAGATTCCGCGCAACATCGATGGCCACGGGCGGGTGAGCGCCAGGTAACCGCCACCTTGCTCCACAACCTCGCCGCTCTCGGTGCGGATTTCCGCCTTGATCCCCGGGAACGGCACCGTGGCCGAGCCGGGCTTGGTGGTGGTCAGTCCCGGCAGGGGGGTTATCATGATTGCCCCGGTTTCGGTCTGCCACCAAGTATCGACAATCGGGCATTTCTCGCCACCGATATGCTTGTGATACCACATCCAGGCTTCCGGGTTGATTGGCTCGCCCACGCTGCCCAGCAGACGCAGGGTGCTCAGGTCGTGACTGGCCGGCTCGTCATCACCCCAGCGCATGAACGAGCGAATGGCTGTGGGGGCGGTGTAGAACACTGTCACACCGTAGGTTTCCACTATCTGCCAGAACCTGTCGCGGTCGGGCCAGTCGGGAGCGCCCTCGTAGATCACCTGGGTCGCCCCGTTGGCCATCGGCCCGTAGATCAGGTAGCTGTGCCCGGTTACCCAACCCACATCGGCCGTACACCAGAACACGTCATCCGGCTTTAGATCGAACACCAGCTTGCTGGTGGCGTAGGTGCCCACCATGTAGCCGCCGGTGGTGTGGACAATTCCCTTGGGCTTGCCCGTGGTGCCGGAGGTGTAGAGGATAAAGAGCATGTCCTCTGAGTCCATCCACTCGGGCTCGCAGTAATTGTCGGCTTCCTGCATCAGGCGATGGTACCAGTAGTCGCGCCCCTCCTTGACCCTGAGCGGAAAATCGCCGCGCTTTACAATAACCACGCTCTCAATCGAAGGAGTGTTGATCAGCGCGAAATCCGCATCGTGCTTGAGCGGGATAATCATTCCCCTGCGGAAACCGCCATCGGCTGTGATCAGCAGCTTGGCCTCGGCGTCATTGATCCTCTCGGCCAGGGCCTCCGGGCTGAACCCGGCGAACACCACCGAGTGCACCGCGCCGATACGGGCGCAGGCCAGGACGGAAATAATCAACTCAGGGACCATCGGCAGGTAAATGGCCACCCGGTCGCCTTTTTTGATTCCCAGGCCCTTAAGAGCGTTGGCGAATTTATTGACATCGCGGTAAACGTCCCAGTAGGTCATGGTGCGCTTCTCGCCCGGCTCGCCCTCCCAGATCAGCGCGGCATGGTTTCGCTTGCCGTTTTTCACATGACGGTCCACGCAGTTGTAGCAGGCGTTGATCTTGCCGCCCACAAACCATTTGGTATCCGGAAAATTCCCGTCCAGTACCTTGTCCCATTTTTTATGCCAGTCGAGCTCCTCGGCGAACGAGGCCCAGAACCCCTCGGGGTCCTTTTCGGCCTGCTCGTAAATACTTGCATCCGTTGCATTGGCTGCGGCGGTAAAGGCAGCCGATGGGTCGAATATCCGCTCTTCGTCGAGTAGAACGTCGATAGTATGCTTGCTCTGTTTGGCTTTATCGGACATGGCTGTACTCCTTGAGAGTAACTGTAAAGACAACCGCACCGCTTGAGTATGAGTTTGTCGTTTATTTTCATTCTTGACGGAGAAGAAGCTCCGGTCAAGAGTTGTCTCAATTTTACAGTAATTCTTCATTAACGCAAGCATGAAATTATTATTTCAGGATTTTATCTGTGGTGGGTAGGGGAAAATTTTTACCGCAGCGGGCAGAAGCTAATTTTGCAGGCTTTGCGGTAGACCCAAACCGGTCAATAAAAAACCCTCGAATCTCCGGAGCCAACTCCGAAAAAGTGGTCAGCATTTTATTCCCCCTTAATAAAGGGAGTGTCCACGATGAAATCGGGACGGGGGTTGTAGAATCTATTCCCCCCTAGCGCCCCTCATACAGGTTCCGCCCGGCCACCAGCGCCTCGATCTTGCGGTCGGCCACGGAGCGCCCCAGCATCCAGAACCCGCAGTCCGGGTTGATATATTTTATCCGCTCCGGCTCCAGAATTTTTGCCGCCGCCTCGATCCTTCGCGCGATAAGCTCCGGCGATTCTATCACCGTGGACTTGACATCGATCACTCCCAGCCCGAATGTTACGTCCGAGGCCACCTCGGCCAGGTATTTCAGCTCGCCCGGCGGACGGTGGGCGGTTTCCACAAGGATATGCTCGCAGTGCAGCGTCTCGATAAAGCCGATCAGCTTTTGCCAGCGGCCCTTCTGGATTGTCTGGCCCCCGTAGTTGCCGAAACAGAGGTGCATTGCCGGGATCGTAGTAACTTCGGCCAGCACCATGTTGATACACTCGGCGGCCCACTCGGCCTCCTCGGGGTGGCCCGTAATATTGGCCTCATCGATCTGGACCACGTCGGCCTCGATATCTTTCACCTGCTGAGCCAGCACAACCGCCAGCGCGCGGCAGAGTTCCTCACGAGAGCCGTAATGGTTATCCAGCAGCGTTTTGCTCAGCATGTGCGGGCCTGTGAGCGTAAACTTGAACGGACTTGCGGTAAGCTCGCTCGCACGTCGGCAGGCCCCGGGAAGGTCCAGTGTACCGGCCGAGAGTTCACTCTCTACCACGGCGCATGGCCTGGCCCTGAACTGCATCCCTTTACCGGCGGCGAATATTTTACTGTCCTCGCGCGTTATTTCGTTCCTGACTCCGCCAAGGGGCCTGACGAAATACTCGATCATCCCGTTGGTCTCCGGGTGGTTGACATCGAAGCGGTACAGCTCGCCATCGACCACCATGTCGATCCCGGCGTTTTCCTGTGTCTTGAGCACCACCGCGGTGGCATCGCGCAGCGCGCCTGCCCCCGGCATGGCAGCCAGCCAGGCTGGCAGGGGATAGCTTCCCACCAGCGTCGTCCTGATTCTCGGTCCCATCACTAACCTCCCCCAAAAGTAAAAGCACCTTTAATGTCGAATTCGCTTCCGGCATAATCATAGCCGTGGGCCGTGGCTGCTGTCAACTGTCGGCGGCGCCCATGTGTTCGATTATGGTTTCTTTTCCCGGCACTAGACCGTTATAATATTATTCGCCTTACTCGACAAAAGACCGATACCGCGATAACCGCGCAAGGCGATGCAAGGCTTGACTGGGATCAAAATATGATATTAATTTTTTTTTTCGCTGCAAAATACTCCCCCGGCTATCCCGGCCAGCCAGGCCGGTACCGGAACAACCGGAATAATAATTCACAGACCTGAAATGAATAAAAAACAAATTATCGAAATTCTGGGCCGTCAGGATTACCTGGGCCAGTTGATGAGCGGGGAGCTGGATTATTTCCGCCTGATGATGGACCGGCTGATACACCACGATTATCTGGGCATGAACCAGGCCGCGCTGGGCGATGGGCTTGACCTGACACCTGTTTACGAGGTACTGGAAGAAAAGACCCGCCAAAAACTTCAGGCCAATGAAACCCTGCGCGGCTACGAGTTCAGCCTGCTGCTTGAAATGTTTTCAGGCAAAGGGGAGGGCAGCGGTGTGGAAGCGGCCGACAACGACCAGTCGATAGTTGACGATGACAAGCTACGCACTATCTATTTCCTGCTCACCGAACCCACATTCGGCGACAAGCAGGCGGAACGGATCAAATATTATATCAGTCTCTGGGGCTTGGGCAATATCCACGCCTACATGTTCGCCAAAGGCCTCGGTGCTTATTTCAATCAGCGCTATATCGAGCTCTCCGGCAACAAGGATGCCTGTCTTGACCTGCAGGGAGTGCTCAAGGAATTACCGGCGGCGGATATCCTGGAAGAGAAAAAACTGATCGAGGACTTCGTATTCGACAGGATGGGCTCTGTAACTTTCCAGGGCGGACTGAAAAAAGACCTCCAGAAAGAAAAAACTCTCAAGGAAAAAGCACAGGAAACACTCAACGAGCTTTATGGTCTGCTGGGCGAGGAGCCGCTGAACTGCCTGGCGGTTAAAGACCTGATGAATGGCATGCACATGGACCGCAGAGTCAGGATGATTGAGCGCTTGGGACTGGCATACCTTCGCAAACACTTGAAAAATAACGCTACGGACGGGGCGGCGGCAGCAGCCCGGCAGTTTGGATTTACCCCCCCGGAAATGATAGATGAAAATGACCGCGATGGCTATCTGGCAGAGATCAACAAGTATCTTCTCTCCCAGTGCCGCTCATCCGAGCGGGGCCGCGAATTCCTGCGCTGGGAAAGTGTTCTCGACCACAAGCTGATAATCGAGCAGGCTAACTGCTACAGTGTCCACGGCGACTACCTGCTGATGAGGATCAGCCCGATCGAGAATGTTGAGCACTTTCTGTTCGGGCATTGCCCGCTGCCAGGGGATCGCCACGGTTTTATCCGCGGATTTCTGTGCGAGTACCTGGAGCAGGAAAATTTTATCAAAGCGTCCAACAGAGTTATTAAGAACTGCATGGAGCGTATGACCGGCCAGATCCGTATGCGCAACGCAACCAAAATAGCCGGGCTGGCGCTGCCGGTAGTATTGACAGTGGCGATCCTGGTGGGCTGGGTTTACAAACTGACAGTGGGGAACCTGGGAGAAGGGATAATCCTGGCTGCGTTCATATTGTTTATCGGTGTGTCAATATCCGCCCGCAACGGCTACAGCATGGATGTAAAGGCCGAGGATAACGAGTCAATTCCCGAGTACGCCTGCCGCGATGAGGGGATCCTCAAACTCCGCTTTTCTGTCATACAAGAAAGGGCAATGTAAAATGAATTTTCGAGCAAGTGATGCCTTCCAGGCAAGAGCGAAAGTCCGCTTTTTAATTAGCGCTCTGCCGTTCCTGCTGATTTTCAGTCCCGCGGCTCACGCAGCCGTACTTGAGCTTACCGTGCTGGATGACGCCACATCAAAACCTCTCGCCTGCCGGGTGATGGCTCGCGGCTCCGATAATATCTGTGCTATGCCGGACAGCGCGTTCTCATTGCTGATTGGACCGGACCTCTGGATCGCCGGACAGGGAGCGGAAAACCTGCTGCTGCCCGCAGGGCGTTGCGAGCTGCGGGTGGAAAACGGCAAGGAGTACCAGCGCCACCGTCAGTGGATTGAAATTCCCGCGGGCAACGATACCCTGCGCCACACGGTCCGCCTTCGCCGCTGGATAGACATGCATCAGCGCGGATACATCTCCGCCGAGAATCATCTCCACCTCGAAGCCGCCGAGGCCGCGGCCTGGTGCGCCGCCGAGGGCCTTGATTTCGGAACCAGCCTCCAATGGTGGAACCGCCCGCGCTGGGGCGTAAACCCCGGCCACGGCTACGTGCACAACCAGGTAGTGTCCGCAAGTTACGAAATCCCTGTTTCTATCTACGATGCCGAGTTGGAATACTCCTGGGGCGCACTTTACATTGTCGGCTTGCCCAACCCCTTCCCCTTTGCCGATAACCCCGGGATGCCCAATCTGCCCGGTGCGCTGTACGGCAAAAAAACAGGCGCGCTGAACTGCTATCAGGGGGGATGGTCGCGCGAGGTGCTTGTTGATGCGCTTGCTGGCGCGGTGGACGTGGTCAACGTGGTCAACAACAACTTCCACCTCCATAAGTTCATGCCCCGCAGCCAGTATTCAAACTTGCTGGAGGTGCCGGGACTGCCGGTTTACCCCAACACATCCGAAGACATGATGCGCATGAACCTGGAAACCTATTACCGCCTGCTCAACTGCGGACTCAGGCTTGCCGCCGGAGCCGGATCAGCCACCGGGGTCAAAGCCAGCCCGCCGGGGTACAACCGCGCTTATATCCGTGCGGACAAGGATGGTGGCCTGGCGGGTATGCTGGACGCCTGGCGCAGGGGGCGCAATTTTGTGACCAACGGCCCGATGTTGTTTCTATCGGCTGGCAACGGTGCGAGACCGGGAGACGAGATAAAACTGAATGGTAGCGGAGTTATGACTTTCAACATAGAGGCTGCCAGCAATTGCCAGCTGCAAAAAATCTGGCTGGTGGTAAACGGACGGCTGCACAGGGAAATCCCCGTTGACAAGAACGACAAAAATATTTCGGGAGAAATCGAGGTCAATTTCAAGAGCAGCGCCTGGGTCTGCGCGGTTGCAACCGACACCGATACGCTGCTTGCGGACGATGAGCTGCCGGCCTACGACGGCCCCTCGGGGCCATATACCGTGCGTGGCGACAGATTGCGCTACGCCCATACCAGCCCAATCTACGTGAGCGTGGACGGTAAACCGGCCAGAGAACAAAAATCAGTTAATGAAGCCCTGGCCACACTGGATTCTTTCGAGGTTTTTTGCAGGCAGAACAGCGACCCGGAATACCTCACACAGATGCTGACCACAATAGAGAGCGGACGCAAATATCTCCGCGGTCTGCTTGATTAGAAGCTATTTCAAAACTCCAATAAGGCTTTACAAACTTTTGTAGGGGAGGGTTTAAAACCCTCCCCTACGAGAGCTTATCTTTAGTACAACCGGCTTTGATTTACTGTAAAGTTAGCTAAAATACGAACCGGCAATCGATTGATCAGGTTTTGAAATTATCTTTAGTGTTATCTGTCTCCGGCCCACTGCTTCCCCGGGCAATTCCGGCATCGATACTGTATTTGCCCGGCCCGGTCAACAGCAGTCCCGCGAACACGAACACCAGCTTGAGCGGATGGGAAAACTTGACGAACCCGTCACCGCCGGAGATATGCATTGAGAATGCCACCAGCATCGTAGAAAGCAGAAAAAACGCCGCGGGCCTTGCAAACAGACCCAACGCCAGCAGAAGGCCTCCGCCGAACTCACTGGCCGCTGCCATGAAACCCCAGAACGATGGAGCGAAACCGATCCCGAAAACACCCATCGCCCCGCCCAGGCCAGCCCACATCTCCATACCGCCGGTTATTTTAGGCCAGCCATGCACCATGAACACCCCTCCCACACCCACACGGATTATCAGCAGCCCGTAGTCTCTGTGGCGGTCTAGAAAAGAACAGGTGAGGTCCATTACCGCTCCTCGGTCTAATTGGACAAAGGGATGAACAGCAAAATATCAGACACCTCTAATTATAGGCGCTGCCATGCTCTCTGTCCAGTCTGAGAATGATATCTTGTCTCGGAAGAATAATCAATCGGAGAAGCGCTGGTAGTTGCTGCTGCGCTCGAAACCCTCGATCTTGAACAACGGATCGCTGTCAACCAGTTCCCGCAGCCGTTCCAGCTCTATCCCGCTGAAGAATACCGGCCGCAGCAGGCCCGGATTGTTGTCCACCGCTCCAAGCAGGCCTGAGCGCAAATGGGGATCGCCGCAAATCCGGCTGGCGGTAGCTGTGCCGGGGTAGAGCCTGATACAGTTGCTCACTCCCACCGTGTCGGGCGCGGCCTCCCTGAGAATATCCAGTTCGCGGGAGACATCCTGCTCACTCTGGCCGGGATGGCCGCAGAGGTAGTCGACCGCAACTCTAATCCCGTGCTCCCGGGCCAGGGAAATGGCCCGGACCACCAGTCCCGGCTCATCGGGTACGCCGCAGGGGTAGGTGATAGTTACCAGGTCCGCTCCGGAGCTTGCCAGCAGGGAAAACATTTTGCTATCGAACGGTTCGGTTTTCATGTACAGGGCCCAGTTGATTCCAAGCCGGGCACTTACCAGCTCTTCAAGCAGCGCGTGGCAGTATGAAAGGTCCTGGTTGAATTCGGAGTCGCAGAGATGGTAGTTTTTCATGCCCCTGGAAGCCAGCTCTTCAAGTTCGGCCACCACAGCTTGTGGACTGCGGAACACCACCTTGCGGTTCGCCTCGGCGCAGAACGGGCACGTACCACGGCAACCTGTCTGGGTGCGGAATCCGGCCACCGCGCCCGCTGCCAGATAACGTTGGTAATCCACACCGCCGGTGAGCCGCGAAGGTTCACACTCCTCTGCCAGGGTATCGATCCTGCTCCAGCCGTCGAGCACCGTGCCCCTGGCGGGAGGGTCTCCGTTGTCGAGCGAATCCAGCAGGGAGCACAGAGCGGCCTCTCCCGGCCCATCGACTCCCCAGCTTGCACCGATATGGGCCAGTATCCGGGCCGGAGCAAAAGAAAATCCCGCCCCGCCAGCCGCAACAGGAATTTGCTTTGCTGTTATTATGCTCACCAGGTTGGTTATCTCATCCAGGAAAAACAGGTTGTTATGGTAGATCGCGCTGTCGATATTGCGCACGGTGAACCCGGCAACCGCTGGTCCAAAATCCTCGACTGCCGCGTGAAGGGCTTCCTGCGGATTATCAGAAAATGTGAGATCAAGCAGGCTGTATTCGTGCCCGGCGCACACAAGGGCGGCGGCCAGGTACTCAAGGCCCAGCGGCGGCACGGGCGGCTGGGTGTAGCGGTTGGGATTTACCAGCAGGATTTTTGCCAATTGGTCCTCTTGATTACTCTTTTCAGCTTATCCGTCCACCCTGATCGCTAAGCAGCAACCAGAGGAAAAACGGTCCGCCCAGCAGGGCGGTAATAACTCCCACCGGGATTTCAACCGGGGCGATTATGGTCCGGGCCAACGTGTCGCAGAGGGTTAGGAACCCACCGCCGAACATGATTGCCGCAGGGGCCAGGCGACGGTGGTCCGGGCCAACCATCAGGCGTACCATGTGCGGGGCCATCATCCCTACAAACCCGATCGGCCCGCAGACACTCACCACCGCGGCCACCATCAGGCTGACCACGCCGAACACGATCTTGCGCACCTTTCGCACATCCACCCCCCGGCTGGTGGCAATATCCTCGCCAACAGTCAGCAGGTTCAACTCGTGGGCCAGGGCCACCAGCACCACGCCGCCCACCAGGGCGAACGGCAGCAGGTTAAGCGCCGGGCCGAAACCCACCACCTGGATTCCACCAATCAGCCGTCGCAGGATGTTAAAGCTCTTGGTAAAATCACTCATATACTGAATCAGCAGGATCAGGCTGGAGAAGAAAAAACTGACCGCCACCCCGGCAAGCAGCATTCCGCCGGTGGTGAACCCGCTCTTGAGCCGCGAGATGGAGTAGACAAACCCCATGGCCAGCATCGCCCCGCCAAACGAGGCGGCTGTCTCACCGCTGAAACCGAAAAGAGTAAACCCCAACCCAAGGCCCACGTAGAGACTGGCCCCCAACGATGCACCGCTGGCTACTCCCAGGGTGAACGGGGTTGCCAGTGGATTACGGAACAGGGCCTGAAACGCCAGTCCGCCGGCGGCCAGCGAGGAGCCTGCCAGAAACGAAGTGCAGACTCTGGGCACCCTTATCTTCCAGAATATTTCGCCCTCGACTCCAGAGGCGCCGGGATGGAGCAACGCCGATAAGCCGATAGCCTGGGGCCCTGCCAGCGGGGCCAGCAGCACCACGGCCAGGCTGACCAGCACAACTGCCCAGACAGCGCCACGCCCACCCATCAGAGCGCCTCCCCGGGACGGATGAACGGCAACCCGGAGCCGGGCTGCTCGATAAAGGTGAAACCGGTGCGATAGATGTCCCTGAGCCGGGACTCCTTAAGCAGCTCCACCGGCGGCCCATCGAACACAATTTCTCCCTGCTTGAGGGCGATAGCACGGTTGCAGGCGCCAAGGGCGCTGTTAAGGTCGTGGGTGACAGCCAGCACTGTTTTGCCGCCCTGGCTGTTAAGTTCGCTCAGCAGGTGGCCCACCTCCACCTGGTGACGGTAGTCCAGAAAGGTGGTAGGCTCATCGAGCAGCATGATCTCGGCACCCTGGGCCAGGGCCGCGGCGATAAATACTTTCTGACGTTCGCCCCCGCTGAGCGTGTCGAGACTGCGTTCCAGCAGGTCCAGTATCCCGGCCTGCGAGGCCGCCTCCCGTAGCGCCGCCCGGTCCTGCTCCCTGATACCGGAGAAGGACGAGAGGTAGGGATAACGCCCCATCGCCATGAACTCAGCGGCGGTGTACGGCAACGAGCGGCCATCGAGCTGGGGTACGTAACTCACTCTTCGGGCCAGCTCACGCTGGCTAAGCTCTTCCAGCGGCTGGCCGAAAATCCGCACATCCCCTCTGCCGCCAGTCAGCACCCGGTTGAGGCATTTGAGCAGGGTGGTCTTGCCCGCGCCATTTGGCCCCACAATCGAGACATAGTCCCCCTGCCGCACACTGAACGAAATATCTTTCAGAATACGTGCACCGCCAAGCTCCAGGCAAAAGTTTTCTACCTCTACAGCCGATTTGTTCATCTATCGTTCCTGTTGGATACCGGCCAGCTAAGCTCCGGGTGAATCGCACGGGCCATGTCCTTTGCCAGCAAAATAAAGCGTGGCCCGGGCCGGACCGCATAGTCCGAGACAAGGACGTGGATATTACCTTCAACCACGGAGTCCAGCCCCGGCAGGTTACGCCAGGCCTGCTCGAAACGCTGGCTGTCGATAGCGGTCTGGCCGAGATTGGGTATAACTTCGATGATAACCTCCGGGGCGAGCTGATGCAATCCCTCGACGCTGACCGCCGGGAACGCAATCGTGCGGCCCCGGTAACTGTTGGCGCCACCGGCCAGCTCCACCAGGTCGTTGTAGTAACCGTCGGCCCCGGCAATATACGTGTTCGCCAAATCTCCGGCAGCCAGGTTACGGCCCAGCACAATCAACACTCCCGGCCTGGGTTGTCCATCAAGCTGTGCTTTAAGGCTGTCCATGCTGGAATTCAAGCGCTCCATCAGGCTGCGGGCCTCCCGGGCGCGGCCAACCGCTGCCCCCACCGTGCCGATAGACGCCAGGATTCCATCAAGGTCACGATGTTCAACAGCAAGCACCTTAAGGCCCAGCTCGCGAAGCATTCTGCCGGCGGGGTCTTCCTGCTCGGCCAGGATCACTATCAGGTGAGGCTGAAGGGCCAGTATCGACTCGTAGCTGGGGTCGAGATACCCGCCGACCTGGGGCCTGTCGCTCGCGGCCGGGGGGTAATCGCAGTAACGGGTAACACCGGCCACCTGGCTGCCCGCACCAACAGCGAACAGGACCTCGGTAATACTGGGAGCCATCGAGATAATCCGCGAGGGACGCTCGCCCTCCAGCTGCTGTTCCATGGTTTCGATGCTGCTGGTTACGCTGCCAGAGCGCACAACGATCAGTGCCGCCAGCGCCAGCAGCACTGCCAGGGCTACCATCAGCTCTCGGCTTTTTTTCAAAGTGGTTCTCCGTCTTTTGTTGGTCAATCCTCTGTTGCGGCGGGCCGGCGACGGGAGCGTCTGGTTTTCCGCGGGGAGGGAAAGGAGAGAGTGAAAGTGCTGCCCCAGCCCGGCCTGGTGTTGACCAAAATCTTACCGTCCATGGATTCGATAAACGACCTCGAGAGCGAGAGTCCCACGCCCATACCCTCGTTTACATGGCTGCCCTTGGTCTTTGTGGAGTAGAACGGCTCGAATATATTGGGCAGCACGTCGTCGGGGATACCCGTCCCCGTGTCGGAGATCCAGATATCGGTGGCCGTGCCGGATTTGGTGCAGCCGATAGTCAGCCTGCCGCCCAGGGGCATGGCCTGCAATGCGTTGAGGATGATATTGTACAGCACCTGGGTGATCTGGTTTACGCTGAGTTTAAGCACCGGCCCCTCGGCGTTGATTTCGTTCCTGACCTCTATCTTGCGCCGCTGAATCTGGCTCTGCAGCATCTTGAGCACGTTCTCTGTCACCTCTCCGATATTAACCGGCTGGACCTCGCTGGCCGAGGGCCGGTAGAGATTGTAGAGCTGGGCCACAATGCCTGCCACCCTGTCAATCTCATGATCCATCAGGTCCACAAAGACATAGTCCTCGTTATCCTTGGGAAACGCTTTCTTTACAATATGCAGACTGTTTTTAATCGCCCCCAGCGGATTGTTGATCTCATGCGCCACTCCGGCTGCCAGCCGCCCGGCCGCGGCCATTTTTTCCGAGTTGATCAACTGCCGCCGCAACTCATGGTTGAGGATGAAATCACTGAGAGAATTGCCCGCGTGCGTGATCAGATCCTTCTCGAACGGCAAAAAACCGATCTCCGCGCCAACAGCGCTGACCCTGAGAAATCCCCGGCTGGAATCAGCCACCACCAACGGCTGCTCCAGGCAATTCTCGCCACTTCTTCGCCTGTGGGCCGTGGCCCATTCGCGCCCGTCCAGATTAATTGTAACACTTTTTTGATCCGGGTCATGCAGGGCGTCCAGAATAATACCGGCGCAGCCTGAGAGAGTTTCCTCAAGAGCGTTGTCCCTGTCGAACTCCTGGCGAATATTGTAGAGGCATGTCAGCTCGCGAAGTCGCTCCTGAACCCTCTGCTCGCTCTCGCGAAGGGCGGCTACGTTTTGTGTCACGCGCTCTTCCAGAAGGTCGCGTTCGCCGCGGAGCTGACCCTGGATTTCCTTTAGCTCGGTGATATCGTGGGCAATCACCTGGGCGGCGGCAATATCCTGTTTATAGGAGAACGGCTGAATACTGACCCGGAACCAGTAATCACCGCCAGCCAACTTTGCACGATAAGTAGCCCGCACTTCCCGGCCCGTATCGATAGCCCGGCGGATATGCTTCAGGTGGCGTGCCGCCTGACTGTGATTGAGTAACTCTTCCAGGGTTTTGCCGATCACTTTGTCAGGGCTGCTGCCCAGGTATACCGCCGCCAGATTGTTACAAAGCAGTACCCGGCCCTCGTTACTGACAAGGTAGATAATCACGCCCGCATTGTCGATCAGCAGACGGTAGCGTTCGCCACTTTCCTTAAGCTCCCTGCCGGTCCTGATCTTTTCGCTGACATCGGTAATCACAGCCACACTGCCCTGGAACCGACCCTTCTCGTCCATTATGGGCCGGGGGGCGATATCGACCGGCTTACGGGACCCATCGGCACAGACCATTTCCGCACGGTAGTGGTGTTGACCTTGTAGTTTTCCCTGCTTGCGCTTTTCAAACCGGTCATTCAATCTCTCTTTATGTTCTTCGGTAAGAAAAACCGTGAAAGGCTTTGAATAGAGTTCCTCGCGGGAATAACCACACAGCTTGCACAGGGCATTGTTGGTGAAAATAATATTGCCATCAGTATCGGTTAGCCCCATGCCCTCGTTCATCGTATCGACAACCGTACGGTAGAGTTCCTCGCTCCTGGTCAGCCGGGCGGTTGTCTCCCGACGGGTTTCGATTTCCCTTTCCAGCATCTTGTTGGAAAGTGTAATCTGCCGGGTTCTGTCGTCCACCAGTTCCTGAAGGTGTTGCTTGTACCTGTTCAGTTCCTCCTCGTCACGCTTGCGGCCGGTTATATCCCTGAGCAAGCCCACAAGACCGGTTATCCGGCCCTCGTCATCTTTCTGCACCGCCCCCAAATCCTCGAACCAGAAAGCCTCGCCCTTTGAGTTGACCAGGCGGAACCACGATGGAAACTCCTCTCCGGTCTCCATACTCAGGCTGAATTCCTCGAGTACGCGCGGCCTGTCGTCAGGATGGACGAAATCCATAAAATTGTGGCCCTGCAACTCCGCGGTCGTAAAGCCGAACAGCGAAACCTGGTCACTTATGCTCAGTAGTACTCCGGCGGAGTTCATCGAGTAAATAATATCCCGGCTGGTACGCATCAGCTTGCTGTAAAGCTCCACTCCGGGCAAGATATCACCAGTAGTATTGAGTCCAGTGGTTCCCGTTAAAGCTTCGCTGTTTTTTTTCACTTTTTTCTTTGTCATAGGAATGTTCCGGGCAAGGCATTCAAACTGTTTAGAACCAAGCGGCACTGCTTGTTACGTTATCAGGCTCCATAAGCAAAACCCGGCTGGAGTTGCGTACTCCCGGCCGGGTAATACGGATTAATATCCCCTGCAGCGCTACCGCGCAGCTCATGCTTTACGTGCTTTGCGGCCCCTGCGCGGGCTGGGGTTGTGGTGCAGGTTGCGGATCATATCAATCAGCGTGTTCATATCAACCGGCTTGGCCAGGCATTCGTTGGCGCCGGACTCGCGGGCTCGCTGAAACATCATCTCGTCAGGGTAGCCTGTAACCACTATTATCTTGACCTGCTCGCCGTTATTGCGGCTTTTGAAATCCCGGCAGACCCGGAACCCGTCGATTCCCGGCATCACCAGGTCCAGCACCAGCACGTCCGGCTCGAACTCTCCGATCAGGCGGCCCGCCTCGTAGCCATCGCCGGCCTCTTTCACGTTGAACGCAGCCTCTTTCTGCAGGGCGCCCACCAGAGAGCGCCTGAACGACTCCTCGTCATCGACCACCAGCACCTTTATCGGCGAAAGCTTGTCGCTCATGGGCAGTGGGAAACCTCGCTCCTTGAGAAATTCGATCACATCCTGACGGCGGAAGCGCTTGTGACCGCCCGGGGTGGTGGCGAATTTGATCTGCTTACGAAAGCACCACGACCTGACAGTATCAGGCGATACTCCGCACAACTCAGCCAGCTCTCTGGGAGTGAGCAGGTCTCTCATCGTTAGCACCTCTGGCAAAGGATATTGTGAGCGATATACTCCGTTATAACCTAAAAACCGTTGCCTGTCAAGAAACAACTAACGTTTCAGACTCTTAAGATATAAAGCTTTTGGCCGTTCTGACGGCCATGGGCATCACAACGGTTTTCCGTAATTATACCCGGAAGTGATATAGCTTTCAACTGTTTTTATCTAAAAAACAAGAAAACCGCCAACCGTGCGAGTATGGTCCTCAGCGCAATTGTCCATCGATATATTCCGTCCAGGGGCGCGCCTGGGAGTGGGCCAGAATCTGGCCCTGCGCACTTAGCTGCTCCTGGAGCAATGGCGCGGGACATTCGTTTACCTGGCAGTTAAGGTCAACGCAGATAGAGGCGGCAACCCCGGCGGCATGGCCCAGAATCATCCACACCGGCTCCATACGAATTGTACCGAACCCGACATGTGTCGCCGAGACACATACCGGCGCCAGCAGGTTGCGCACCCAGGTGGGGACCATCGCCCGGTAAGGTATCTGGTAGGGACGGGCGGGCAGGATAAAAAAGCCCTCCCGCCAGCGGTAGCCGGGCCGTAGCGGGCCGGTGGCGTGTGAGTCCATATTGTAGCTTCCCATCCCGACAGACTCGGTTTTGAGCGTGTCGAGACTGGCATCGAGTTGGGTAAACATCCGCAGGCCATGCAGGCGACGGGCCTCGCGCACATAGATCTGGAACGGCCAGTTGCCTGTTGCGCCGAACTCATCGGCCGCAAGATAATAGCGGCCAAACTGCTCTCTCAGCCCGGCTGGAACCTCCGGGTCGGTGCGCAGGAACTTCCAGAGGCCCAGAATGTGCTCCCGGTGGGCTTTTTCAATACCGCGGCGCTCCTGGGGCGTACCTTTCGGGTAACCCTGTGCGCCGCCGATCAGGTCCGTGGAAAGCCAGCAGTGGCCGTAGTTGTTCAGATCGAACTTGCGGTTGGGCAGGGGGTCGATATTCATGAAATCGGAGGGTGTCAACTGGCCGTCACGGCGGGGCGAGGCCGCCCGCTGACGGATGAAATCGAGCAGTATAAGGTAATCGTCACGCTGGTAGTGCTCCGGCTCGGGCCAGGGCACGGAGTTCCGCACACTGTCTGTCACACAGAGCCGGTAATTGTAGGCCTGGACCAGGCTGTCTGCCTCATGACTGCTGCCGGGCAGGGAAAGCCGGGTCTGATAGTGCTGGTAGATGTGGCCGGCCATGGACTCGCCGTAGTCCTCGCGGCTTTCGCGGCCCACCAAAAACGGGCATCCCGCCTCGGCGAAAAGGTCACCGGTGTAGGATGCGTCGATAAAGAAATAGCCCTGCACTACGCGTTTTTCGCCGTTGGAATTGTGCTCAACCGTAACCGAACTGATCTGGTTCAACCTGGCTTCGAGATCGATCAGATGCCATCCACGCAGCACCTCCACGTTTTCTGCGGCCAGCATATTTTCAAATACAGCCTCGGCCACGTGGGGTTCGAACCGCATGCCCAGACGGCACTGCTCATATTGGAGGGAATTTTTACCGTATGTATCTCTATAATGGGTAGCTATCCCGGCAAACACCTCGGCGCTGATTCCGCCTATATAATCCGGATCGCCGGCATCGGTGTTGCCCAGCCCCGAGGCCATCATCCCGCCCACCTGAGCGTTGACCGCTATCAGGCAGACCCGCTGACCCATCCTGGCGGCGGCCACTGCCGAGACTATCCCTGCGGGGGTGGCCCCGTAGACAACCACATCGTACTCACGGGGCCCCGTACCGCTGACCCGGCATGACGAGATGGCGGTGAGCGCCGTGACTATAATAGTGAACAATAACCGCATTTAACCTCCAGCAGAATTACCTGTCCCGCATCGACAGCAGGCAGTAACAATGTATCTGTACTAAAGCGGAACAGGTTAGAGCTACACAACTATCCGGCGCTTAAGAAATCTATACGCCAACGGCCAGAGCACGGCCACCCACAGCAGGCAGACAGCGGCGTTGAGCAGCAGCCCGGCATGGAAATCCGCCAGACAGAACGAACGCATCAACTCCACCACATGCGTCAGCGGCACGATGTAGGAGATACTCCGCAGGAACGACGGTAACTGGTCGAGCGGGAACACCGCACCGCAGAAATAGAACTGCGGCGTAAGAATCCCTGTCATGTAGAAGTTGAAATTGCTGATCTCGCGCACTTTGCTGGTGACAATGATTCCCATCAGCGCGTAGATTGTCCCGGTAACAAAACCAGCCAGCGGCACCAGCAGCGCCCACCACGAATGCACCAGACCGAACAGGGCTGTAACCGCCACCACGACCAGGCTGAACGCAGCCGACTTACTGGAGACCCAGAGCACCTCGCCGAGTATCATCTCGCCAAAAGACACCGGGCTGGCCAGGATCGCGTCGTAGATATGCTCGTACTCCATCCGCATGTAAGTACCGTAGGTGGTCTCGAAGCTGGCCGACCACATCGGCGAGATAGCCATCATACCCGGCGCCAGGAACACTGAATATTGCACTCCGTCAACCAGCCCCAGGTAGGCCGAGAGGCCCACGCCCAGACCGAGGATAAAAAACAGCGGCTCCAGCACTGGCGGTAGCATGTTGGCCAGCAGGGACTTGAAATAGACCCTGCGGAAGCGTTTCCAGACCGCAAGCACTCGCACGCTACTTCCCACATGACTGGTCTGTGTGCTCGTAAACTCAGCCATCTTCAAGCCTCCTGCCCGTCAGCTTGAGAAACACGTCTTCCAGGTCGGCCGGGCGCAGCACTCCCATCACCACGTTTTCCCTGTACGGCACGGCGGCGAACGAGTCCTCGCTCTGGGCGTTGAAAAACACCCGGTCGCCGTAGCTTTCGTGCTCCAGTCCGCAGCCGGGCCAGCTCTCGTCCAGGTCGCGGATATCAGCCTCCAGCACCAGGCGCTTCAGGTGTCGTGCTATCAACTGACGGGGAGCGCCCTTGTGAAGAATCTGCCCCTTGTCCATGATTACCAGCCGGTCACAGAGCCGCTCTGCCTCGTCCATATAGTGGGTGGTCAGCACCACTGTAACCCCGCCGGACATCAGCTTGCGCAGCACGGCCCAGATTTGGTGGCGCGCGGCGGGGTCCAGCCCGGTGGATGGTTCATCCAGGATCACCAGCCGGGGCTTATGGACCAGGGCCCTGAGAATAGTCAGCCGTCGCTGCATACCACCCGAAAGCTCACGTATCTGCGAGCCGCCGCGGCCATCGAGTTCCATGAACTCCAGCAGCTCATCCAGCCGCCCGGCCAACCCGTGGAAGTCGATCCCGTAGTAACCGGCGTAGACCTCCAGGTTCTCGCGCACTGTCAGTTCCTGATCCAGGTTATCGTTCTGCTGAACCACTCCCAGCAACTGGCGCACAGCGCTTCCCTGAGCAGCCGGGTCCATGCCGAACACGCTCAACTCGCCGCTGTCGCGGGGTGAAAAATCGTAGAGCATCCGCATGGTGCTGGTTTTGCCCGCGCCGTTGGGCCCAAGGATACCGAAACACTCGCCCTCGCGCACCTCGAAATCTATCCCGTCAACAGCCGTCACCTGGCCAAAACTCTTGCTCAGGCCACGGGCGAGAACCACCTCCCGCTTGTTGCTCATGTTCTTTGCCTCACTCACTCTCTCCACCACTTTTCAACTAGTCGGCCACGGTTACCACAGCCACCCAGCGTCCCGCTCCCGGGGGTGTGAGTGGAACATATGGACTGGCGCTGACAACAATCGGTTCTTTCCAGTGAAGGTACTCGGCGTCGAACCAGAGCACCTCCAGTTTCGCGCCACCGGCCACGCCCCTGGGGTCCAGCAGCACCTGTCCGCCTTCGGGGAACATCACGGCCCACTGCCGGCCCGTTACGGCCAGACAATAGGCCTCATTTTCGGCGCGGTCGCGAAGCAGGTTGTCGCTCACGCTGCTGGAGAACAACTCAAAATTATCCATCACCCTGCGGATACCCCGGATCGCCCGCCGCGCATTGGCATCCAACCCGATCCCGTGGCCACGGCTTGTTGGGCGATGGAAGCGTGTGCTGGCGCATCCGCCCCAGACGTTGCCCCAGTAACGGCTAACGCCCAGCCGGGGGTCGAGCCAGTTATCACCTCCGCCACGCCGGGAATAGACCTTGGTGTTGTTGATCGGTCTGAGGTTATCCTTAATCCTGGCACGCACATAGGCCAGGGCGTCCTGGTGGCGCTGGCCTTCCTGCCAGTTATTCTGGCTGATGTCGATAAAGTCGTAGGTTTCCGGGTGGTCGATAGTGCGAAGGTGCCACTGGTGGCGAAGGTCCCAGGGGTCCCACATCTCGGTGGTATACACCCTGCGGCCCGCCTGACGCGCCTTGTCCTTGATATACCCGGCCCAGTAGGCTCCCCAGCATTCGCTCACCGAGGTCTCGTTATCCATCGCGTAGAGGATATTGTCGTAACGCAGGCTGATCGAAAGCATTTTATCGACAAACTTGCGCTGCCATTTCAGAACCACTTCATTGTTGTCGCAACCCGGAGGCGTACGGAAAAACGGGTTGTCGGCGCGGGTGGGATGGCTGACGTTCCGCGCATCCAGCCCGCTCTGACTGGCCGTGTAGTTAATATTCAGTGACGGGTTGAACGGGTTGAACCCGGTCCAGTTATCGCGGTAGTAGTTGAACGTGGCCCAGACCTCGATCTGCACGATAACACCCCTGGCATGGGCGGCCTCCAGCAGGCGGGCGAAACGCTCCCAGTACTCGTCGTTGAACAGGTTCAGATCATACTTGCCGCCCACTTTGACGAACGCCCAGGGACGGGTGGAATCAGCACTGGCCATCGTGTTGCGGATCACATTACCGCCGCAGGCCACCAGGATATCCAACTGTGTCTCGAAATTCTCGAACTGGAACAGGTCGTCATCGTCCGTGCCACCCAGCAGCAGCACCGGACTGCCCTCGTACTCCCAGTAACGGGGGTCCTCGGTCCAGGGACGGATTCCCTGGGCGCTCAGGTAAACACAACTCGCCATCAGAAGGGCGAGCATGGCCACAAACGGACCCGGGCTGAATATCTTCATCTTATCTCCCCCTTTTTTGACTTTGCTCAGTGGATTTTCCCAGCCGCCGCGATCGGTAAAACTTCCTCCACCTCGCCGCCGCGCACCAGGTGCAGCACTCTGTGCATGTTGACAGTGGTGCAGACGTGATTGGGAATCACGTCCACCAGTTCGCCGGTGTTGGGCTTCGTTTGGCAGCCGCCTGTGCGGACATAGCCGTGCTCCTCGTTCATTTTCTCACACACCGCATCCGGGTACTGGTCTATCAGGCCGAACCCGTGGCCCGCCATACTGACGGCGTCGCTGAACGTCTTGCTGCCGCCATCGAGAATAGCGGTATCGGCAACCGATGTGCTCACTACCCGGCAGCGCACCCGCAGCGCACAGTCCTCGAGCTTGCACGCTCCCAGGCTGTGGTAATTAAGATCGTTGAAGATATACGTGCCGGGGCGGATTTCAGTGAGCCCTTTTACCAGGTGGCTGTAAAACGCCGTGGGTGTGCTGCCGCCGGAAACCACCTCCACGGTTACCCCCGCCTGGCTGAACGCCGCTCTGGCGGCTGCAATCTGCTCCGAGAGTTTTTGCAGGCTTTGCTCTGTAGCCTTCCGGACATGGCCGGGGTAGAGCATGATCCCGCGCACGGGGATTCCACTATCGGCTATCCGGGCCACGTTGCTGGCCAGCGAGCTATCGAGGGCCAGGCCGGTGCGGTTCCCTCCGGCGTTAATCTCAATCAGGTAGCTGATTTTTTTGCTGTCCACACCAAGTGCTTCGGCGGTGACCTGCGCATGTTCCGGGCTGTCGGTTACCACACACACCTTGGCCCGCTCGGTAAGAACCAGCAGGTTGCGCCACTTGTGCTCACCCCACAACGGGTAGGCCAGCAGGATATCGTCCAGGCCCGCGGAGGCCATAACCGCGGCCTCTGTCACCTTGGCGCAGGTGATCCCCGCTGCCCCGGACTCCAGCTGACGCCAGGCCAGCTCGGGAACTTTGTGAGTTTTAATATGAGGTCGAAGGACCAGGTTGTGCTCTTTGCAGTACTCGCCCATGCGGGTAAGATTACGCTCTACAATGTCGAGGTCGGCCCAGATGGCGGGAGTGTCCAACTCATCGATATGCATCTCTATCGTCCCGCTTCAAATTGTGCTATCTCAAAAAGGGCTCAGCCCCTGCTGACGCCGTTGACGCCATCGAGCATTTCTTTCAGTATTTTTGCAGCGGCTTCCACGTATTCCGGGCAGCGGCGGACTAACACCCGCTTGCCCACAGCGATTGCCATGCCGGTTGTGGTCCCTAAATCCGAACCGATAAGCTGGCGGCATGATACGGCGCCGCACTGCTTGTTAAAAGAACGCAGAAACTCCCGCACTCTTTTTCTGGCCAGCTTGCGGCCCTGCTCGCCGGCAGGGTCCTCTCGCGCTCCGGTGTCGAGTCCCAGCAGCAGGCAGGCCCCGTTGGCCGCACCGCAGACCTCGCCTGTCATCCCCAGACCGCCCTCCAGGCCCAGCGCCAGTTTCAGCGCCATATCGCGCTCCAGACCGCAGCTATCGCCGAATGCCATCAGCAGCGCCTGGGCGCAGTTATATCCCTGGCGGAAAAGCTCCACCGACTGCTCTATTCTTGCACTCAATCCAAGCCATCCGAATTAAATAAACCCCACCCGATTGCTACTCATAACACAAAAAACAGTTAACCACATATCCTGTGTGCTTATTTATAAAGGTATCCTGCGAAAACCAGTGAAAATTCGGAGATGCGAGAGATTACCAGCAATGATGATATGTTGCCAGAGAATAAAGAGAGATGTTGCCGGATAGTAGCCTTAAACAGTTTCATGTAACGTATGTAGGGTAACTTTCTGCTTTGATTATTTTTTCAGGACGTTGAATTTCATTCTGCTGATTTAGTAAAAGCTCGCTTGGAGGAATCTCTGGAATATTGTGAAACTCAACGCGGACCCTTGAGCCAGGAGGAAGAATAACAGGAATTTTTGCCTCAAAATACGACCTGCCTGCTCTTCTGCCCGGCAGTCTGCCAGGATTATAATTTGTCCCTATTTTTTTGAGAATACTTCCATTTGAAGCAATTAGAATTAAATCCACATGGCCATTAATTGGCAGATTTATATTGTGCCTGCGCCCCACACTTCCAGAGATTACAAGTGTTTTGTCATCCTGATAAACATTTACCCCGTAGATATGGGCTTTGTCGTGCTTCACATTTTCAACATAGACCATTTGACTCTCGACAAGATTTACACGATTCATCGCGCAACCCGACATGAGAACAACGGTAATAGTGAATCCCATTATAACCTTGATAGCCCGGCTGTATCTCATTTAACCTCCATTAAATACTGATACAAAACTGCATTGGATAATTCCAGAATTGAGAGTTCCAGGGAAATAACTGTCCCCGCGGCAAGCTGTGGAGTATTGCGCCAATTCCGCTGGCGCTTTGTGCCACCAGAATTTCTAATTTCAAAACCAAATGCGGTAACCCGGAGCAAGCTGCCGGGAAACTCTTCCGCCTGATATTTAAAGCGTAATAATAAGCTGTGATCGTCCGTAGGTCAAACTAGAAGTGGGAGACCCAGCCAGCAGGCAAGGCCGCCACCGGGAGCTGTTGGCAAACTCACAGTAAAGCATATCGGCGGCGTAAACCGAACATATTAAGTATGGCAACAAACTAAGATGCCGGCAGGGTTTTGTCAATCTGAATCCTTGCCAGTCATTAACTTGCGATTATCCGGGCCAGCGCTTACATTGAGAAGCCCGTCGTACCGGAACAGGATAATTTTCAGAGGGAAACATTGCCGCCCTGAGCGGTGTATAAAATATAGGGCAGGATACTATGAGCCACGATATCAGGCACATACTGGATAACTGGGACTACGACCCATCGAAAAGCTACCGCAAGATAATGGGTGATAACGGCCGGGAGAAAGTCCAGATCAGGGTGGACAACGCCGCGTTTCAGGGTGTGCTGCAGATGGAGCTCGATGGCCGCCCCGACGGGCGTCAGCCATACGGATATGATTTCGCGCTGGATTACTACCGCCAGTCGCTGCAACGGTTCGAGCACGCCCACGGCACCAAGCGGGGTTTCTCCCTGGACGAAGAAAATTGCGAGGAACTGTTCGACGAGAGCTTGAGGATTTACAACCGATACGTTTTCCTGCTCCAGTTGCAGGATTACCCCCGGGTGGTACGCGACACCAGGCGCAACATGGAGATGTTCCGGTTTGTCAACACATATGCGCGCCGGGAAGAGGACAGGAACAAGCTGGAGCGATGGTGGCCCTACATTATCAGGATCAACGCCACGGCCAGGGCGCTGCTTGTGATGGAAGAGAGCCAGGATTTCGATTCCGCCCTGCAGATAGTCAACAAAGCGGTTGAACGGATACTGGCGCTCAAGGAAGTGGATGTCGATGAGTTCGAGAGTGAACGGGAGCGCTCCCTGAAGGCGCTGGAAGAGATGAAGAAATCGATCTGCGAGCACAAGCCTCTTTCCGCGGTGCAGAAGTTGCAATCCATGCTGGAAGATGCGGTGCGCGATGAGCGTTTCGAGGAAGCGGCCCGTCTAAGGGATGAGCTTAAAGATTACGGCCTGAGCAAGCCTGGAGAATTATAAGAAAATTACCGGGTACAAATTGATAACAGGAATGCTGGAAAAAATGAATTCCCGCGACCTGGCGCCGTCTAAAATGTCAGGACGCAAAGAAATACCCCCCATATGGCGAAAATACTTATTCCTCTCTCCTCCAACGGGAGGTAACGATGGCAACCGGCGGCTATAAATTGATCAGGCTGTTGGGCATGACGGTTGTGTTGGGTGCGTTGGCACTGTTCACCGGCTGTGCTACCTACGCCCATTCGACAACCGTGGCGCGTAGCCCGGCCCCCGAGGCCGAGCCCGAGGACCGTCAGGCCGACGAGTTTATCGGCACTCCGATCATGGGCGATTATGACAATGAAGAAGATCTCGATTTCGTACTCGAGGTCAAAGACGGCGACAAGGTGTTCAAGATAGAGGTCTTCGAGAGCGCCGGTGGCGGCAACCGTGCGCTGCTGGAGCAAGTCCGGCAGCGGGTGAACGCCATGGAGGACACCGGCAGCATCCGTGTGATCGGCTATTACAGCTCCGAGTACCGTGGCTCTTCAAAAGAATACGGGTTCCTGGACCTGAAGATGATCGCCTTTTTCGATGAAGAAACGGGTAAGGAAGAGGCTTTTTTCACCGATCCGCAGAATTCTCCTTTTTACACTCAGAGTGATGTGACGGTTGTTTACGCACCCGGCCATCACTACAGCACGATCCACTATCCTAGGTATGTCAGCCCGTGGTGGGACAACGATGGCGACGGGATCCCGAACCGCTACGACCCGTGGCCTTATTCCTACGACACCTGGTACGACTACAACATGAACTATATCCCCGACTGGTATGACCCTTACTACTCGGGTTACTACTCGTACTGGAATTACTGGAATGTAAATTTCTGGGCGGGCAATAATTGGTATTCGCCACATTATTTCCGCCACGGTTACAATACGGCATATTACTACGATGACTACCGGACATACACCCGGCTCTACGACCGCCGTCACGTGAACAACCGTGACAACTCCAACAGGCGCATGTTACGGCTCGATGCCAAGAGTGAGCATCTCTGGAAAAAAGCCTATGAGCGCGACCGCTCCAACACAACCCGCGTGGCCAGGTCAGCTCCCGGCACGCGAAGCTATCGTGGCTATGAATCGCGGCCGGTGGATAGCCGGGTGCTGGTCGATGCTTCCCTGCGTAACCGCGCGTCGTCAACAAACAGCCGGAACAGGGTGGTTAGCTCCGGCGGCGCCAGGGATAATAACCTCGGTAACGACACGTTTACCCGCAACAGGGTAACCAGCAGCGATCCCGCGGTTAACCCGCGCACCCGCGGTAGGGTCAGGGTGGCCGGTACGGATAAAACCAAAACCAGCAGGGCGGTCAGTACCACCCGCACCAGGTCCGACCGCGCATCGGTGTCCTCGCGCACCGCGGGCAGCCGGGGCAGGGTAAGGGGCAGCGAGGGCGGCTCCTCATCCGCCACTGCAAGCTCGCGCAGCCGGAATGTCTCCTCCGGCCGTACCACCACCAGCAGCAGCAGCGGCAGGAGTTATAAACCTTCAAGCCGCAGCCGCTCGGGCGGAAGCTCCGCTGTACGGGGGTCGTCCTCCGGTAGCAGCGGAAGCTCCCGGGTAAGATCGTCCGGTGGCAGCAAACCATCGACAGCCGGCAGCAGCGGCGGCTCGGTCACTCGTTCGCGGTCGTCCAGTGGCAGCAGGTCCGCCCCGGCGGCCAGGAGCTCCAGTTCAGGCCGTAGCCGTTCCAGCGGCAGTGCTCCGGCGGCCAGAAGTTCCAGCCGCAGCCGTTCCAGCGGCAGTTCGTCGAGTGCAAAGAGCAGCAGCAGCTCGTCGAAATCCAGGAGCAGGAGCAGAAACTAGCAGCCTGCACACCTTTACAGATGATATGGACCGGAGCCCGGCCCGTGGGCGAACAACCCGCGCGGCCGGGGTTTCGATTGGAAAGCCTTCCGCCAGTGGCGGAACTGGGATATTATTGCGGCATCTTTCGCAACATAAACAATTGCAGAGACAACCAACCGTAATGAGGAAAGGGCATGGGAATGCTGAAAAAACTGGGGATCATGGCTGTGGTGGCGCTGGCGGCGCTGGCGATTCTGACTACCGGTTGCGGCAAGGACACAACCAAGATAGAGACTGTCTTTCAACTTTACAACGACATCTACGGGGTTGTGGAGTACGAGGCCGATGGCGACTACCCGCCGCCATTCGATCACGACAATTTGTCTGATGATAAAATCATGGTTACGTTGTATTTCGGAGAAACGATAGATTTCTACCAGAAAGACGGCATCTACGGTTATTTTATCTCTTACGACGATGATACGGACAAAAGCAACGAGGAAAACTTCAACTTTCCGTTTGTACCCTCGGGGCTGTATTGGCTTGACGCAGAATTCACCATCATGGACAGTTGTTTCTATGTAAAATCCTCCATATTCACCCACACGGACACCGTGCACACTTTCCAGGAACTCAAACCGACATTCCTGGGTGTGGGCAGAAACTGCTGGTCAGTGGAACTGGCATCCGTTTCCGATGACGAGATGGTGCAGATTTCCGAGCGCTGCTGGGTAACACGGCAGGTGTACGAGAATATCTATCAGGACAGGATGGAGAACGGCGAGCTGATCCAGCCCTAAGCCGTTTTTCCCAAACCGCATACAGAAAGCCCGGAGCAGATTGTTCTGCTCCGGGCTTTTTTATCCTGCAACTACTTCTACCCTCATTCAAGCTAATAATGCCCCGTCAGGATATTTCCTCCAACGCACCGCTGGTGACATCGAACACGAACCCACGCACACTCGCGGCGCTCTCGATCCAGGGATGATGCGCCACTTTGCTCACCTGGCGCCGGACACTTTCCTCCAGGTTGCTGAAAGGATGGAATGCAGCCGGGGAGACAACAGCCGTACCGGTCTCTTTCACCAGGCGGTCCACCAGTTCCTCTTCCTTGAACGTTAACATGCCGCAGTCCGTGTGGCCGATTATCATAATCTCCCGGGTGCCCAGCAGGCGCGTGCTGATCACCAGTGAGCGAAGAGCGTCATCGGTTATAAGCCCGCCCGCGTTGCGGATAATATGGGCGTCGCCGGTCTTAAGCCCCAGCAGTTCCTCCACGGTAACTCGCGCATCCATGCAGGCCACAACCGCCAGCTTGCGTCCCGGCGGCTTGGGCAGATTTTCCAGCGCAAACGAATTTGCATAGCCCTGGTTGGCCCTGATGGTTTCGTCGATTACGGACATAACCCCTCCTCATCCAATGTTCAGCTTATCGATTGTTGTTCTAGTTTATAATATCAGAGACACTTTCAGTCAAGAAAAGTAGCTATTTCCGCTTTCTGATAGAGGTAAACAAAAGTTGAAATACTAAATAAATGAGGGTTTTTGGCTTTTTTCGATAAAAAAGCGGTTTAAAATCAAAATTAGTTATCTGGAATAGAGTTGAACGGGCAGTGATAATAAACAGCTTTAATTGATCCGCTCTAACCCCTTTATCATTGGTTATCTTGTTATATCGTAAACTTTTACACAAGTATGAAGTGTGGTTGAAAACTGTAATAAACTCTGGATTTGCTTGCGCGGCGGGGAGTTATGCAATAATACATAAAAAGAAAAGACCGTTGAATGCTTGACAAGGTCTTTCTTTCTGGTATAATGCAACTATCGGCGGGGCACAGGGCCACGAGGGCCGGTCCCTGCTGGTGATTTACCGCTGAGCGGTGAATCCCCAAAAAAACATACCCCGCGACGACCCGGCAGACGGACCTGCCGGGTTTTTGCTTTCTGGCCCTTTTGCCGTTTCCAGACGTTACATGCGATACCTAGCCGCACATGTGAATAGGTCACCTACGAGAATCCGCACACCAGTCCGGTCCAAAGCGTCACCCCGGCCGCCCAATGCACAGGGCAATGCTGGCGAGGGTGTTAAGCAAGCTCCCGTATGTCCGCTCTGACCTGGACAGGAATATTAGGGGGCTGAGCAAGATGGACCTGCCCTCGGCGGGGTTCGAGGGCAGGGAGCTGAACCCGGCGGTACACGAGCATAATTTCGTGCTATACCATCCGGGCGAGAAGGGGATTTCCCCGGCCATGTTCCGGCTTACAGGCCCGGCGGGCAGCGAGGTAACTATCGAGATGGAGCACGTGCAGAGGCGTGACTACGGCGGCCACCTTCACGATATTGAGCCGCAGCACCTGGGCACGCTGTATAACCAGAGCGCCGGCAGTTTTGAGCAGGTATCTCCGGGTATGGTCCGGTTCAAGATGCGAGAGGGGAGCGCGACAACCGTGCGGTACCAGCCCTCCGATATCTGCACCCGGCGCAAGTTCACTGTTGGGCAACAATGGTCCGATACGACAATTTGCCACACCCTGTTTGTGGACGTGCGCTACACCAGAACGCTTTACGACCTGAATAAGTCTGATGTGCCTCATATGCATCTTTATACGGGTGATACAACTCATCCATCCGAGGTCAGTCACTACGGCACCAAAGAAATGATAGATGCTTTAATTGGGTTGCACCAAGCTTACGGCAGAGCTTTTGAGGACGGGGAATTTACATCTGTCACAACAGATGATGATTCCTTAAACATTACAATTCAGGACATGAGTCAGCTCAGACTTCATGTTAATGATATCAGCCTGCCGTGGGGAGGACGATTTAAAAACAAAGGAGACATGTCTGATGATGCCCATGGAACGCATAAGTGGGGAAATGATGTCGATATCAATTGGAACAGAATGAACGATCTACAGCGTCAATGGATGTGGGACAACGCTCCAAACTATTTTTCAAGAGTTGACTTACACGGCAGAAATGATCCCGCCAATACCCATTGGCACCTTGATCTCTAACTAATCCGCCTCTTCTACCTGCTGCCATACGCCGTTATGGTAGTAAAAGAATATGGAGCTTTCTTCCAGCAGGCTGTACCAAATAGCTTGGTGCGCTATTTCAGGAGGTTCCGGCCAGTCAAATGCTTCGTAAAAATATTTGATTTCATCATTCCCAAATGTTTCTATGCCATATAGCAACCTGACCGTGGAATCCGGAGCTGATGACATATATAACGAAGCAAGTCCCCATAACGCCGGGACATTCTTAATTAAAAAATGCACACTATCTGTTGTACTCTTCTCAAAAACCAATAGGTCCATAACCGTATCTATTACTGCAAGTACCGCTAAGTCCTGTTGTCCTTTGACGATAAATTCACCTCGTCTTACGTTACAAAACTGTCTTATTTCGCAGAACATCGTCTGAGGGATTGTATAATCCCTTTCTTCCAACCAGTTCGCTACATTTTCCGGTATATTCGGAAAATATGAAGGTTTTAAACGAATTGTATCAATTTTGTTTGGCGTGCGCTTACCTGTCAGTACCGCCCTCTTTAGGTTCAACTCCTCCACGTCAAAGCTCTCGGCGGCGGCTGTGTCCCAGGCCCGCTGGGCTTTTTTTGCCGTGGCCGTGGCCGCTGGTGTTGCAGCCTTCTGCGGCTCGCTGGCGGTGGTGTCCGGCGCGGCGGTGGCGCTTGATCCCACCGGGCGTATTTTGCCGCTGTCGCCGCTGTCGCCGGTGGTGCAGGCGAGGGAGATGAGCAGCAGGATAAAATGAGGGAACCTGTGGAGCACGTGTGTGAGTTCCTGTATTGTAAGAAGCGAGCTAAAATGCAGGACGATTGTATCCGGCACAAATTGTATTACACTTACTCCAAGCGTCCACCCACCCACAACACCGCCCGTCGAATAAGCTCCTGAAAGTCGGGATTGAGGTGGGCTTGCGGTCCATGGCCTAACTGAATATATACAATCCGCGCCTTTTGATATGGTCCCACCCAAACGACCGGCCTGTCCGCCGTGGGATGGTCTGTCTCCATCAATACCGTGACGTCATCAGATATCCACATATCCTTGTAGGTCTCATCGTTGATATGCAGGGTGCCAAGTCCTCGCGTAATTGGGTGATCCAACACAGTGCGGATTTCCAGATCTACATCGTGCGTAAAAGTGGATCTGCGTGGAATGCCCATCGCCGGTTCACGCAATCCCAGACCCCCGACAACATGACGGTACCATGCTTCTCCATAGCCCTTGTTAAGTATTGCATGGTGAAGGACCACAACCCCTTTTCCACTTTCGATGTAGTCCCACAAATTCTTGCGGGCTGCCGGCCCAATATCCGTTTCCGCCATATCGTACAACAGAATTGCATCACAGCGGCTTGCCAGCGATCTGCTGTACGCATACGCAGGAGGGTGGGCGTTAACCCAATTCCAGTCGGGCTTGTCCTGAAAAACTTTGTAGAAAGATGTCTCATATGAATGCCCGCCGGTTACTACCATAAGCTGAAGTTTATCCGGTTCCTGCGCGGCAAGATTACTCACGAACAGTAGGAATCCCAGACAAAAAGAGGCCGCCATAATCCGAAGCATCTTAAGAATCAACATGTGCACTCCTTTAGACGGTTATTTGCTATTTCGAATTTGGATCTGGTTTCTCTGTGAATTCTACCTATGGGAGCTTTAAGTTTATATTCCATATGATTTAATAACAAGTCATTGTGTCACGCCCTCTTTACTGGCCGTCAGCTTCCGCCTGGTCCATGGCCAAATTCGCCAGCTCATCGGCCCGCTTGTTCTGCTCTCTTCGCACATGGACCGTGCGGAACGACTCGAACGAGGAGATAAGCACCCTTGCCTGGTCAAAAAGCGGCTTGAGCTCCGGCGACTTTACCTTGTACCTGCCTTCAAGCTGACGGACCATCAACTGGCTGTCAGCCTTGTGGTCAAGCTTGCGTACACCCAGCTCAAGCGCCGCCTTAAGGCCGTCCAGCAGCGCCGTGTACTCGGCTATATTGTTGGTGGCGTGGCCGATAAAACGGTTGTAGTCAAATGACCAGCCCGTGCTCTTTTGAGACATCGTCCCGCCAATCCCGGCCGGACCGGGGTTGCCCCTGCTGCCCCCATCGGTAAAAAGCAGCACCGGGCCAGAGGGGTCGAGCGTACCGCCACAGCCCTGCGTCCCGTTGTCCTGGTCAGTCTCCCCGCTCTCCCGCTCCCAGCGGTAGTTGTCGTCCAGTGGCGGAACGGCCTTGCCCAGATAACAGCGGGCCTGGATAACCAGCAGCGGAAACAGCTCCTCCCGCGAACACTGAACGTCAACCAGCTCTATCTGGCCGGGAGTGCTCCCAAGGACTCGCGCCATGAATTTTCCAACTTCCTCCCGCCAGCCGGTGCTATCGCTCAGCTCAAACTCCGGCGTGCTTGCCTGCTTACCGCGCAACACCAGCCGGCTGCCCGCCGCCATCGCCTCCAGAACGATCCTGACCTCAAAATGCGCCAAGTTTTCCCCTCTCCTGATTCGCAAAGTAATTTTCCATTTGTTATCAATTTACCGGGAGTACCGCGGGCGGGCAAGCCCGCAAAGCCGCCAAGCCATGCCGGGGCTTGCCTGGCACATTGGCAGGTGTTAACTTGAAAGCAGAGGTTATTTGCCTTCGTAACTTATTACATTTCCGTTAGTTAGAACCCCGCCAACGGGTTAGCCCGCTTAGGCTTTGCGCTAACCCCGGCAACTCGGCCAACATGGGCCGGGGAGATGACGATGCCAGCCTATCTGAAAATTTTATTCTTTCCTGTTTTATTTCTCCTGCCCTGGCTGATAGTTATCACGGCCGCCTGTGGAGATCTTGACTGGAGTAAACCCAAGGCGTTCGGCCGGCAGAAAGAAATCCTGGTTATCTGCGACGACGAGCTATGGGACGAAATAGAAAACCCGTTGCGCAAACAGGTGGAACGTACGCTTCTGGCTGTTCGAACGGAAAGAATATTCGAACTGGCGCAGGTGAGCGCCGAGAACGTTCAGCACTACAAGGAATGGGACAAGATTATCCTGATCGAGTCGCTGGAGAGCGCCAAACTGCTCAGCTTTGTGGCGGCCGATAGCACGATGGCCAAGCTGCGCGAGGGCGAAGGACTATTTTTCAACCAGCTTGATGTCTGGGCCGATAACCAGCGCGTGGTGGGCCTGGCCGCGCCCAAAGACGAGGATATTCTGCGGCTGGTGGCCGCCCACGGCGACAAAATCTTCAACGCCTTTATCCGTCAGGTGGAAAATCAGGAACTCTTCCGGATGTTTTTCAGTGGCCGCGACACCCTGCTTGCCGACTCGCTTGCCGTGGCAGAGGGATTTTCGATAATCATACCCAAGGTTTATGCCCGGGTCCAGCAGGACTCGCTTACCCGGAACGTGCTGCTGCTGGTCCATATGAATCCGGTACGCAGCATCTTCATAACCTGGGAACCGCTTACGGGGCCACTGGATAAATCCCGTGAGGCCCTGGCCGCCAACCGGCTGCGCCTGACAGGGAAAGCCTACCCCGCTCAGGTAACGATTGTCGGGCGGGTGGATACTTCCACGGTGGTGGCAAATAATATAGAGCGCATCCGGGTGTACGGCGTCTGGGAGAACCGCGAGGAGATCAGCGGGGGGGTCTATATTTCGCATATCATCGACATCCCGGAGCAGAACCGCCGCTATTATCTAGACGCGCTGCTGTTCTGCCCGGACATGCGACGGAACAAGTATCGCTATATTTTTCAGCTTGACCATATCCTTGACTCGTTCCAGATCCACCTGAACCGTCAGCCGCCGGCCCAGGGCAGGCTGCGGAGTAATTAATGAAAAAACCGTTCGTCCATCTGCATAACCACTCTGATTACAGCCTGCTCGACGGTGCGGTCAAATCCAAGAACCTGGTCCACCAGGCCGTTAAGTTCGGGATGCCCGCCCTGGCGCTTACCGACCACGGTAACCTGTTCGGCGCTTTGGAGTTCTACGACAACGCCCGTAAAGCCGGGATCAAGCCGATCCTTGGTATCGAAGCCTATATCACCTCCGCCAGCCGTCACGACCGCAAGGCGCCCACGCGGGGCAGTGTGGCCAACCATATCACCCTGCTGGCCGAGAACCTGACCGGCTACCAGAACCTGATCAAGCTCACAAGCTCGGCCTACCTCGAAGGCTTCTACTACAAGCCCCGCATAGATTTCGAGCTGCTGGAGAGCCATGGCCAGGGCCTGATCGCCATGTCCGGCTGCGCCAAGGGGCTGGTGGCCGATGCGATCTACCGCGATGACAACAAGCTGGCCCGCGAGATGGCCGGACGGCTGACAGAGCTGTTCGGCAAGGGAAATTTCTATATCGAGATCATGGATCACGGTATCGATATCGAGCGCAAGCAGATGCCGGAACTGATTAAAATCTCCCGTGAGCTCGATATCCCGTTGGTGGCCACCAACGACACCCACTACCTCTGCCGTGAGCACGCCGAGGCCCAGGACGCGCTGGTCTGCATCCAGACCGGTAAGACCGTGGACGACGAGAAGCGGCTCAAGTTCAGCATGCAGGAGCTGTACCTCAAGAGCGCCGAGGAGATGTACGAGCTGTTCGGCGATTACGAGGACGCACTGACCAACACGGTGGAAATTGCCGAGCGCTGCAACGTGGAACTCGATTTCAGTGGGGAATACCTGCCATCGTTCCCCCTGCCGTCGGGCTACTCCGAGATGGACCTGCTGCGCGAGCAGTCGTTCGAGGGCGCCAGGCAGCGTTTCGGCGAGATAGATGAGCGGATCGAGGCCCGGCTGAACAAGGAACTTGGCATTATCGAGGACACGGGCTTTCCGGGCTACTTCCTGATCGTCTCCGACCTGGTGACAGCCGCCAGGGAGATGAAAGTGCCTGTGGGCCCGGGCCGAGGCTCGGCGGCGGGCAGCCTGGTCAGTTACTGCCTGCGGATCACCAATGTAGACCCACTTAAGTACAACCTCCTGTTCGAGCGGTTCCTCAACCCCGAGCGGGTGAGCATGCCCGATATCGATATCGACTTCTCGGACCGTGAGCGCGACAGGATAATCCGCTATATCCGTGATAAGTACGGTGATGACAGTGTGTGCCAGATTATTACGTTCGGCACGATGGCGGCCCATGGAGTGGTGCGCGATGTGGGCCGGGTGCTGGGGATGAGTTTCGATGAGGTGGACCAGATAGCGAAAATGATCCCCGAGGAACTGAAAATCACCCTTACCGAAGCGCTCAAGCGCAGGCCCGACCTCAAGGAGCTAACCGAAAAAAACAAGCGCGTGGGCAAGCTGATGGAAATCAGCCTGGTGCTCGAGGGCCTCTGCCGTCACGCCTCCACGCACGCGGCCGGAGTTGTGATCGCCCCGGACAAACTCACCGACTTCCTGCCGTTGTTCCGTTCCCCGCGCAAGGACGAAATCACCACCCAGTACGACATGGGCTGTGTCGAGAAAATCGGCCTGCTCAAGATCGACGTCCTGGGCCTTCGCACCCTGTCGGTTATCCAGGACACGCTGACCATGATCGAGAGCCGCACGGGTGAGAAAATCAATATTGACGATATTGAGTCCGAGGACAAGGACGCGTTCGGGATATTCGCCAACGGCGAAACCGTGGGCATTTTCCAGTTTGAGTCATCGGGTATGCGCGAGTACCTTCGTAAGCTGCACCCCGAGGTGATCGGCGATATCGTGGCGATGAATGCGCTCTACCGCCCGGGGCCGATGGACATGATCGACGACTTTATCGCCCGCAAGCACGGCAGGGTGGAAGTCAAGTACGACCACCCCGTGCTGGAACCGATCCTGAAAGAGACCTACGGGGTGATGGTCTATCAGGAACAGGTGATGCAGATAGCCAGCCAGATGGGCGGTTTCAGCCTGGGCGGTGCGGATATTCTGCGCCGGGCGATGGGGAAGAAAAAAGTGGAGGTGATGGAGGAGCAGAAGGAGATTTTCCTGGCCGGCGCCAAAGAGAAGGGAATCGACACCAGGGTGGCCGGGCGCGTGTTTGACCTGATGGCCAAGTTCGCGGGCTACGGGTTCAATAAGAGCCACAGCGTAAGCTACGGCGTCCTTGCATACCAGACCGCCTGGCTCAAAGCCCACTACCCGCGTGAGTTCATGGCCGCCACATTGACCAGTGTGATGACAAACTCTGATCGGATGGCGATTTTTCTGGAAGAATGCCGCCGGATGAAAATCCCGATCCTGGCGCCTGATGTTAATTCAAGCCTGGTGGGGTTCACCGTTGTGGAACAGGGTATCCGTTTCGGCATGGCCGCTATCAAAAACGTGGGCGTGGGCGCGGTGGAAGAGATAATCGCGGCCAGGGCATCCGGGCCTTTTACCAGCCTGGGCGATTTCCTGGACCGGGCTGACAAAAAAGCCACCAACAAGCGTCTGGTGGAAAGCCTGGTAACCGCCGGCGCATGTCGCTCGTTGCCCGGACAGCCCGAGCAGCAGCTTGCCGTGCTGGAGGCCACCCTGGAACTTGTGAGCAAGCTCCAGGCCGAGCGGGCCAGCGGCCAGATGGGTCTGTTCGGCGAGGCGGAGGAAGCACTGCCCACCGGCGATAAGCGTTTCCCGGAATTGCCTGAAGATTACGACCAATGGGCGCCGGGTACATACCTTGAACACGAAAAAGATTACCTGGGATTCTATGTCTCCGGCCACCCGTTGGATAGCTTCACGGAAGAACTGGACTCGTTCACCACGGCCAACAGCGCGGATTTCGAGGAGAAGCAGAGCAAGGACGGGGGCCAGTTGTTCCTGGGCGGGCTGATTTCCACCCGCCGTATCTTTTTCGACCGCCGCAGCCGCGAAAGCTGCGTGATTACCTTGGAGGACCGGCTGGGCACTATCGACATTTTCGTTTTCGCCGAGGTGTTTGAGCGCCACAGGGAGATTGTGGAGCCGGGCAGCAGCGTACTTATCAGCGGCAAGTTCAGCAAGCGCCCCACCGATGAGCGCGGCAAAGTGATAGCGGACTGGGTGCTGAGCCTGAAGCGGGTGCGTGACGACGCCGGGGTGGGGGTGGAGCTTGAAATCGAAATGGCAAAATCCGACGCGGAAGAGCTGCTGAAAGTTCAGCAGGTGCTGCTGCGCCACGGCGGTAACAACCCGGTCTTTCTGCGCATTGTGGAACCCAACGGTTCATGCCTGCTCAAGAGCCGTGAGCTGACCAGCTCATCAAGCGATGAACTGCTGGCTGAGCTCCGCGCCCTGCTGGGAGAGAAAAGAGTGACCCTGGGATATCATCCCCAGAGCTCCGTTCACGACCAGCCCAATGGCGGGGGCGCAAATGGCTACGGTGTGCGGGCCCTGATAGCCAATGACAGGGCGAGCGGAGGAGGTAACGGGGGAGGCGTTGGTAACGGCTACGGTTTTAAATTCGGGCAATAACAAACCTGATTTACAAAAGCAAAGGGCAGCCGTTTTGGCTGCCCTTTTTCGTTACCCTCTATTGCTACCCCGGTTGTATTAGAAATTCCTCACCAGCCTGAACCCGCCATCGCGGTAGCGGATTTTCGGTTCGCTCTTGTTGCGGTGGAACCCGCGGGCGAAATCATTACTGCCCGCCCAGGAGCCGCCACGCAGCACACGCCGGATTCCAGAGAGCGGACCGGTGGGGTTGTTGGTCTGCCCCGTATCGTAGGGTCCGTACCAGTCGGCTATCCACTCCATCACGTTACCCGACAGACCGAAAAGGCCCTCCGGAGTAGTCCCATCGGGAAAAGAAGAGACCGGCGAAGCGTGCTTGTAGCCATCTGTCTCGTCGTAATAGGGGCTGAACAGGCTGCCGTGGTTAAGGCGGTCGGGAAAAAAGACATCGCCCCACGGGTAGATACGGCCCTGGCTGCCGCGGGTGGCGTACTCCCACTGAGCCTCGGTGGGCAGGCCCTTGCCCCGGAAGCGGGCGTACGCGTCGGCCTCGTACCAACTAACGCCAACCACCGGAGTGCTCGCCCTGTTGCTGTAGGGGTCGGACTCCCACGGAGCCATGCCGCTGGCCGCCCAGTAACGCGGTCTCGGGTTCCGCGGGTCGAAATCAAAATCTTTGCTGCTCTGCCGCCAGTTCCAGCCTTCCTCGGTCCAGAAGGCTCTGGTGTTGTACCCCTCGGCGTCGATAAATTCTTTGTACTGCTCGTTTGCCACCTCGAAAACATCCATAAAGAAACTGCTGACAGTCACCTGGCGCACCGGGCCTTCTTCCCCGATAAATCCCATCAGGAAGCTACCGCCCTGGATGAATTTCTCCCGGCCCTCAATCGCTCCGCCCTCGGTAACACCCGTGCCAGTGACCTGGATAGTGTCGCTGGAACGGAGCTGGTCGTTGGAGAACAGGACCATCGTACCTTTTACCTCGCCACTGACCACCGGTGAGAAAGAGACGGTAACCGCCAGATCGCCGCCTGGCGGCACGGCAATCTGGCTGGGAAAAGCGCTGAACTCCTCGTGGCTGAAATTTAACCCCGCGATCCTCAGGGTATCCTTGCCGATATTGCCAACATTAAGCACCACCGAGCCTGTGAGGTTCTCTACCACCTGCCCCAGATTGAGCAGGCGGGTTGAGAGTGTCATCAGCGCGGACCCGCTTGCCGAGGTATCAACTCCTCCACCCACCAACACTACCTCGGTCGTGGGGTTTTCCGGGTCGCTGGAGGAAATAAGCAGCGTGGAGCTGAACAGTCCGACAATGGTTGGCTGGAATACCACTGTCACAGTCCCTCCCTGGCCCGGGGGAATCGTGTCAGGCTTGGCGATAACAGAGAACATCGGATTAGTGGTGCCCACCGCGCGCACCACCAGACGGTTGGCTCCATCGTTGTTCAGGCTCACGTTGGCCTCCGCCACCGCTCCCAGCGGCAGGGTACCGAAATCTATTCTGCTCTCCTGTAACGATATTTTGCCGGTAACGCTCTGGTAACCGATCCCGCTGAGCGCCACGGTTGCCTCTGGCAGGCCTACCACGTTGGTCCGCATTCTCAGCAGGCCCGTAAACGCGCCCTCCGCCTGAGGGGAGAATCTTACCGTAAACGGAATACTGTCGCCGGCCGGCACGGGCAAAGTGTCGATATTCGTGCTGAATGTGCTGTCGGAGAACTGAAAATCCCAGACTGAGAGTGATACGCTGTTTGGATTAACTATCCAGAGCTGGCGGCTTTGCACCCCTCCCACGCCCGTGGAATCAAAACCGAGTGTATCCGGGCTGATCCTGATAGTCGCCGGCGGAATATCAACCACTTCCGCCTCCAGCGGCACCACAATATCCAATTGCTGGGGATCGCTGTGGAAGATGGTCAGTGTGCCGCGGAACTGTCCCAGGGAACTGGAAATGAACTGTACCTCAAAATCCAGGTTGCTTCCCGGCGCTATAATCTCCACTGCGTCCGACTGCGTGGTAAAACCCTCTCCGGAGATACGCAGAGCGGCTATGATCAGGCTGTCGGAGCCGATGTTGCTGACCTTAATCGTGGCCGTAGCAAGGCTGTCGCGGAAAACAACGCCCATTGACACGCTCTCCGGCACGATTGTGATACTCGAGGGCTGGCTGACGAAACCGTTGCCTGTCAGGACCACGGTGGCCGCTATGGCATTGGCGGCGTCCGAGAAAATCTGGAGCTGGCCGCTGACCGCGCCAGTATCGGCGGGGATGAAAGTGATCCCCATTTCCATACTGCGGCCAAATGCCAGTGCATTGGATGACAGGCTGAACGAGAATACGGGATTGGTTGTCAGCACGGAATCAAGATGGAGGATATCGCTGCCGTTGTTGGTCAAGGTGACCTTTAGCGAAGAACTCGAACCTATTTTTACCGAGCTGAAATTAAGTTGGGCCGGGCTGAGGGCAATCCGCGGGCTGCCGCCCGCTATCCCGCGTCCGATGAGCGCCACGGTTTTCTGGGGCGAGTCCGGATCGTTGCTGGCAACTGTCAGTTCGGCCGCAACGAGAGAGGCGCTGGAAGGGGCGAAAGTAACCTCGACATGCACAAGGCTGTCACGCGGAATAGTGAAAGTTGTGCCGCTGACGCTGAACAGGGGGCTGGAGGAGGAGATTGACGTGACATTCAGGCCGGATTTACCCAGATTGCCCAGGCCCAGCTGGACCGTGCGGGGCTTGCCAATCTCTACCGTGGTGAAATCGATCACCTGTTTGTCGATCAACAGCCAGGGGGCCTCGGGCACCATCGTAAAATCCTGGCTAGTCAGATTGTGGCGCTCCAGCTCAAGATTCAGGCCGTTCGGAGTGAATGTAAAACCGCTTTGCGAGGGACTTACGGCATACAATCCGCTAATAAGATCGGCGAACTCGTAATTACCCAGGCTGTCGGTTGTGGCGGAGGCGGCAAGATCACCTGACAGGCTGAGTTCTACTTGCTGGGCCGGCTGGGCGCCCACGTTCACCTGCCCACGGATTGTAAGCCCGCTGGCGAGAGAGGCTGTGGGAGGTTCGCGGTCGCAGGAGGAGAATACAAGTGCGAGGCAGACTACTCCCGCCGCGAATATGAAGGATACGTATCTGGCAGACAATTTTCCGGTCCGGATCGATGGTCCATATATCAACGCACGCGCGTGGTCCCGGCACCAACCGTCCTCGGCCGAAAGGCGGCTGTAGAAGTGCGTGGGACCCATAAGTGTAAAGCCTACTATATATTTCGGTGAAAACGAGAAAATCTTAAGCTTTCAACGCGCTATTTTTTACGCGTCTGTAACCACCCTCGCACCCGCCATAATCCCGTTAAACGCAAACGGCCGCACAGGAGTAGCTCCCACACGGCCGGCGCGTTGCATGATTTTAGCCTTTAACCAGGCTAAACGTCCAGATTTGTCACATAGCGGGCGTTGTTCTCGATAAACACCCGGCGGGCCTCGACATCGTCACCCATCAGCTCGGAGAACAGGCGGTCGGCCTCGATCGCTTCGTCCATTCGCACCTGCATGAGCGTGCGGGTGGCTGGATCCATCGTGGTTTTCCACAACTGGTCGGGATTCATTTCTCCCAGACCCTTGTAGCGCTGAAGGTTTATTCGCGCCGACTTGCCGCCGAGACGCTTGATGTACTCGTCGCGCTCACGGTCGTTGTAGGCATAATGCTCCTGCTTGCCCTTACTCAGACGGTAGAGAGGCGGCTGGGCGATATAGATCATCCCCTGGTCGATAAGCTCCTTCATGTAGCGGAAGAAGAACGTGAGCAGCAGGATCCGGATATGCGCCCCATCGACATCGGCATCGGTCATGATGATGATCTTATGGTAGCGGGCGTTCTCGATATTGAAATCATCCTCTCCAATACCCGTACCGATAGCAGTAATCATCGTGCGGATTTCCTCGTTGCCGAGAATCTTGTTCAGCCTCGCTTTCTCAACATTGAGGATTTTTCCGCGTAATGGCAGGATTGCCTGGTTACGACGGTCACGTCCCATTTTGGCGCTGCCGCCGGCCGAGTCGCCCTCGACCAGGTACACCTCGCAGTGTTCAGGGTCCGTGAGCGAACAGTCCGCCAGCTTGCCGGGCAGTCCGGCGCCGTCCATTGCGTTCTTGCGACGGGTCAGGTCGCGGGCCTTGCGCGCGGCCTCGCGGGCCATGGCTGCCGTAACCGATTTCTCGATTATTATTCTTGAGACAGCGGGGTTTTCCTCGAGGAAAATCGCCAGCTGCTCGTTAACCGCGGACTCCACCACGCCCCTGAGTTCGCTGTTGCCCAGCTTTGTCTTGGTCTGGCCCTCGAACTGCGGATCGATCATCTTTATACTGATCACCGTGGTCAGGCCCTCGCGGACATCATCGCCACTGAACGTAAAATCCGCCTTCTTGAGCAGATTGTTCTTCTTGGCGTAGTCGTTGAGTGTGCGGGTAAGCGCGGCTTTGAACCCGGAAAGATGGAAACCGCCCTCATGGGTGTTGATATTATTTACGTAGCTGAAAATAGTCTCATGGTAGGTTTCGCCGTATTGCATGGCAATCTCCACCTGGGTGGTACCGATCTCCTTGGAGAAACAGATTGGCTCATGGATCGGCTTGCGGTTCTCGGAAAGGTACTCTACAAAGCTCCTGATACCGCCTGAGAACTCGTAATAATGTTCCTTAACTTCTTCTTCCCGCTTGTCCGAGAACTTGATCTTGATCCCGGCATTCAGGTAAGCCAGCTCGCGAAACCGGCTGGACAGCCCCTCGTAATCGAAGAACACTTCGTCAAATATTTCGTAGTCGGCCTTGAACCGTACTTTGGTGCCCGACTTGCTGCTTTCGCCGATCACCTTTAGCTCGGAGCTTTTTATTCCACGCTCGTAGCGCTGATGGTAGACCTTATTGTTGCGGGAGACTTCCACTTCCAGCCACTCGCTCAGGGCGTTTACAACCGAGACGCCCACGCCGTGAAGGCCGCCGGAGACTTTGTACGAATTGGTGTCGAACTTGCCGCCGGCGTGCAGAATCGTCATCGCCACTTCCACGCCGGGCATTTTCTCGGTGGGATGGATGTCCACCGGAATACCACGCCCGTCATCGGTCACGCGGATTTCGTTGCCGGGCAGGATTTCAATCTCAATGTTTGAACAATAGCCGGCCAGGGCCTCATCAATTGAGTTGTCCACTACTTCATAGACCAGGTGATGAAGTCCCCGCTGACCGGTGGAACCGATATACATGCCCGGGCGCTTGCGGACCGCTTCGAGTCCCTTGAGCACTTGAATATTTTGGGCTGCGTACTTGTCCTGCGCTTCCTTAACCATCGATCCAATCCCTCACGGTAAAAACGATGTCCGCCACCAGCCGCTCACCGAGCAGCCTGTTCATGTTCGAGATAATCGTGCGCCTGGAGAGCATCAGCTCCTGCTTCCAGACAGGACTTCGCACTTCTACCCGCAGTTTTCCCGCCCTGAGACCGGTTGCCCTGCTTTGGGCCGCCAGCCTCTCGCCAGTTGCCTCTTTCCAGCAGGTAATCGCCGCAATCGATTCCGGGGGCGGAGGAGCGCCGCCGGTGGCGGCCTCCAGCACCTTGCCGATCAGCGAATTTATCCTCTCCGGGCGATGATTGCTGTTTGATGGCACGAGGCGCCTCCTGGCCCTGTAATGCTATCCCGGCGCTACAGCGGATTCACCTCGCCCCGTACCACTTTCAATGGGACCAGATGGCCCAGTCTGTCAAATACAGCTTCCATGCGCGGGGCGGTGATGAAGCTCTGGTGCCGCTCCACCAGTTCTCCCAGCAGACGCTCGGAGCGTCCGGGATCCAGTTCACTGAATATATCATCGAGCAGCAACACCGGCTTTATCCCGCGGCGACTCTGAAACAACTCAGCCTCCGCCATCTTGAGGCAGATCACAGCCGTACGCTGCTGGCCCTGGGAACCGAAACTGCGCAGATTTCTCTCGCCCAGTCCAAACACCAGCTCATCGGTCTGGGGCCCGCACAGAGATGTGCCTCGCTCGCACTCGGCAGGCCTTCGTTCCTCAAGCCGCTGCTCGAAAACGTCGGCCAGCCCCTCGGGCGCCACCTGGGCGCCATCAACATGGCCCGCGGCTTTCAGGATATCGCTTTCGTAACACAGCGATGACTGCTCGCCACTGCCAAGAGTCTCAAACAGACGGGCGTAAACAGGTTCTATCAGGCCACTGAACTCCAGCCTGTCGGCCACCAGCTTTGCCCCGTAGATAGCCATCTCTACTTCCCAGGGCTTAATCGCGCTGCTGTGAGTATCATGGCGCTTGAGCAAAACATTTCGAGAGGCCAGCGCACGACGGTAGCGTTTCAGCCGGTCCAGATAACCCGGCACGTAGAGCGAGAGCACAATATCCAGATAGCGCCGTCGTACCGACGGGCCTTCCTGAACGATGGCGATATCGTCAGGACAGATCACCACACTCTTGAACGCGCCGAACGCTTCGCTGACCTTCTTCTTCTCAACCCCGTCCAGAACCAGCTTTTTCCGCCGCCCGTCGTAACCGATCACCAGGTTTTCGCAACTCCGCTGATCATCGGTCCAGTGGCCCCGTATACTGAAATGCGGCTCACCAAAACGGATACACTCGCTGTCATGGGAGCCGCGAAAAGAGCGCAGCAGCGTGAGGTAATAAATAGCCTCAAGCAGATTTGTCTTGCCGTGGCCGTTGTCGCCGATCAGCAGATGCCCGCGACCGGCGAATTCCAGAGTGGCGTTGGCCAGGTTACGGAAGTTATCCAGTTTCAGCCTGTCTACTCTCAAACGTCACTCGCGTCTGGCGTAGATTTCAACTAAAGAAAATAATTGCTAATTCCTTATAAGTCAAGGAATTCAAGAACTGACCACCCACATGCATGCATTATAATTAATTATATGCCCCAGGCACAATAAATCCCTCCGTTCTTAATTAAACGGCGGGAATATATTTTTGTTTATTCCGTAACCTTCAGCGGCATGATCACGTTGAGGTAGCGCTGCTTCTCATTTTCCTCGGCCGGAATAGCCAGAATACCGCTTTCGCTGGTCTGCATACAGATTTTCACCTGATCGCTTTCATTATACTTGAGCATATCTATCAGGTAGCTGCCGTTAAAGTAGATTTCCTGCTGGTCGCCCTGGTAGTCGCAATCTATTGTTTCCTCGCCCTCACCAAGGTCCTCGGTCTTAACGGACAGATTTACGCTGTTTTCAGTGAATTTCAGCCTGACCCTGTGCGTGACCGTATTGGCCAGAATCAGCATCCGGCGAAGTGCTTCGTTCATTTTTTCCGAGTCTACAATTGCGATCTGCTTATTATGAAACGGGATAACCTGCTCGTAATTGGGGTAGTTCCCTTCGATCAGCCGGCTGAAAATAACCGTGTTGTCTTCCCGGATTCCAAGATGGTTGTCGTCGATCACCACCTCCACCTCACCATCGGCCGAACATAACTTCTCAACCATCTCCAGAGCCTTTGGCGGCACGACAACGTTTCTGGCCTCATCCACCTTCAGGACGGCCGTACAGGTCATCTTGGCCAGCCTGTGACCGTTGGTGCTTACCATTGACATCTCATCGGGTTTGATTTCCCACAACAGGCCCTTGAGTATCTGGCGCTCTTCATCGCGGCCGGTGGCGTAGCTGGTGGCGTTAACCAGTTTACGCAGCAACTGGTTGCTCACCTTGAACGCGCCCTCGAAACTCTTGGTCGGGAACACGGGGTAATCACTCCTGGGCAAGCTTGGCAGGATGAAATTACTCTTGGCGCAGGTTATTTTCACTTTCTCGTCAACCTGCTCAATACCTACCGGGCTATCCGGCAATTCCCGAAGAATTTCTCCCAGCTTTTTGGCCGGGATTGTAACTGCGCCTTCCTGCTCCACTGTGGCTTTTATCTTGTGGCTCAGGGAGATATCCAGGTCCGTGGCGATCAGTTTGAGGCTGCCGCCATCATCACTGCTGGCCTCCAGCAGAATATTATACAGAGCGGGAATTGTGCTCTTGGTGGGTACTATGGGGCTGAGCGCGGAAACGGCATGTAACAGGTTGTTTTTAACCACACTGATTTTCATCCTGATAACCTCCGGGATAATTCGAGCGGGTGGTGTTAAGACTCAAAGTGCTCGGACATTTGGTTCATCTATGTAATATATGTATGTATAATTAAAAAAGCACTATTATTATTAGGGCCTGTGGATGATGTGGATAACTTTATAAGACCAACAATACTAACTAATTGTCAAAACAATCACTGTTGAATAAGCTGTGGAGTACCTGGGGACAATCGATGGATAACTTTTACGGTTTTCCGGAAGCCTGTGGATAACTTGCAATCAGTACAGGTTCATCAGGGTAGATTCCACAACTTGTCCACAGGATATTCAGTTTTCGAGAGCAATGTTGGAACTGCGAAGTTTATCCATCAGGCCGAACACGCGTTCCTTGAATGCGCTGTCATTTCCACAGTTCTTTTCTATTTTTCTCACAGCATGCATTACTGTAGTATGGTCCTTGCGACGGAAGCTTTCGGCTATTTCCGGCAGGGAAAGCTTGGTCATCTTGTTGCAGATGAACATTGCGGTCTGCCGCGGTTCCACAAAACTTTTCTTGCGCTTGGAGGAGAGAATTTCCGCCGTCGATAAACCGTAGTCCTCAGCAACCAGCTTGATTACATCCGCCGCGCTCAGATGTTTCCGGCCACTTTCAAAAATACTCTCCAGCGCCATCTTGGCCAGATCCATGTCTATCTTTGTACGCTGGGTGGTGGAGTAGTGCTTGAGGCTGTTGAGCGAGCACTCAAGCAGCCGCACGTTGCCGGTGATACTCTCGGCGATATAGTCCAGCACGTCCTCCGGTATCAGCAGGTTATCCAGGGCGCTTTTGCGCTTGAGGATCGCAACGCGCGTCTCGTACTCGGGGGCCTGAATATCGGAGACAAGGCCCCACTGGAAACGGCTGCGAAGGCGTTCCTCGAGGTGCTGGATTTCTCTGGGAGGACGGTCCGAGGTGAGAACGATCTGCTTCTGGTTCTCGTAGAGCGAGTTGAACGTGTGGAAGAATTCTTCCTGGGTCCCTTCCTTGCGCGACAGAAACTCCACGTCGTCGATCAGCAGGATATCCATCTGGCGGTAGCGGTTGCGGAATGACATCGTGCTGCCGCCCGCGATAGCGCTGACCAGTTCGTTAAGGAATTCCTCCGCCGAAATATAGCAGACCTTGCTCGGTTCGATCCGGTTGGTCTCTATCAGGCTGTGGCCTATCGCCTGCATCAGGTGGGTCTTGCCCAGGCCCACACCGCCATAAATGAACAGCGGATTATAGCGGTTGGCCGGCGCCTCGGCCACGCTGAGCGCGGCGGCGTGTGCGAACTGGTTGTTGCGCCCAACCACGAAATTTTCAAACGAGTAGCGCGGGCTCAACGTCCCGCGTCCGGGGCTTTGGGCGTGGCCCATATTGCCGTGAGGCATTGTCCGGGGTTCTTTCCCCACGCCATCGCCATTACCGCCGACAGATTGCCGGGCGGGTCCGGTGGAGCCCTGCCAGAGATCCATCTGCTCCTGGTCCTCGCCGCTATCGGCAAAGACGAATTCTATCCGGAACGGCTGGTCCAGCACCTGGCCGGCCACCTGGTCCAGGATCTCCTGGTAGTTCTGCTCCACGTAATAGACCGTGAACTTGTTTTTCAGCTCCACGGTTAAGCCCTCACCGGAGACCGAAACCGCGCGGCTGGGGGAAAGCCAGGTGGCGATAGTCTGTTTGTTAAGACGGCCCTCGCAGCCACCCTTGATACTGGTCCAAAGCTCTTCGGCGGTCAATTCCTGCGGCAACTGGACTACTCCCCTCAATCGAAATTTACGACACGGATTGCGACACTGTTGGCGGGGTTAGCCACCTCAGCGCGGAAAGCGGCCATCAGACGGTTGGTAACGGGCCCCGGTTTTCCATCGGCTATACACAGCTTATCCACAGACACAATCGGGGCCACCTCGGCTCCGCTGCCGGTAAGGAATACCTCATCTGCATTGTGCACAGCTTCCGGTCTGAAATTTTCTTCCCTGGCCGGTATGTTCAAGCGCTTGCACAGGCTTAAAATCGTGTTGCGGGTGACGCCCACCAGGATATTCTCCTCGGGCGGGGTTATCACCAGGCCTTTCTTGACGATAAAAATATTATCAGCGCTGCACTCGCAGACAATCCCCTCGGTGGTAAGCATGATCACCTCGGGCACCTCGGCCTCGTTGGCCTCGATTACGGCCATGATATTGTTGATGTAGTTGCAGGTTTTTACGTTGGGGTCAACGCAGCTTTTGGGTGTGCGCGGCACCTTGGCGGTAATAACCGCCAGCCCCTTTTCGTAGAACTCCCTGGGGTAGAGCTGAAGTTCCCGGGCGATAATAAACACCGTGGCCTGGTTCACTTTGCGGGTGTTGATCCCCAGGTCCAGCCGTCGCCCGCGGGTGACCACCAGCCGGATATAGCCCGTGCCCCTGATTTCGTTGCGATGGCCCAGCTCGCAGAGGGTGGCGGCCATCTCGCTCTTTGTGCAGGGCATTTTTATCCGCAGGCTCGATGCGGAGTTCCAGAGCCTGTCCAGGTGCTCGCCCAGCTTGAATATCCGTCCGTTGTAGATCCGGATGCCCTCGAAAGTCCCATCGCCGTAGAGCGAGTTGCTGTCCAGCAGAAAGGAGGCCGGGATTTGGCCGTTGCTTAGGTCGATAAAGTTTTCGGGAAGGTTGTAGTCGCCGCTTAAATAGACATACTCCGTGGCCATCTGCTCTCCCAACCCCGTGCTGATCCAATGGATTCCGGGCGGACGGGGGGCGCCGCCGGGTGGGTATTACGGGCTGTACCTGGCCGGGAACAGGGGGCGATGGCGGGGAAAGTGCGCGAAGGGATTTTTACCATGGCCGCGCGAAAAAGCCCCCTTTTGACCCAGCCGGAAGATAAAGTTAACGGTTGGGGCGGGGCAGTGTCAAGAGAGTACATGGCAAATTTCGTTTTGTAATTTGTTGTTTTGCAGGCGTTTACAAAATACCTATATGTGGTATGGTTTGGCGAACGGTACCACATTTAGTGGTTGGGCCGCTAACGGTTTGCAGGCAGGTAAGATGGATATATTAAAAAGGAAGCAAACCATGAAATCAAAAATGAAAAACAACGGGGTTGATTCTGAGTAGTTTTTTTCATATAATAAAAGTGATATTCATCTTCATCTTAATTAGAAATGTATAATGGGGGTACGCAGACATGTATACAAAGAAAATAGTTTGCTTTGCCAATTCTCAGAAAAATAACGGAAGATGTATTGCAGGAAAAGAGTGGAAGGACGGCATGGCGGGAGATTGGATACGACCAATTAGCAATAGGGCTACACATGAAATAAGCATGGCCGAACAGAAATACGAAGACGGAAATATACCTAGTTTACTCGACATTATGGAAATACCTTTTGATATACCCGCACCAACGAACCTCCAAAATGAAAACCACGTTATTCTCTCGGATAACAGATGGATAAAAACAGGTGAATTAAATTATGGCGTGTTGCCCGGTTGGATTGACGATCCCGATTCTATTTTTAAATTGAGAGGAGAATCAACAATAGGGACTAACGATCATGTTCCGATAGGAGAAGAAGATGGCGTGTCACTCTATCTAGTGCACACCAATAACTTAGAACTACAAGTATGTCTTGGTTATGAGGGCGGTGAGAATACCGTCCGAGGCGACTTCCAATACAAAGGTACTCCATATAACTTAAAGGTAACAGACCCGGTAATAAAAGAGAAATACATAAAAAGGGGTGTTAGGAAATACACAATTGGAGATGCGTATCTTTGTGTTAGTCTTGCAGGTGCATTTAAAGGATGTTATTATAAAGTGGTGGCAGCGGTGATTTATCCGGAGCAATAAAATGAGATATACGATTTACACTATTGGACATTCTAGCCTTGAAATAAATGCTTTCGTTGGTTTATTACAAAAACACAAAATTACTTCTATTTGCGATGTAAGGTCACAACCTTATAGCGGTTTTGTCCCACAATACTCAAAAGATACTTTGCGCACAATTTTAAACAAAAAATCAATAAGCTACAGGCATTTTGGAAAAGAATTAGGGGGGAGAAGCGAAAATCTTGCTTGTTATGATAACAATAAGGTGCAGTATGAGCTTTTGCTAGAAGAGCCTATTTTTATGAAAGGCATGGATAATTTATTAGAAAGTATGGGGTGTTTAAGATGTGCACTTTTGTGCTCTGAAAAAGACCCGATTGATTGCCACCGTGGCTTACTTTTGGGGCGCTATCTTTTTATGAAGGGCATGAATGTTTTGCACGTCCATACAAATGGGACATTAGAAAGCCAAGATGAAATGGAAATACGATTACTTCGTTTATGGAAAATGGATAAGTTGGACCTATTTAAAAGTACGGATGAATTTATTTCCGATGCCTACAAAATGCAAAGTAACAAGGTCGCTTATAGAATTGAATGTGATGAAAAATATGAAAGGACTATAGGGGCGTGATAATATACACGATCGGCTTTACAAAAAAAAATGCCGAGGAATTTTTTACTCTTCTAAAGCAACCAGGGTTAGAACGAGTTGTAGATATACGCCTTAATAACGTATCACAATTGGCGGGATTTACAAAAAAAAATGATTTAAAATTTTTCCTTAAAGAGATTGGTAATTTAGATTATATCCATTTGCCTGATTTGGCTCCAACAAAAGATATTTTAGATGCATTCAAAAAAAACAAAGGTGATTGGCAAATATACGAGGATCAATTTCTTGAACTTATGTCTAGAAGAAGAATAAAAGAAAAACTAGATAAATCAACTATTGCTGGAGGATGCCTATTGTGCAGTGAGTCTACACCAGAACAATGTCATCGTAGGCTGGTTGCGGAATACTTATGTAAGCAATGGGGTGACGTAACAATAAGACACCTTTAAAGCGTGTGCTTGACCGTAATAAATAGGCATCCCCCCCCCCTACAACCCATACTTATCCATCTTATAGTAAAGCACGCTGTTTTTCAGTTTCAGCAGACGGGCGGCCTCGCTCTTGTTGCCGCCAGCCCGCTCCAGGGCCTGTACAATCAAACTGCTCTCGGTCTCTTCCAGGATTTTTACCAATTCCACTCCCCCCGCCGGTAATTTTGTCGGGTTTGCAATTGCGGTTTTTTGGCCGTTCGGGTTTGCCGCGCCGCTAATGGCCGGCATGTCCGCCGCGGTTATTTTATCACTTTTGCCCAGCACAATTGCCCGCTCAAGGAGGTTTTCCAGCTCGCGCACGTTGCCCGGCCAGGCGTGGGACTCCAGCGCCTCCAGGGCATCCGGGGCCAGCTCACGGGCCGGGCGGTTCATCCGCTTGCAGATACGCCCGGCCAGATGCCCGGCCAGAATAGCAATATCTCCCTCGCGCTCCCGCAGTGGGGGAAGGTGCACCGGCACGACATGCAGCCGGTAAAACAAATCTTCGCGGAACGTGCCTTTTTGCACCTCTTCGGGAAGGTTCCGGTTGGTGGCGCTCACCACGCGCACGTCCACTTCCAGGGTTCTCTCTCCGCCCACCCGCTCGAATTTTTTCTCCTGCAAAACCCGCAGCAGCTTTACCTGCATGGACTGCGAGATGTCGCCGATCTCATCCAGGAACAGGGTGCCGCAATCCGCCAGCTCGAACCGTCCCCGGCGCAGGCCCACCGACCCTGTGAACGCACCCTTCTCATGGCCGAACAGCTCGCTCTCCAGCACGCCCTCCGCCAGGGCGGCGCAACTCACTTTGACAAACGCCTTGCCCGCGCGGGTACTTCGCCTGTGAATCTCCCTGGCCACCAGCTCCTTGCCCGTGCCGCTTTCGCCGGTGATCAGCACCGAGGCATCGGTGGGGGCCACCTGCCCGATAGTGGCGAACACCTCAGCCATCGCCGTGCTCTCGCCGATCAGCTCGCCGAACCCGCCGGCATCCTCAACCTCGCTGCGAAGGATAATATTCTCATCGGCCAGACGGCTGTGCTCCCGGCGGGCGGTGCGGGCGGCCAGCACTTTTTCCACTTTAACTTTTAGCTCATCGCTGCCGAACGGCTTGGTGATAAAATCCGCCGCTCCCTCGCGCATGGCCTCCACGGCCAGCTCCACCGAGCCGAACGCGGTTATCAGCACGGCGTCTATCTCCGGCAGTATCTTTTTAACGGCGCGGAACAGCTCCAGGCCGTTCATGCCGGGCAGCTTGTAGTCAGTCACCAGCAGGTCGAACTGACGCATGCCCGCCAGTTGGAGCGCGTAGTCCGGATCAGCCGCGGCTGATACATCGAGGCCCATCCTGCTCAGGGTAATTTCCAGCCCCTCGCGCATCGTCTCGTTGTCTTCCACAACCAGCACTGCCGCCATCGCAACGGGCTCCTTGGGGGGAGGTAAGTTTAAAGAATAGAAACGGTTGCCTGCTGCAAACTTATAACGGGCCGGGAGCTTTGTAAACAGAATCGGGAAAGACTTTAAGGGGCTGGGACATTGCCTTTTGGGACCGGAACCGTTAAATTAACTTTTCTCTTTTCACGAGAGAATCAATTCCGCTTTTAGAGAAACTAAAATATCAGCAAGGAGATAGTAATGCCTCTGGTTCCGATGAGACAACTGCTGGACGAGGCGAGGAAGGGCAATTACGCGGTAGGCGCATACAACGTGAACAACATGGAGCAGATTCAGGCGATCATGACCGCCGCCCAGGAAACCCGCAGTGCGGTGATAATCCAGGCCAGCCGCGGCGCGTTGAATTACAGCAATTTTGCATATCTGAAGCACCTGATGCTCGCGGCTGTCGAGGAAAACCCCGATATCCCCGTGGCCCTTCATCTCGACCACGGCAACAGCCTGGAGACGGTGAAACAGGCGATCGCCATTGGTTTTACCAGCGTTATGATCGATGGGTCGCTGAAGGAAGACAGCAAGACCCCGACCACGTTCGAGGAGAATGTGGCGGTTACTAAAGCGGTGGCTGAGTACGCCCATCCGCTGGGTGTTACAGTTGAGGGTGAGCTGGGTACGCTGGGCGGTATCGAGGACGGAGTGGGCAGCGGCAAAGTGACCCTGACCGATCCTGATCAGGCTGTTGAGTTCGTGGAACTGACCCATGTGGACGCTCTGGCGGTGGCAATCGGCACCAGCCACGGAGCCTACAAGTTCAAGGAAACTCCCACCCTGGCCCTGAATATCGTTAAAGAAATCCACGAGAAATCGCCCGAGCTGCACATGGTGATGCACGGCTCATCCAGTGTGCCCAAGTACCTGGTGGACATAGTGAACAAGTACGGCGGCGCGATGCCCAACGCCAAGGGTGTGCCGATGGACCAGATTCAGAGCGTGATCCCTCACGGCGTGCGCAAGGTCAATATCGACTCCGATGGCCGGATTGCGATCACCGGAGCTATCCGCAAGGTGTTTATCGAGACCCCGGACAAGTTCGATCCGCGTGACTACCTTAAGCCCGCCCGCGCGGCCCTGGCTACGCTGGTGGCCGGCAAGATGCGTGATCTGGGTACCGCCGGCAGTGCCGACAAGATATCCCGGCAGCTTACCCTGGACGACATGAAGAAAGTCTACAAGGAAAAGGGCTGGATCTAGTTTTTTGCAATGTGAAACCGAGTTTTTTGCAGTGTGAAACCGAGTTTTTTGCAGTTTTTTTGCAGAGTGAAACCAACGAAATGAAAAGCCGCTCAGGGGAAACCTTGAGCGGCTTTTTTTTATTGCACACACCCCGTCCCGGCACGCCGGGATACCCCTCTTGTTAGCGGAGAATAAATACCCCCCTGGCCCCATTTAGCAAAAGAGGGGCGGCTTTTTTAACCAGTGTTCGATTTGGTGAATTACCAGCCTCCCCCTTGGGAAAAGGGGGAAAGAGGGGGATTTGGAAACTTTTGAAAAGGTAACGCTAGATCGCCTCACTGAGTTTTTTCAGCCGGGTCACGTCCATGCCGGGCTTGAAACACTTGTTGACAGCCGCGTCCTCGAACCCCCCGCCCGCCAGCTTGGCCCAGTCATCCAGCTCTTCGCCCTTCTCCACCACATTTACCACCTCGGCGATGATAGTGGCGTTGCCGCAGGCCTTGGCCGCCCTGAGCGCGCTGGTGCGGAATTTCTTGAACAGCGGAAAGTCGCGGGTCTCGGTTTTTACATGGCTCATCGTGTAGAACAGTTCGTTGACAGTCTGCTGGTATTTTTTCTTTTTCTGCGCGTTGAATTCGCTTTTCATCTGGCCCAGGATAATCTGCACCAGGTTTTCCAGCGCCAGGTAGACCCTGCCGCGGATAACCAGCAGCTTGTATTCCGGGGTGGTGGGATCGTCGTACTTGCTCAACTCCTGGCAGAATCCGATCAGTGTTTTATCGCAGTTGGTCTGGCTTCTGGCCAGGTCGGCGCTCTTTTTCTGCTTGAGATAGTTGGCGTTGTAATCGTTCACACTGTCGCGGATACCCTCCAGGACGGGCACGACCTTGCGCACGGCCTCGATCTCGTTGACAAAAGCGGCCTTGTTCTGGTTAAACTCGCGGGTGAGAGTAATCAACTGGCCCATGCAGGTGCCGATAACGCGCAGGATATTTTCCAGGTTTTCCGGGTCGAACGTAATGTTGTTGTCCTTGTCCGGCACGAAATAGGCATGGAGCTGCCCCAGGGTTCCCGACACACTCTGGCTCATCCTGTCGGAGTACTCATCGAAATTGGTGCGCTCGGGCGGCTGCTGGCCCTGGGCCTGGA
>SDBV01000087.1_pt1 | contig 100424 bp, 108 predicted proteins | sample 2277081 | NCBI WGS metagenome assembly SDBV01 (sample SAMN10402039, study PRJNA504765) | marine sediment metagenome | isolation source: marine sediment core GS10_PC15, 223 cmbsf | place: Arctic Ocean: Southern Knipovich Ridge | collected 2010
AAGAATATGAAGCATACATAAAAGAATTAATAAAGAAATTAGATCTTGAAGGGAAGGTAATAGTTGTAAATTCAATTAAACACTCTGATATGCCAAAGTATTTTAATTTAGCAGATGTAGTTGTTTCTGTTCCGTACAGTGATGGAACGCCAGTATCTTTACTTGAAGCAATGGCTTGTGGGGTGGGATTAGTTTACTCAGACCTTGCAAGTATCAGAGAATGGATTAAGGATGGAGAAAATGGTTTACTGGTTCCTGTTGGTAATGAAAATAAAACTGCGCAGGCTTTAGTTAATTACTTAGGAATGTCTGATGAAGTAAGGACTCAATGGTCAGCGAAAAATATAGACACAGCAAGGAAACAAGGTGATCATGAGGCAAACATGAAAAAAATGGAACATATTTATTACAAATTACGTAATAGTAAGAAATGAATGTAAGAGAAGAATTTAAAGAGCGTGCCAAAAGACACCTACCTTTTTTGAAAAAAATGGTAATTTTGACAATTCCGTTATTTATTTTATTTGTCCTATATTCCTACATAGTTCCTATTTATCAAGATTACGCTGATAAGAAAAAATTGAGTATGTATGCTGAGGAAGGAAAGAAAGGGGAATTTGGTATTTTGTCTTCGTATTGGGCACACAAACCCTTTGATGGAACTCCAAATAGCAGATCCGAAATTACTGCCAAACCTTATTTAGAAGATGGGGTAGCTAAGAAAAAGATAAAAGGAAAGGTCTACTTTCACCCAGTTTTGGCCACACGTTATGCGCTTCAAAACTGGGAAATGTGGTTAAATACATCTGAGCATAAATATTATTCTGCATTTATTAAACAAGCGGACGCTTTAGCAAAAACACAAGTTGTGGAAGGTGACGTTGGACTTTGGTATTACCACTTTGATTGGTACCCAACTGCCTCTAAAGCACCGTGGTATTCGGGGATGGCTCAGTCTCAGGCAATGTCAGTTCTTCTAAGAGCCTGGCAGGTGACTGATAAAAAGGAATATCTTGAAGTAGCAAAATTATCATTAAATTCCTTTGAGAAAATTGTAGATGAGGGAGGGGTTGTTCTAAAAAAAGGCGATTTATCTTATTATGAGGAATATCCTACAAAAATTATAGGGTCCAAGAAAGTTTCAAAGTCACGAACTCGAACAGCCCCTTCTAAACATACACTTAATGGGTTTATTTATACACTTTTTGGGCTTCATGATTACTATTTAGTAACTAAGGACAAAGGAGCAAAGGATTTATTTGACAAGGGGATTAAAACTCTGATCAAGGACTTGGAAAGCTACGATTTAGGATTTTATTCATCGTATGATCAGACGGTGTTTAAACCGAGCGATATAAAGTTTAGATTGGTACATAAAGATAACCCAGTTATCATAAAGGGTGTATATCTAGAATTTAATAATGAAGATACGCCCTTCAATTTATTTAGCGATGACCAATCAATATGTAAACAAGATGATAATTGGAGCACACTCAAAAAAGGTTTTGGTAAAGAAACCCAAGAAAAATCAACTTTTATATGTAAAACAATGCCAAAGGAAATTACTATAGATAGTGATAGTAACGAGTATGATTTTTTTGTGGTACTTGCATCAAAGAACCTAGCAAGACTTACTGGTGAAGAGGACAGCAACGGTCAATTAAACTATAAAATAAACAGTAATTTACTAGCTCGAAGAGTTTGCTATAGATACCATTTATTGCATACAATGCAACTAAATAACTTATTTAATCTTACCAATGTCCAATATTTCAAAAATGTAGCTGAAAAATGGACCGAATATCGGGAGCAAGGGGCAGAAGGAATTGAGATATTACAAGATGGGAAAAAGTCTTTATGTTAGATAAAGGAAAAATTTTATCAGTTGTAGGTGCTAGACCCCAGTTTATTAAGGCTGCGCCATTGTCGAGAGCGTTAAGAAAACAATTCAAAGAGGTGTTAGTTCATACCGGTCAGCATTACGATCACAATATGTCACCGGTGTTCTTTAAGGAACTAAACATTCCAAAACCAGATTACAGTCTAAATATTGGTTCTGGTTCCCACGGTGAACAAACAGGTCGTATGATCATAGAAATAGAAAAAGTTTTAGAAAGAGAAAAACCAGAAGTTGTACTGGTTTACGGTGATACAAATTCAACTGCAGCCGGGGCACTGGCAGCAGCGAAATTATCTATACCAGTTGCTCATGTTGAGGCTGGATTACGAAGCTACAACCGCAAGATGCCGGAAGAGATTAATAGAGTGGTAGCGGATCATTTATCAGATCTTCTTTTTTGCCCTACGGTGACAGCAGTTAAGAATTTGAGGAAAGAGGGAATTTCTAAAGGAGTATTTAATACAGGAGATGTAATGTACGATGCCTTATTGGCGAACCGTGAAATCGCGGATAGCAAATCACACATTCTTAAAACTCTTGATCTCAAACCTAAAACTTATGTGTATTCTACTGTTCATAGAGCAGAAAATACAGATACAAAGGAGAATCTAGTTGGTATATTGGAGGCTTTTGATGACAGTGGTGAGCAGATTATTTTTCCAATTCACCCAAGAACAAAAAAAATGATTAGCAGGTTTAATATTAAAGTTCCCAGAAACATTAAAGTAATATCTCCAGTAGGATATTTAGATAGTTTAAGTTTAGAACTAAACGCTAAAAAGATTTTAACAGACTCAGGTGGAGTACAAAAGGAAGCCTATATGTTAAAGGTTCCTTGTGTCACATTGAGATCAGAAACAGAGTGGGTTGAGACAGTTGAGGATGGTTGGAATGTGTTGGTTAAAACAGATAAAGATAAGATAAAAAAAGCGATTAAATCGTTTTACCCTAAGGGAAAGCAAAAAAAATACTTTGGTGGGGGAGATTCTGCTTCAAAAATTACTAAGATTTTGTTAGGATACTTCGGTGGGTAAGTTTTTTAAGCAACCTCTAAACTTTATATTGATCTACATATTACTAACTGGAATTGTTAGTGCAAAATTTATTCCAGTAAAAGGTGTTGTGGAGGATGTTTTACTGACCTCTATTTTAGTGTTTCCAGCGATCTCATATTTTGTCTATATCTGCAAAAAGAATGTAAAAAAATTTATCGCCAAAATTTTCGAATGGCCCAATCAATTAATAGTACTTTATCTAATTTGGGCTTTGGTGACGCTGAATTATTCAATCGATAAACAGACAAGCTTTTTTTATATAGTTGGGGGATCTGTAGTATTCATTTCCGGATTTGTAATCGTAAAGGATTTATTTAATAAAGATTGGTACAGTAAAATACTTTATTCTATTTTAGTAGTTGGGTTATTATCAGCACTTTATACACTGGTACTTTTAATAGTTCAGATTATTAATCCAAATATAGTCTCGACTTTTACTATTGTAAATATTAGCCTTACTGATCGGTTTACATTGTTTAATGTTCCATTTTTAATTTCTTACTTCAAGCATCCAAATACTTTAGGTATAATTCTCTTCCTGTCTCTTGCGGCGTCCCTCTCTCTACTTTTGGTTGAGAAGGAAAAAAAGTACAAACAATTTCTTACAATATCAGCATGTACCCTTCTATTTACAATTCTCTTTACATTTTCTAGAGCTTCAATGCTAGCTGGATTAATTTTCACTTCTTTAATTTTTATTCCTGCTTTGAAAAGAAAACAATTTTTAATACCAATTTCGGCTTTGATTCTTCTCCTAGCCTTTAGTATATTTGCAGTTAATAGGGTAGGCTTTAGAATTTCGTCTGGGAATCCAAGACCGTTTGTTAAGCAGGTCTTCCTTCCAGACGATTCAGGGTTAGAGGCTTATGAAGAATTGGCTGAGGAAGAAGATTTGTTTGTGCCTAAGAAAGTTAGTAAAAGAGATTTGTCTGGCCGTAACGTTATTTGGAATAGCTCACTAGAGTATATTAAGGATAACCCAGAGTTTGGGGCTGGCTTTGGTAATTCTCCGAAAGCAATAAAATCTGGTATCCCTGAAATTTTTTCAAGGTTTAGGGGAGTTACTCCACACAATACTTATTTAAGAACGACGGTTGAATCTGGCTTTGTAGGATTAGCTTTATATTTAGCGTTGCTAATTTCACTTCTAGCTCTCTTCCTAAAAAAATGGCGAAAAATAACTGTAGTTGAATGGACCTTGGTATCTCTAATTGTAGCTATACTTGTGTATCAAGTTTTTGAAACAAATTTCTTACTTGGTACTGGGTTCAGAAGTTTTTACCTTTTAGTTTTACTGGCTGGTGGTTATAGTTTACTCAAGAAGTTATGAAGATTTGCTTATTAGCTAAGGGTTCAAGTACTCACACGGAGAAATGGGCTGAGTATTTACATAAGGAGGGTAATGATGTTTATGTCTTGAGTTTTTTACCGGCAGAGATTCAAGGGGTTAAAGTCATTAACCTAAACCCTCCTAAATTTTCTTTAAAGATAGGTTATTTCACTGTCCTAGGTAGGGTAAGAAGGGTTTTGAGGGAGATAAAGCCAGATATCCTACATGCTCATTTTGCTTCAAGCTATGGTTTAATCGGAGCACTGTCAGGTTTTCATCCTCTTGTTACATCAGTTTGGGGGTCTGATATATTGGAATTTCCAAACAAGAGTCCGATTCACAAATGGATGGTTTCATATTCTTTGGGAAAAGCAGATGTAATAACCTCAACCAGCAAAATGATGATGGAGGGAGTAAAAAAACTTTCAAAAAAAAAAATAGAAATAATCCCTTTTGGTATAGATACGAAAAAATTCTATCCTGGACAAAAATCGCAGATCTTTACTTTAGGTTGTACGAAAGCGCTGGAAAGAGTATACGGACATGAGTATTTAATTAGAGCGTTTAAGAGATCTTTAATTAAGTTTCCTGATATGAGACTTGTTTTGCTTGGTGATGGCAGTATGCGCCAAAGCCTCGAAGAACTTGTTCTAGAATTACACTTAGAGGAAAAAGTTGAATTTATGGGTAGGTTAAATCAAGATCGTGTTGCCGAAGTTGTTCGGACATTTCATATTTTAGTACTACCTTCTCTTAGAGAATCTTTCGGAGTTTCAGCACTTGAAGGTTCAGCCAGTAAAGTGGCTTTAATAGCCTCTGATATACCAGGACTAAGAGAAACAGTTATTAGAGATAAAACTGGTCTGTTATTCAGATCCAGAGATGTTATTGACTTGTCAGATAAAATATTACGGTTGGCAAATAATTCCAAGTTAAGAGAGAGGCTTTCAGAGAACGGCCTTGAATTTGTTTCCAAAAACTTTAACTGGGATACAGAAGGAAAAAAATTATTACGCCTATATGAAAGGCTATCAGCTTATAAATGAAAATATTAATGATAAATCAATACTTTACACCTGAGCCTGGGGCTGGTACATCAAGGGTTTATTACCATGCGAGGTATTTGAAAAAATTGGGTCATGAAGTGACAGTGTTATGTGGAGTTCCAAATTACCCCAGCGGAAAAATATTCCCGGGTTACGTGAATTATCTTTGGAAAAGGGAATATATCGATGGAATTAAAGTTTATAGGACCTTAATATACCCTACTAGATATACATCCAGTTTTAGAAGATTCATTAATTATTTTGTGTTTATGATATCAAGTTTTGTTGTGGGCCTCTTTCTTCAAAAACCTGATGTAATTATTTCTTCGTCCCCACCTCCATCGGCGGGGATATCAAGCTCTTTTTTGAGTTACATTAAGCGTTCGCCTCTGATATTTGAGGTTCGAGATGTTTGGCCAGGTGCTGCTTTGGCGTTGGGATACTTAAGAAACAATATGATATTAAAAATAAACCTCTTTTTCGAGCGAATGGTTTATAAAAGAGCAAGATATATCATTGCACCTACTGAGGCAACAAAAGAAATTATTATAAAGGAAAACCAATACTTAAAAGGTAAAAAAGTTGCTGTCATTACAAATGGGGTTGATACTGAAATTTTTGATTCGATCAAAAATATTAAAAAAAAGACAAGAGATTTTAATTCAGAAGGTAAAACTGTTGTTATTTACACTGGTACACTAGGACTCCAGCAGGGAGTCGATAATTTAGTTGAAGCAGCAAAGATACTCAAGGACAACAGAAAAATTATTTTCCTAGTAATTGGAGAAGGTGCTGATAAGCATTTAATTGAAGAGGCAATCAGTAAGGAAAAGTTAGATAATATAATTTTGAAAGATGTTGTTCCGTACTCTGAGATAGTTATGTATTTAAAGAATTCTACTTTTGGTTTAACTCTCCTTAAGAAAAATCAATATTTAGATGCTGCATTCCCAGTAAAAGCCTTTGATTACATGGCAGCCAGAAAGCCGGTTTTGGTTTGTGGAGGTAGGATTATGGGAGAGTTAGTCGAAAGGAATAAAGCCGGATTTTGGGTCGAACCTGGAAGGCCAGAGTTGTTGGCATCCCAGATAGAGAAGATCTCATTGTTGCCTACTACGGAAATTAAAAAAATGGGAGAATCTGGTAGGCATTTGGTTGATAAGAAGTTTAATAGGAAAAAACAAGCATGTTATCTTGGAGAGCTAATTAGAAATCTATCTGAAAGTTAGATTAATATTATGTTTAGATTAGTTTTCAAAAATGCCGGATGGATGGCATTAGCGGAAATATTTAATAGGATCTTTGCGTTTCTTTTAACCATCGCAATTGTTAGGGCTTATACCCCATCTGAATTCGGGCAGTTAAAATTTGCTATGGCTTTTGCAGTTATCTTTTCAGTAATAACTGATTTTGGGTTGACAAATTTAACTATCAGAGAGGTTTCTAGGAATAAGGAAAAAGTGGATAAATTTATTGGTAAGACCTTTTCACTTAAGATACTTCTTAATATTATAGCCCTAGCGATTATCGTGTTACTTGCTAACCTTACAGTTCAAAATGAATCTCAGATACTCCTTCTTTATTTGGCAGGAGTAAATAATTTCCTAGCGTCCCTGAGCGGGTCGTTTCTTGGTATTTTTGTTGCTTTTGATATGATGAGGTTTAACGCCTTGGCTAGGCTCTTAAGAGGAGCCACTTTGATTTTCTTAGGTTACTTAGTAATTTTTTCAGGACTTCCAATAGCTTGGGTACTCGGAGCACACATTACATCTAGCCTGGTCGCACTTATAGTTGCTATATTTTCCACAACAACAAAAATAACTAGAATTTACTTTTTTTCGTTTGATTGGAAATTCTCCAAATGGCTTTTTTTCGAATCTTGGCCATTCGCAGTTGCTGCTACCTTTCCGTTAATAAGCTTTAGTTTGGATTCAGTAATGCTTGGTTATCTAGGTTTTATCGAAGAAGTTGCTTGGTACGGGGCTGCATTAACATTAGTAACGATTCCACTAACACTGAGACGATTCTTTAGAAGATCACTTATACCAACTTTATCCAAATACATCTTTACTTCTAGGGATAAAGTTACTAGAATTGTTTTTCATTTTAAGAAGCTTTTTGTTTTTCTTGCCTTACCATTAGGAGTAGGAACTACAATTTTAGCACCAGAAATAATGGTTCTATTGTTTGGTGATCAGTATGTAAGCGGAGTGGTTGCGCTTAGAATTTTAATCTGGGGGGTAGTGTTTAGCTTTTTGAATTTGTCTCAGCATGAGGTGTTGGTTGCGGCCAACCGTCAAAAACTTTCTATGATAATTTTGGTTTCGGCAGGTCTTCTAAACGTGTTATTAAATCTTATTTTAATTCCTCAGTTTGGTCTTGTTGGCGCGACTGTTTCTACCAGTCTAGCGTTTTTCTTAAGTTTGGTGTTGGCGTCCTATTTTGCAAACCAACTAATTAAGACTAATTTTTTAGCACTTTTACCAAAGCCTCTTTTTGCCTCAATTGTAATGGGGGGAGTGCTGTTCTATTTCACTGATTTAAGTTTGTTTTTTCTCAGTGCTTTGGGATTTGGGGTTTATATAGGTATAATTGTCTTATTAAAATTTTTTACTCCAAAAGAAATTAAATTTGCAAGAAGCTTTGTATCAGGTTTGGGAAGATTAAAAGCTTATGAAAGCTAAATATAGTTTTGAACAAACTAAAGATTCTGCCAAAGCTGTTGATGCGTGGTGGACTGTGGCTATTATCGACCCTATTGCGTTTAGGGTTACTTGGTTTATTGCAAATTTCACCTCATTAACTCCGAATCAAATTAGTTTTTTGGCCTTGCTTATAGGGATAGCAGCTTCTTACTTTTATTTTCAAGGGGATTATCAATCACTGGTAATTGCTGCATTTATATTTGAATCAGCATTCATTTTAGATTGTGTAGATGGAAAGCTTGCTCGTTTGAAAAAGACAGGCACAAAATTTGGTGCTTATTGGGATTTTCTTCAAGATCGTATAATTCAATTTATTGCTTTATTTGCATTAATTTGGGGACAGTATCAAGTTAAAGGTGATATAAATTTTATTTGGTTGGGGCTAGTTTATCTTTTTGCAGATTCCTTACACAGAGTTATGGCTTTTCATATATCGAAGGTACGTTTTCAATATGGTGGGAGATTTTTTGTAAGACAAACAAGAGATGATTTAGAGGATGAGCTTACTGAATACAAAAAGACAGATAGTGGTTTTAAAGTAAGTGTAAAACAGTGGCTGTGGACCAGACGATTGGCAATATTACCAACGACGATTGAAATTAGGGTTTTGATATTTTTGTTTGCTGCAGTTTTTAATCAAATTTTTGTTGGATTGGTGTTGGCAATAATTATTCTACTTAGCTTGGTGGTTTTAAGGAGCATCCTAACCATAAAGCGATTAAATTCAATGTAGAGGATGGTACAAAACCAAAAGTAGATTCTAAATTTAGGTGAGCTTGAATAAGTTCAGTTTAGCTTGTATACTACTCACGTTTCGTAAAGATTGTATGAAAGTTTTATTCCTAGCGGCTGGAAAATCTGAAAGACTGAAACCTTTGACGTCTGAGAAAACAAAAACTCTTTTAGAGTTAGATGGAGTTAGTATACTGGAGCATTCTGTTCGCTCGCTTATATCCAGAGGTTATAAAGATTACGTTTTTGTTTCTGGGCATGGGCATAATTATTTAGCAGATGAGCTGGAAAGGTTATCAAAAATCCAAAAATTTAGTTATGAAATCGTTTTCAATAGTGATTATGCCGTCAAAAACAACTGCTACTCTGTTTTAATTGCCTTAGAACATCTAGATGATCATGTCTTACTTATAAATTCTGACGTAGTGTATGATCCTGAGATTTTGGATAGTGTAAGAGGTTCAGTTGACACTTCTTTAGTTATCGATAATTATAAGATATTGACACCAGAGTCTATGAAGGTTTACGCAGATAAAAGTAGAGTAACCCATATTCATAAAGGATTAGATATAAAAAAATCTTTTGGAGAATATATTGGTATTTCTGTCATTAATAAAAATCACTTATCTTTATTGAAATCTAGTCTTAAGAAGATTGTACGTGAAGATCCAGATCAATACTATGAAGATGGTTTTGCTTTAATGTTTAAAAAAGTTCCTTTTAAAGTTGCTTCCACTAAACGAAGGAAATGGGTTGAGGTTGACGATTTTAGGGATTTGAGGAAGGCAAAAAACCTGCTTAGAAAGAACTTCAAATAAGGTAATGATGTTTTTGTCAAGATCAGCGGACATTCCAATTATCCTAGAGGTGGGTTCAGGTAGAATAGAGAATCTTAGCAAGATTTTGTCATCTCATAATCTTAAGTTTGAAACTAATGTTTTGGTGACAACGAAAAGTATATTAAGAAGTTATAGAGGATATTTTCGCAATAAATTCAACCAAACTTTATTTATTACAGATTCAAACGTAAGAAACGTTAATGAGCTAAAAAGAAAACTAAAAGAATTCCCGAGTAATACTTTGGTAATTGCTTTTGGCGGTGGTAAAGTAGTTGATACAACAAAATACGCTGCAACCAATCTTGGTCTCAATTATTTGGTTGTTCCTACAACGCTATCAAACGATGGTATTTACTCTCCGGTTGCATCTATCGTTCAGGAGGATGGTAGGCGAAAAAGTGTGGGGGTAAATATTCCACTAGGGGTAGTTATCGATTTAAGAATAGTTGAGAAGGCTCCTGAAAACACGATAGTCTCTGGAGTTGGAGATGTGGTTTCAAACTTTTCAGCACTGGAAGATTGGCGATTAGCCAAGGAAGATGGAGTTGAGCCAATTGATGATTTTGCCTACACGCTTGCATATATGGCAGCAGAAACAATATTGAATCTGGATTTCAAAGGCCTTCGTGATTATAAGTTTCTGAAAAAATTGGCCTATTCGCTTGTAATTTCTGGTTTGGCGATGGAACTTGCAAAATCTTCAAGGCCGTGTTCTGGTAGCGAGCACATGTTTTCCCATGCTTTGGATTATCTCTTCCCAAAGAAATCTCAAAGTCATGGGATTCAAGTGGCGTTTGGAACTTTGTTGATGGAAGAGATCCGGGGAAATGACACTAGTAGTCTTAAGGATTTTTATAATAAAGTAGGACTTCCTTTAACGGCAAAAGAACTTGGTTTTACTAGGAAGGAATTGATCAAAGCACTAAAGTTAGCACCAAAGATTAGAGATCGTTATTGTGTTTTGAGTAAAAGAAATTTTGATAGGGAAAAACTTGAAGATGTTGTTTCACTTTTTTAGAAAATATGAAAATACTCATCGATGCTAGGTTTTTGGGGCCAGAAGGGTTAGGTATTGGTACATACGTAGATAACCTGCTTTGTAATCTTATTGAAATTGATAAAAAAAACGAATACACAATACTTTTACGCAGATCTAATTTTCACTTAATTAATCTAAAAAAAAGTAATTTCAAAAAAATTCTAATTAACGCTCATTGGTACAGTGCAAAGGAACAATTGCTGGTACCACTTGCTTTGTATAAAGAAAACCCTGATCTTGTGCATTTTCCCCATTTTAATGTTCCTCTAGCTTGGAAAGGTAAATTTGTGGTAACGATCCACGATTTAACATTAAATAATTATGGAAAAGGTATTATCACAAGTAAATTTCCCCCTGCTTATCTAATAAAGAAATTTATGTATAATGCTATTCTAAAAAAAGCTGTAACCTCTTCTAAAAAAATTATCACTCCCTCTAATTTTGTCAGGAAGGGTATTTTAAAACACTTTAAACTTTCGAAGGATAAAGTAGTTGTTAACCACGAGGCTGTAGATGATAAATTCAAAGAAGAAGGAAGACGGGAATTATCGGCTGGTGAGAAGAAAAAGGTTTTAGCGACATATGGAATTAAGGAACCATTTATTTTAACTGTAGGTAATTCGTATCCGTATAAAAATGTCACTGGGGTTTTGGAGTCTCTTAAAGCTTTACCTAATGACATCAATTTAGTTCACGTCTCGAGGAAGGATGAGTTTAGTAGTAGCATTGCTCTAAAGGCAAAGAATCTTGGGATTTCAGAGAGATTTATAGTAACCGGTTTCGTATCAAAAGATGATCTGGTAGCTTTGTATAAATCGGCCAGCGTTTTTGCTTTTCCATCCCTTTCCGAAGGATTTGGACTTCCAGGATTAGAGGCTATGGCCTTGGGTTGTCCAGTTGCTTGTTCTGATACACCAGTTTTTAGAGAGGTGTATGGTGAGTCTGCCTTCTATTTTAATCCAGGTAGCTATCAAGATATAGCAAGATCTGTCAATGATATACTGAAAAATCAAGTTTTAAGAGAGAGACTAGTTTTGCTTGGACTTGAGCAAGTAAAAAAATATTCCTGGAGAAAATTAGCAAAACAGACATTAGAAGTTTACAATTCACTGTTACTATGAAAATTACATTAGTACATGATTATTTCATTCTCGGCGGAATTTGATTGATAGGACAGTCTGAGTGTAGTCGACTTGTCGACAAAAGTCAATCCTCTAATGTGCCTTAATCACCTCAAGCATATCTGATAGCCGTTTGGTAGCTACAGCTCTCAGTTTAGAATCTTTGTAATTTTGAAGGTGGGAATTTAAGCATAAGAAGGATATATGATTTTCGGTTTTGTAGAAATAGCTTTTTGGCATTTGTGTTCTGGATAAATTAGAATTTGGTATTACCATGTGTAACCAGTAAACTTCAAATCCGCTGAAACCCTGAGCTGGTCCTAAGTGTTTGTTAGTAAACATAGGGGAACTATTATAAAAATGTTGGAGGAATAATCTCTCATGGTGTTCAAGAACTTCCTCAGCAGTAGTCTGTTGAACACCATGGTGTGAAAGGAAATCATCCAGCTCTTGAGAAAAATTTGGATGGGTCAAAAAGCAACAAGGAGAAGCGGAGTCGTGCATACTACTTAGACCAATTCTGGTGTGTCGCGATAGATACTATACTCGTAAGGAATGATTTGATTAAGGTTTACTGCATTGTAGGGAGCTTCTGCATGGGAAAGTTTTTCAAGATTTTTTCCAGTCTGATAACCGTATAATTTAATTATTCTGTCTAACATTTTTTTCTCTTCGGTATTGAATTTATAGTCAGAATTATCTAATGGTAGATATACAGAAGTATCATTGTCATGTGTAGGCGACATTCTTACCTGCCTTATTTTGAGTTTCTTTTCATCAACTAATTCTTGAACTACTCCGGAAAAATAGATAGGCACTGGTCCCATCTCTAAAGCCCGATAGATCTCTCCAGTAAAAGGTTTGTCATACGCTTCATAAAAGTCAAAATCCAGAAAATAGAATAGTTTATACGCTTTTTTCATCCCTTCGATTTTTCCAAGGGAATTGCAAATGTAGACAATGGCAGCTTTGTATTTTTCTTTATCTAAAACGAAGTCGCTAGACATACAGGACAGATTACCATAATAGTAACATATTTAGATATAAGTAAGTAAGTCTGAATCAACTAGGTTTTTCTGAGTTTGCTGTGAGATAGATCTTTTGAATCTGAGGTGATCTTGGTTCTGTTGGAATGCCGATCTTGTTTAGGGGGTGCTTTTCTATAGTATCCTTACAATCTCGAGCCGTAAGGTGTATGTACCTACTGTAGCTTTTGAAGGAGCTGTGACCTACAACGGCCATTATTTTCTCTGTTGAAAGATTGGCTTTTATAGCTTCGGTAATCCAAGTGTGCCTAAATAGGTGAAAATGCACCCGCTTATTGATATCCAAAAGCTGGACTCTCTTTTTAAGTTCGTCTCTGAAAGTTGAAATTCCTGCTTTGCCGCCCCTATTTCCTATAAAAACCCAATCCTCAGGCCTTGCCTTCCGTTCCATAAACCATAAGTACAGTTTAGTTTTTATTATTTCGGGGATGGGAATTGTTCTGATTTTGCTTCCTTTGCCCATAATTCTGAAAGTAGCATCTTCAAAATTAAAATCTTGTACTCGAAGATGTAGGGCTTCTGCTCTCCGCAAAGCACACCTAGCTAAAAGTTCAAAAAAGAAATCGTATTTTCTTCTGTCAATCCACTTGTGATACTTACCCCAAACTCTTGGGCAATCTACTATTCTTTCGACTTCTTCTAGGGTGAGCAGAGTAGGATTGAAAGGCTCAACCTTTAGCGAATGTATGCTGGTTGATAAATCTACCTCTGTATTTCCTCGATCATACAACACCCCACAGAGTACCTTGAGCGTAGAAATAGCAGAATTTGTGGTGGCTGGTTTCCAGCCCTTCCTCTGAGAATAGATGATAAAGTCAATCAACCTTTGTTTAGTAATTTCCTTTCGACCAAGCCGTTTAGTAAAAGTCTTGAGGTTTAACAGGTGTCTTTGCAAAGTGAGTGGGGATAAGTTTTTTAATTTACAGTATTGCTCCAACAGTTCTTTATAGTAACTATTTTTCATTGATAACACCCAAACCCTCTGCTGCGAAGCCTTCTAGGAGGCTCTTAAGTGACCTACCAGACCTTGCAGCCTCTACTTTCAGTAGTTTATGTATTCCAGAGTCCATTCGTACTTGCTTTGTCTTGTTTTTATCACTTTGTCGCTTTGTCATATATTGGTTTAAGTCACCTCCTACCTCTACCTGCTGTTCTCTAAGAAGAAAGAAATCCCTAAAAGAAAGAAGAAAATATATTTTATTTTCAGCAGTATAGTGTGCTAGGGTTGTTGCCCCCTTTTTCTTCCGAAACTTAACTTAAAAGGACAAAGGGTCTGCCAACCAACAGTCAAATCCTGTCAATATTTATTGTAGGATAGTCTGTTAAGGTTGAATACCAAATAATTAACTTGGTTATGGTTTAAAATTGATAAATTTTGAGGAAGTTTGAGGATAATACAAGGATGATTTAAAGACTTTATGATTTTAGCTCTACATCACAATCTAGCCCAAAACCTTTGTCAACTATAAAAAAGTCGTCTCCCTCAGGGAGTTTAAGCTTTTTCCGAATGCTTTGAACTGTATCTCTCACTCTGCGATCTTCTGTAGTACCTTCTGCACCTACACGCGGGTTCCTAAGACATTTGGCCAAATCCTGCACCTCAAAGACTTTACCTAGTTCTTTCGACAGAAATTGAAGTAACAGGTATGGATTAGTTTTTGTACTAAACTTACCCTCGTATTTCCTACCGGTCGGTGCGGTATAAACCGTTCTTCCATTTTTATATAAAATTAACCTACCTTTATTTTTGTCGTACGGGCCAGTATTTTGTTCCTTATTATCCAACCCATATTTGGTACAAATCTCACCAAATCCGGGATGCAAAATTTCTAAATAAAATTCAAACTTTAACTCCTCGCTTCTTTCTTGCTCCCACCTTTCAATCTTGAAAGCCCCCTCATTTCTCAGATCCCAAACAGCCGTAACTTTACCTGCCTCAATACTGCGATCAAGATCCTCACCTTCTTTGGGAATTTCATATCTGATCAAGTTATTACGCTTAAAAAAGTAAGGATCTTTACTTATTTCGTCTAAAACAAGCAGCTTGAAGGAATTGGATTTTTCTTCTGAATTTTTACTCATCTAAATCTCCATAAATCTAGCCAGGATTATACCTTAAATCGATTGCAGAAGTAATAAAAAGTGGGTATAATCAAGCCAACTAAACATTAGCCGCGAAGCAAATTGACGCAAAGCGTCGGGATCTGGAATGGCGGCATTCCCGTTGATCCTGACGCTTCGCGGCTGATGAGTAGGGGGTGTCGCCTTTGCAGTTTGGTTTGACACCTTAAAGCTAAATATATGAGCAACCAAAGCTTTGAGTTAAACCATCTGGAAAAACTCGCTGAATTAAAGGATAAGGGTGTACTAACCCAAGAAGAGTTTGATCAAAAGAAAAAGCAAATCCTAGATTTTACCGGTGATCAGAGCAAAGAAGAACCTACCACTAAGAAGAAAAACAAGCACCTCGTATTGAGTGTTATTCTTCTGGTCACTTCTTTAGTTTTTTTGGTTGCAGCTCTTCCGGACGATATTCCCAGTTACCGAGTGATGCCTGAATTGACAGTCAAGATTCTAGCTTGGTCAATTTTTATTGGGATTATTGCGTACTTTTTTCGCAAAGATGGTAGGTTTCTTTTTATTTTCTCGATCCTATTCTTTCTGGCATCAGTTTTTAATTTAGCAGTAAGTATTTATGAGCGTAGTTTATTCTACTAGATACAACGCGCTTGGGAGGTTAGAGGATGACAATTAAGAAGAAAATTATAGTCGGAGTTCTATACGCAGCGCTGCTAATATCGGGATGGTTTATAATGATAACTCTGTTCGAGAAACTATCGAGAACCGGTTTAATTGGTTATTTAATGCTCTGGGTTTTCATTTTAAGTTTGTTTTGGGTAATAAAGTACCACCTAAGCGTAAAGGATGACGATAAACTTGCGAAGCGGGTGGCAGAAGAGGTTGTTAAGGAATACGAAGAGCAGTTCAAAAATATGCCAGAGGTAATTACACAAGAGATAAAGTTTCGTGAATTGCATAAAGAAGGATATACTAGTACCGAGCATTGGAAGGCCGAACTTAACAAGCATCTACTTAATAAATCTGCGAATATAAAGATTAGAATTACTCGTAAATCTATTCTAGACTTTATCGGTGAGACGATATTGATTACAATTATTTTTGGACTATTAGCTTTTCTGTTCAGCCCAAAATAAATTTAGTTAGATTGAGATGGATAAACAAAGACGTGAGAAAAGTAAAGAGGTTTACGAAGAATTATTAGAAGAAATTCAAAAATCTGTTTTAAGCAACGGTTATGCTACTTGGCCTAAACTCAGGTTAGAATTAAAGGTTTCATATGCAGCAGTAATCAGAGTCCTTAATTATATGGTGAAAAGGGAAATTTTATCAGCCCCAGATAAAAATGGTAAGTATTTTCTTGTAGATAATAAGACCCTTAGAAAAGCAGATAAGAGTTTGTATAATAGCCCACAGAGGCAATTAAATACACTACGAAATGGAAAACAAGACAAACAATCAAGTAAGTGATTTTATCAAGACCGAGGTATTAAAAATTGAAAGTCGTTCATTTGTTGTTCGCATTCTCGGAGTTCTTATTGGATATGCTGGTATAACTTTATGGCTTAACAGTATTCGAGCAACCGCACCGCTTTGGTTTGTTTGGGTGCTAATAGTAATACAATTTGCACTGTACTTTTCAATTTTTGTTTTTAGCTATCAACGTTCCAAAGTATGCGGCCTTAATAAAAGTCTCGGTATAGTTCTTTTCATCACTCTTGCTGCTTTAGGCAGAGTGAATGATTGGGAATTACTTATCATACCTCTACTTGTAGTAATTATGATTGTATTTTCTGTAAGGACTAAAAATATTCCGGAAAGTTTACCACCAGAAAGAGAACCATCTCATACTGAAAAAGACGGATCTTGGATTGTTCCATTAGAAGATTTCCTAGAAAAAACCAAAAATGAATTTGAATCTGCAAAACTTCCTATCCCTATTGGCGTGGACAAGAATGGGTATTATGTAATGGGAGATCTGCGAAAACTTGGGCACATATTGATAGCCGGATCTACCGGATCTGGTAAATCTACTTTTAATCACGTTACGATTCATACCCTAACTAAAAAATATAGTCCAGAGGAGCTTCAGTTTTTTCTTGCCGATCCAAAGATAGTTGAATTTCAATCTCTTTATCAAAACCTACCACATCTTTTTTCGGAAGTGGAGGTGGAATCAAATAAAATACTTACGGTATTGGAAAAATTGGCTGAAGAAAAAAATAATAGACTTCAAGAGAATAAAAAGAAGCCCTACCTTGTGGTAATAATAGATACATTCTCCGATGTTGGCTTACAAGATATGGCAAGTTTTGAACGTTATGTTCAAGATATCACGGAAAACGGAGTAAAAGCGGGGGTACATATGATAATTTGTGATTCGCGCCCCTCCAAAGATCTTTATACAGAAAAAATAAAAAAGTGCTTTCCCACAAAGATTGCATTTAATACAGCCTCAAGTGTTGATTCGGAGGTCATAATCGGTCAGAAGGGAGCAGAGAGGCTGCTTGGCCGCGGTGATATGCTCTTTCTTGGTCCAAATCAAAAGGAACCAACTAGGCTTCAGGCTCCTTGGATATCCGATGAAAAGATTGAAAATGCAAATGATTAACGAAGATCTATTAGAGGCAATTACAGCTCAACTTCAGTTGGATGTTAACTACCTACACGCACGTAAATTTTTATAAGAATACTACTTGTTTATAGAACTCCGTTACAACTAATCTAATGAACATTTATTTGGACATAGACGGCGTGATACTCGACAAAGACCTCAAACCGGTCAAACACCTTAAAGGGTTTCTTAAACATATCACAGACAATCACGAGGTATATTGGCTTACTACACATTGTAAAGGCGACAGCGAGGCTACCTTGAGTTACCTTTCAAGGTTTTTGGACAAAGACATTATTGAACTGCTGAAAAAGGTTAAACCCACAAGCTGGAACACTCTGAAAACAGAAGCCATAGATTTCACAAAGGATTTTGTTTGGCTGGACGATTTTATCTTTCCAACGGAGAGACGGGTTCTTGAACAGAAGAACAAACTTGATTGTTGGATTGAAGCAAATTTGAACGATAGCGAGGACATCCTGCTTCAAATACTAAAACATTTATGAAATCATTTAGTGCCTAACCATATCTTCCACTTCTTCCACCACTTTATCCGCAAACTCATCAAGATACTGAAAATCCTTTTGGACGATACGCTTCACGCCTCTTTTTTTAGCATCTTCATTAGCGTCTGGGACACTACTCATACTTACCACTTTATCAGATCCAAACCTTTCAATATCGAGGGTGTGAAATGAACCACCTAGCTTGCAGTCTCTGTCCAACAAGATAATATCAAAATCAGCCTTGGGGTTGGTGTTTATGTAGTCCTCTACTTGTGATTGATCGGCTAGAATAACGTGGTGGAAGCTGTAAATTTCTTTTTCTTCGAGTTGATCCAACCTACTGAGTATTTTTGAAAGCACTCTTAGATCATCTTCCAGTATTAAAATTTTCTTTTTTAGTACCATTGACCATAATTAAAACACATTGGAGATCATTTCGCGCTATGATTGTAACTCGCTCCATCAACAAGGTCTGCTCAACCTTAGTATTATGGATCAGGGCTTAGTATCATTTGCCGATCCAAACCTTTAGTCGTTCGGACAGCTCATCAACCTTCTCTCGAACCCCCTCATCAATCACTCTATCCGCCGGATACTTATTTTTCACTTTGTAAAACATATCAATCCCTTTAGCCTTTGCCTGCGGGTTGGCGAACTGATTTATTAACCAGAGGTGTTGCTTCTCCACATTATCATCTGAGTATCCGTACTCTTCTAATTTCAGATTGATATACCCGCAAAGGTTAAGTAAGGTTAAGTTCTGTGAGGCTATCACTTTTGCTGAGTTATAAGTAGTTGGGTTGTACTTTGCTTCATAGACTGCTTCTACTCCATTGCCATAGAGTCTTAGGTACGCTTCACAAAAGAGTTTCTGGCGCATTGTGATCTTATACTTCTTACCATCTAGTCCGGTAAATCGAAACGGAGAGTTGAGATGTTTTTCTCCTGATTCAGAGGTCTCAACTTCTTCTTTTTTCTTTATACTGATATTTCCCCCTTTTTCAACCATTTTTGAGGTTACTAGTTTTTGACGATAAGTTACGCTCATAAACTTAATTATTACATAGTTATAAGATAACCCCAATAATTTGAAGAGCAAATCCAAATGCAAACAGAGCAAAACCTGCTATCCCTCGCCTACGGTCTTTGATATGTTTCCTTTGAGTATAACCACCAGTACTTGGATCTTCATCTACTATAAAATCATCGTCCAAATTTCTTTTTATACTCAAATATGGCCACAGCATAATTATAGAAGCTGCGGTATTAAGTACCAACCCTAAAATTATTAGCTTAGTAGATAAATCCATTGCAACTATAAACCCCAAATTACATACGAGAAGATTTATATTCTTTGATTACACTTTCGACTACTGATGGATTCGGCTGAAAAAAGTTGAAAGCGACTAAAAGTTTTTTTGACGCTTCTTCAACTAAGGGTTGGATTTTAGTTTTGATCTCCGACAACTTCAATTCCTTCTCCCAAACACTTTGGTCGGCGCTAGCCTGTCTTTCAAACGAAGTTATAACTCTGCGGTTATCGCTGGTACTTAGTTTTCTTTTTAGCAGCCCTGATAACCTAACTTTTATTAACACCTCTGTATCACCTGTCAACCCAAGATTTGAATACAATTTTTCTGCGTGTTCCATAACTTCAGTAACTCTCCAAATCATTGTATCGAAATTCAAGATAGTCCCCGGTTCTATTTGGCTGTCGTTATCTTCCTGATAAGCACGGGCGAAGTAAAATGAGCCGTCCTCTTTAAAAAACCAATAATCGTACCCTCGAATAAATGAGGTTGATTTGTTTTCCGTCTCAATCCCATCTTCCGCAGGGCAGGTGGTACTTTCTGATACAGCGCCAATCGGCCAGCCTGTATGCTTTAACTGTGAGTCTCTTGCAATGCTTCGCAATTCTTCCAAGCCCCACTTTTTCTTGTTATTCTTCGGATAATGTAGCACTTCCCAAAAGTGTGGGAAAAACCCTTCTTCTTTAAGTCGCTGCTGAACCTTTCGCCTTTTTTCCGCTGCCCATACTTCAGTCTCTCGGTGCGGATTATCAACGTCTGATTGCACAGTCGTTATTAGACTAGCTCTTATCAACTCACTCAAACTGATACCTTCACTCATAGCTCTGCTCTTCGCTCTCTCATATAACTTGGGTGGAAGGTTGATGTTGGTTCTTATTTGAGGGGAGTACCCTTTCTGTAAATTCAATAGTCCTTCGGGATTGTTAGTTTTCTGCCTTCCGGTGTGCATTAGAATATACGCCTTCTCCTTTGGAAAGTCGTTATTTTGGGTCTCCGTCCACTTTTTGAACTCTTGTAAAGCGAACTTTTTTACATCTTCTTCTTGAAGAGTCTTGCTCGTACGAAGCGAGTCCTCGATATACTCGTCAGAGGAAATTATTTCAAACTCTTTCTTGCTGCCGTTCTTTTTAGCTTCAAGAAGTACTCTCCAAATATCTCTGTCGAAAATATGGTCTATTGTTTTAACTGCAGCCTTCATATACCATATGATTGCATACACATACCCCATCTGTCAAGTGGGAATTTTGAGCTTGGTAATCAGACCACGTGGTGGTAAAATATGTCCGCTATGTCAGTAAAAAACAAGAAAACAAATATAGATTACCTGCTTCGAGTTGGCGATAGTCAATTCGACTCTATGCTCTCTGCAATCGAAAGTATAGAAAACAAAGCGGGAATTTTGGCCGGCGCTGTAGGAGTGGTATTTACGATTTTAGGGGCTGGCGTAGCTGCCAAAGTTCTCTCTATAAACCAACCTTTTCAATTCCTTGCTTTGGGTTTAATGGGTCTATCAATTCTGTTGAACGTTTGGGTTCTGAAAGCAAAATCTTTCAAACGACCACCTAGAATAGGTAAGTTCTTTGCCGATTGGGGCGGAAAAGACCCGCTCAAATTCAAATCAAAACTGTTGGAAATTTATGACAAGAAACTTGTGAAGAACAGAGATAGATTGAAAGAAAAGGCTGAAAGGTTTAATATAGCTCTTGATACTTTTTTGCTAGGGCTTTTATTACTTATCATAAGTTTGTTTTATGTTTGAAGATGACAAAAATAAACCGGGGCAGGGTTCAAGTGAACCTGAACCAGCGCCAGAACCAACCCCCGAATCGGAAGATGACTCTGACAAATACGATTTTGATATTTTTAAGGGGAACGAGGAAGGGAATGAAAAGGGTAAGTGATACAAACTACCTCACAAGTACGTTAAAATCTTCTCAAGAGCTTTATCGCCTACCTTTTATCCTGATAGGTTTTGAAAAGCTGGTTTTTAGCTTCGTACAAGAAGCATAAGCCAAAGAAGGTAAGTATTAAAGATACAAGGGTAATACCGCTCATATCTGATTATAAATTACCCGCCTTAATCTCCTTTCTTATTAGGGCATTGAAGGTAGATGACTGCTCCATTTCCTGTTTGTAATTCTTTGGGTCAGTAGCAGCTCTTTTTTGTATGTAAAGATTAATTCTATCCTTTAGTTCGTAAGGTAAGGGCCGGTCATCACCTGTAGTATGAGTTGTATCTTCAGGGTCTCCAAAAATAGGGTGGAATTTTCTAGTTTTAGTTTTAGCTTCGTCTTGAGCCTTTTCTTTAGAAGTTTCGGTGCTTTTTTTTAGGGTATCTATAGACAAAGCCATTTTCGCAATATCATCTTGTGCCCCCATCAACCTTCGCTCAACATCACTAAGATTCCACCACCATCTAATATCCTCATCACGTACCCCTTCCGCCTTTTTCTTCGGGTTACCTTTCTTTATTATTTCTACTAATTGTTTGATGTGTGTGTCAGTAGCTTCGGCAGTTCCCAGAATTATATCACCTAAATTTTCAGGTAAATAATAAGTACCAGACTCTTTAGATTCCTTGATGACTCTGTCCATTACTTCCTCAGCCATCTTCTTCGCCTCTGACGGCTGCATAACAGTCATACTCATTAATCGAGCGTATTCCTCAATCAAAGCCTTTTCTTTTTCGTTGTATTTACTTGAGCCAAATAGTCCCATACATTTAATCTACGATCCTTATATCACAATATAGATTAGGTTTTCAATGTTAGTTGTGGGTTAGCAGAAATTTCTGTGTTTGTTGAAATACAAGTTCTAGGTAAGGTATAATTTCAACCCAGTTTGTGGTTCGGAAATCACCAACTAGAGCCACCAATGAATAACCCAGTTATTGACCCATAACACGCATATATGCACTTATAGGACTAAAGTGATTCTCACAATCTCCATTTAGCCTCAAAACCACGTCGCCCACTGTATATTGTACGACGTACCACCTACAAATAGTTGCATTTATCTGGTATAATCCTATAATAAACTAGCCTAAGTTGGTTAGTCATCTTCATTAGGAAGGAGGGCTGGAAATGTTTCCTGCCAAAACAGTCGGCATCATCGGTAACCACGGAAGGATGGCTCTAAGTATCTACAAGCCACTCTTTACCGAAGCAGGTTGCCAAGTTATCGGGTCGGATATCCTCGACCTGACAGGAATGAGCAACGAGGAGGTGGTAGCAAACTCCGATGTCGTGCTTTTCTCGATTCTGCCTCTGGACAATGTGGCCAAAGAAATGCAGGCACAGATAGCCAATGCTAGGCCTAGAACTCTCTGGCTTCACGGCAGTTCCGTCCAGCAAGTGAGGAACGATCCAATCGGTGATGTTCTGCTCGCACAAGAGCTGAAAGATCGTGGGGTGGACTCAGGATTTGTCCACTTTATGATCGCACCGACTGTGAAGTCCCTTAGGGGGCAGGCAGTTGTCTTGGGTTTCCCTCGTGATCTCATTAATCCTGATTGGGAGAGCTGGCTTGAGAGCCTTCTTCTCTCCAAAAAGGCACGGGTGTTTCACAAGACGATCAAGGATCACGATGAGCTGACCATGGCAGCTCAACTCCTTCCAATGATCTTGGCAGTTGCCACAGGAATGGTTTGGCAACGGGAGGGGGTTGACGTTTCTGAAATGCTCAGGGTAGCTGGTGCTCCTGCGAAACTCCAAGCCTTCGGAGCAATCCGAAGCCTTGGTCAGCAAGATGTGGTTTCAGAGGTCGTCACCAGACACCCAGCAGGGCCCGCTCTAGTCAGGAGACTGGCGGAGGTCTTTTCGGAACTAGCCGATTGGGTCGACAACCAGAAGGTTGATCGTATAGCCTCAGAGATGAAGCAGGCTCGGGAAGGAATCGACGAGGACGATCTTCGTAAGGTTCTTTCCACTACCGACTGGCTCGTCCGTGTCCTCGGAGACCTAAATGGTGGTGCTGTCGGGTTTGAGTTCGCTGAAGAGCAGAACCTAGTAGGGTTGCTCGCTCGTGTACTCTCACACTTCGACGATCACGAGGTGGACAAGACCACAACCACAGCCCAGAGATTACCGAACGGGGCAGCTCAGTTCTTCGTTGGCGTCAAACCTGGCCTAGACGATCCATCGGTGAGAGCAGCCAAGAGAGAGGTCATTGAGGAGCTAGGGGCTAAACCTATCGAGGACGGGTTCACGATCTAGCTTAGTCAACATCGCTACAACCGAATAGCGAAAAAGTGGCAGGAGTGCATCAAGCACACACCGCCACTTTTTGCATTTCTAGAGGTAAGAATATTTGTTTAACAATACCGAAGATACCCTTATAGCTTTTAAGAGAACATCCTGTCTTTGTGTAAATAACTTGGGATTATAGTTTCCTTTTTTTCTTCTTTTTCTGGTTTATTTAATGGGTGCTGCTCAATTGTATCTTTCAGATCGTCTACAACTAAGTGAGTATAGCGAAGTGTGGTTTTTAAATCAGCGTGGCCTACGATTCTCGCTACCTTCATAGCCGATGCATCTGCTCTTATCATTTCGGTAATAAAACTATGCCTCATTAGGTGCATATAGACTCTTTTGTTAATTCCTAGAATCTTCGCCCGCTTTTTTAACTCATCAACTAAAGTGTGATAACCAATTCTTTTACTTCTTTTTACGTGGGACTCAAATACGTAATCCGTTGGTTTTGCCTCTCTTTCCTGAAACCAAAGGTATAGCCTCTTTCCTAAGTCTTTAGGCAAGGGGACTAATCTGGATTTATTACCCTTAGAGTTTTTTATTTGAACAACCATTTCAACAAAATCCATATCGCCAACCTTTAAATTTAACGCTTCTAGTTTTCGAAAGCCCATACAAGCAAGGGTTTCAAAAAAGAAATCATACCTTTTTCTATCGATCCAAGAGTGGTATTTACTCCACTTTCTTGGACAGTTAATAATCGCTTTAAGCTCAGATATAGTTAGGAGGTTTGGGAAAAAAGGTTCGGTTGGTAGTGATTTTATATAACCAGAAAGGTCTTCGTCCAATACTTCTTCCTCGTCATGGAGAAATCTAGTAAATAATTTTAAGCTGGAGATCATAGAATTAACGCTACATGGTTTTAGTCCTTGAGGGAGGGATAAACCATTATTTGTTCTTGCCTTCCTGTTTTTTGAGTAAACTATGTAATCCCGCAATATATTCTTGGTAATTTCTCTCTCCCCAAGCCAATTAGCAAAGTCGGTAAGGTTGAAGCGGTGTCTAGCGATACTAATAGGAGCTAGACCTCGGTATTCACAAAAACGAAAGAATCGGTTAATATATTGCTTCATAGTCATAGTTTCCTGGCCTATCTCGTATAAATATTGACTATAAGTCCTAAAATTACATTTATGAGTAAAGAAAATAGACCGTCTCATCAACCAAAAGTAGCCTTAGTACATGATTATCTTCGAGAATATGGAGGTGGTGAGAAGGTGTTGGAAGTTCTTAATGAGGAGTGGCCACAAGCTAATATTTATACCTCTATTTACGACCAAGAGAGGATGAAAATATCGGGCCTAAAGATCCCAAACGGTTTAATTCATACGAGCTTTTTGCAATACTTACCGTTTCATTATCAATTACGTAAGCACTATTTTTTTGTTTATCCTTTAGCCTTCAAGATGCTTAATGTCGATACTGATATAATACTGAGCTCTTGCTCCTACGCATCAAAATTTGTGAGAAAACCCAAGAACGGTTTACACATCTGCTATCTTCATTCGGTTCCTAAATTTCTTTGGGGTTATGATACAGAAACCCCAGACTTAGAAGTGCTTCCAATAGATAAGTATTTTAAACCGATTTATAAAATGATAATGCCAACCTTGAAAGGCAGACTGCGAAGCATGGATTTTGCTGCGGCTCAGAAAGTAGACTTCTTTATTGCGAATTCGGAATTGACTAAGGAGAGGATAAAAAAACATTACAATCGTGATTCTAAAGTAATTTACCCGCCTGTGGATTTAAGTAGATTTGCTGGAGAAATAAAGGATAAAGGTTACTACTTGATTATAAGTAGATTAAGTAATTTCAAAAAGATTGATCTAGTTGTCAGGGCTTTCAATAGCTTTGGGAAATCTTTAAAAATAATTGGAGATGGGCAAGAACTGTCTAATTTAAAGAAAATATCGCATTCGAATGTCGAATTTTTAGGTACGCTTTCTGGAGAAAAACTTGAAGGAGTATTAAAAAATTGTTCAGCATTAGTGTTCCCAACACAGGAGGACTTTGGGATCGTACCAGTGGAAGCAATGGCGGCGGGAAAGCCCGTGATTGCTTTTCGTGGTGGTGGAGTGTTAGAAACAGTTGTGGAGGGTAAGAATGGGGAATTTTTTGATGAACAAACAAGTGAGAGTCTTCTTAGCCTTCTTAAAAGATTTGATCCAAGACGATATAATGCAGGTGATTGTATGAATCAAGCAAGAAAATTCTCAAAAGAAGAATTTAAGCAGAAGATTAAAATTTTTGTCGAGGAAGCTTGGGAGAATAAGAAATGAAAATATGTGTCTTTTGCGGTGGGGCTGGTACACGAATGTGGCCACTTTCCCGTCATAATAATCCAAAACAGTTTCAGCCTCTAACCGGAAAAAAATCACTTTTCCAACTTATGATTCAAAGATTAAAGAAAGGGTTTAGCGTAGAGGATATTTATGTTGTAACAGGAAAGGAATACGAAAATATAGTTAGAAAACAATTCACTTCACTGCCGAGTGAAAATCTAATTCTTGAGCCAGAAATGCGAGATACTACTGCTGCGGTTGGTTTTGCGGCTAGTTTCCTGCAAAACAAATTTCCAGATGAAGTAATGGCAGCAATTTGGGGAGCAGATCACTTAGTAAAAAACGAGGAGGATTTTATAAAAGCACTCAAATTGGCAGAGAAACTAGCTATTCAAAAGAGCATTGTGGTTAAAGTTGACGTGAAGCCAACTTTTCCAAGTGTCCATTTGGGGTATGTTGAGGTAGGTAAAAAAATAAAGGAAGTGTCAGGATTTGGTGTGTACGAGTTTATAAGGCATATGGAAAAACCGAACCTAAAGGAGGCGAATGACTACTTAGCTAGTGGGAAGTACTTTTGGAACACTGGTTACCTTGTTTGGAAATTATCTACGATCGTGAATCTTTATAAGAAACATTTGCCTAGTGAGTTTCGTATTTTAAAAGGGATCCATAGAGAATTAAAAAACGGACATGGTGTTAAGTCATTATTGAGGGAATATGAGAAAATACCTAAGATATCGATTGACTACGCTCTCTTTGAGAAATTGGGAAGAAAAGATCAAGTTGTTATTTTAGCAGACTTAGGTTGGACAGACATTGGCGCTTGGAATGTATTAAAGGACGAACTAACGATTGGTGAAAAAGGTAATGTTGTTAGAGGTAATCACGTTGGGTTGGATACGGAAAAATGTTTGATTTTTGGTCCTGATAATAAAAAACTTATAGCTACCATTGGATTAAGAGATATAATTATAGTTGATACTGGAGATAGCCTCCTAATCTGTCCAGCATCACGATCGCAAGATGTTAAGAAGATTGTGGCTAGATTGATCAAAGAAAAGAAGAAAAGTTATTTGTAATTAACTCCAGTCTAGCTTCGAAGCGTATTTAGTCCAAGATGATGTATCCTGTGAAGTATGTTTAGTTCTAAAGGAACACGTCACGTGATAGTATGTGAAGAGCTTTACGTCCTGAACATACAGAACGTGATATAATTAACTTGGCAAAGGTTGTGGTTGATATCCCTTTGTCATATTTTTTTGTATAGGTTTGAGTGATGTATTTAGTTTTGAAAAGAATACTTGATATTGTCGGGTCCATCTTTGGAATTATTGCCTTCTTTCCAATATATGTTATTGTGGCAATTGCCATAAAACTTGACTCTCCTGGTTCGGTGCTAGTGGAGGAATCGAATAGAGTAGGGAGAGTAGGTAAAAGGTTTAGGATGTATAAGTTTCGGTCGATGATTGCTGATGCTCATGTTAAAATTAAGAACGACCCAAAATTGAAGAAACTTTACAAGGAATTTGAAAAGAACAGTTTTAAATTGGATAACGACCCAAGGATTACCCAGGTAGGCTCATTTCTTAGAAGAACAAGTATAGATGAGGTGCCTCAGTTTTTTAATGTTTTATTGGGGAATATGAGTTTAGTAGGACCTAGAGCATTGTATCCGGAGGAGCTAGAAACGAGAAAACTAGATTATCCAAATTTGCGGAGTAAGATTGATAGAGCATTGACTACTAAGCCTGGGATAACAGGGCCATGGCAAGTATCTGGTAGATCTGGTTTAGGTTTTAAGGAAAGGATAAATTTGGATGCAAGATATGCAGTAAAAAAATCAATCTGGTATGATTTGCTGATTTTAGTAAAAACTATCCCTGCCGTAGTTAGAGGGAAAGGCGCTCAGTGATGGCAATTAAAGAGTTGAATTTGAAAGGTGAAACGGTCTCAAAAAGTGCAAGAAAAAAATACCTAATAATAGCCTTATCGATTGTTGGGGTGCTACTACTGTTTTTGATAGGATCTATATCCTACGTTGGTTTAGTTGTGATTCCAAATACTAAAGATTTTACAGCAAATGTGCAAGGAGCTTACGATCAGGCGGAGAAAGTACAAGAGGCAATTGAAGATGAGGATGTGGTTAAAGCTAAAGAGGAAATTTTAGAATTAAAGAAGGAATTAGAAATTTCCCAGAAAGATTTGGATGCTATGAGTTTTGTAAGGTATATTCCTGTAGTCAATGGCTACTATAATGATGCGCAGCATTTGATATCGGCAGGTATCCTTGCAGCAGAAGCAGGAGAAATTGCAGCCGATGGTATATTGCCATTTGCGGATGTTTTGGGACTTAAGGGAAATAAAGCAAAAACAACGGCTAAAGAGAAGACAGAAATAATAGTCAAGGAGGTACTACCAGCGTTGAACCCCTTAGTTGATCAGTTAGAAAATAGACTGAATTTGATTGATGAGGAACTTGTTCAAGTAGATCCTTATAGATACTCAGAAGGAATGAGGATAAAAGGATTCAATGTTAGAAGTGGTTTAATTGAAGCAAAGGAAGGTGTGGATAAAGCACAGGAAATAATGCCGGATGTGAATAATTTGCTTGCTGTTGCACCGGATATTCTAGGACATCCTAAGAAAAAGACGTACCTTATACTTTTCCAAAATGATAAAGAACTTAGAGGGACAGGTGGTTTTATAACATCCTATGCTATTGCAAACGTAAAAAGCGGTAAGCTGGTAGATATCAAAAGTGAAGATATATATAAACTTGATAGTCGGTTTATACCAGTAGAACCACCACCTGAGCCCTTGAGAAAATATCTAGGGTTAAAAATTTACCCAATTAGAGATGTGAACTTGTCTCCAGATTTCGCTACATCTGCAGAAAAATTTGAAAGTTTTTACAATACAATTCCAGAAGTACCTAAAGTAGATGGAATTATAGCCCTTGATACAGAGTTTGTTGATAGCTTACTTGAATTTACTGGTCCTATTAAGCTTGAAAAAATTGGTGAAACATTTTCCTCTGAAAAAAATGAGTATGGGGTATCTGACTTTTTTTATAAAATGGAGCTTTATGCGCAGAAAATATTTAAGGGTAGTTCGGAAAGAAAAAGTTTTATTGGGGATTTAATGAATGAGATTATTGATAGGGTTCTCAATGCTCCACCAGAGAAATTTGAAGCTATCGCTAAAATATTTATTAAGGATGCACAAGAAAAGCATATTCAGTTTTATTTTAAGGATGAAGCTGCCCAGGAAATCGTTAAAAAGTTTAATGTTGCAGGTGAGATAAAGGATTATGACGGTGATTATCTGCATTTGAATAATTCCAATTTTGCTGGACTTAAGGCAAATGCATTCATTAAGTACAAGATAGAGCAGGATATTATCACATCTGAAGATGGGACGGTAACGAAGAAAGTGATTGTAACTTTGACAAATACGAGTGGTCAATTAGTTGGTTGGTTAAACTCAAATTATCGAAATTGGATGAGAGTGTATATTCCGGATGGTAGTAAGTTGATTACCCAGGAAAGCCAAGCAGATTTTGAGGAAGCCAAGGATTTAAATAAGAAAGTCTTTGAAAGCTTTAGTATCACCTCACCACTCACAAGCTCAACCTCCAGTTTTACTTATGAGTTGCCGTTCAAGGTCAAACCTGGTGAAGAATATAAGATGTTAATTCAGAAACAAGCCGGTACTACATCTACAGAAATAATTATACGATTGAACGGGAAAGTGATAGATAAGTTTGATTTGACCACGGATAAAGAGATCAAATTCAAACTATAGCTTAGTAGACTTTTTGATGAGAACTTTTTCCTCCGAAGGAATAATCTTAAAAAGAGTCGATTTTGGTGAGGCCGATAGACTCATTACCATCTTCACAAAAAACAAGGGTAAAATTACTAGTTTGGCAAAGGGGATTCGTCGGATTAAATCAAGACGTTCTGGGAACGTGGATCTTTTGAATAAAGCCAAACTTTTTTTTGCTGAGAGCAGGTCCTTGCCTATTCTTACCGAAGCTGAATCTATAGAAACATACAAAGATTTAAAAAAAGATTTAAAAAAAGTTGGGCACGCGTATTATTTGACTGAACTGGTTGATCAATTTTTTCACGATCAGCAGGAAAGTTACAGAACGTATGAGCTTCTTTCCGAAGCTTTGGGGCTTTTGGACAAACTTCCATTAGACAAAGTAGAAAATATAGTGCACGCCTTTGAGGTGAAAATACTCTCTTTTGCTGGTTTTCGCCCTCAACTTTTTTCCTGTGTGAAATGCAGAGGGCCGCTTGAACCAGATGGAAATATGATTAGTCCTGAGGTAGGTGGGTTGATAGATAATTCCTGTGCGAATAATTCTTTATTTACTAAACCTATTTCTCAGGAAGCTATAAAAGTGATTCGTTTTGCTCAAGAAAAACATCTAGCCGAGGTAGCTAAACTAAATATTCCTGATAAATTGGCTAGGGATTTGAAGGAAGTAATGAAGTTTTATTTGGAATTTGTTTTGGAAAAACAACTTTCTTCTGCCGATTTTGCAGAGAAAGTAAAGAAGCTCGGGTAGTAGGCTGGTGATGATTAGTGTTGCATCATCAACCAGCCTACATGGTTTGGACCTTGGGATGAGTCAATCCATTAGATTACGTTGTTTACTCTTTCCTTTTCTCTTGCTCCCTACCTCCTTTGTGGGGTGACTTGAGGAGCTCGCCCCGCAAGATTTTGACGTAATCAGGTGCTTTGATGCCTAGTTTCACCCGTCTCCTCCCGATGCCCAGAACTTTCACGAAAATGTGTCCTTCAATCCAGAACCCTTCTTGAAGCTTCCGATCAAGTACTAGCATGTGTTTCCCTCCTTTGAGATACAGCGTTTGGTGTAGTTACGTATTGTAACCACTAAAGCGTAAAAGCCTTTCCTATTGAGTATACCTAACGAAGGCAAATATTAAGATTTTTGTCAGTAACTTACGTTACAGCTAACTTGAGATTGCAAACTTGGCAAACAAGCTATATACTTTTTTGTATGGTAGACACCAAATTGATGGAAAAATTAGTTTCTCTAACAAAACGAAGAGGATTCATCTTTCCTGGAAGTGAAATTTATGAAGGAATTGGGGGGATTTATGATCTTGGTCCTTTGGGGGTGGAGCTAGCAAATAATATAAAGAAAGTTTGGTGGAAAAAGATAGTGCAGGAAAGAGACGATGTGGTTGGGCTGGACAGTAGTATTTTGATGAATAAGGAAGTTTGGCAGACTTCTGGGCACATAAATAGTTTTACCGATCCCCTGATTGAGTGTAGGAATTGCCACACTCGATTTCGTGAAGATACATTGCCTAAATCCAGTAACTGCCCAACCTGCGGGAAAAATGACTGGACCAATTCTCGTATGTTTAATCTTATGTTTAAAACCCACATTGGACCGGTGCAAGATGTGGGGTCAGAGACGTTTTTGAGGCCGGAAACGGCCCAAGGAATTTTTGTTAATTTTGGAAATATTGTGGATACGATGCGGGTAAAGATTCCATTTGGAATTGCTCAGATTGGCAAGGGTTTTCGAAATGAGATAACCATCGGGAATTTTCTCTTTCGAGTCCGCGAATTTGAGATGATGGAGCTGGAATATTTTACATACCCAGCACAAGCTGAGAAGGATTTTGAATATTGGCAGAACGAGCGAATGAAGTGGCACGAAGAATTAGGGTTGAGCAAGAAAAATTTACGTTTTAGAGAACACGCCAGTGGCGAGAGAGCCCATTATGCTGCTCGTTCTGTAGATATAGAATACAACTGGCCTTTTATGGGTTGGGGAGAACTTGAAGGTATCGCCAATAGAACAGACTATGATTTGAAAGCCCACTCAGAAGCTTCCGGAAAAGATCTTTCCTACTTCGACGAAGCTACAAAGAAAAGGATCATTCCGTATGTTATAGAACCTTCGGTTGGAGTTGGTCGAGCAATGTTGGCAGTATTGATAGATTCTTATACTGAGGAAAAAGCACCAACAGCTGAGAAAGGAGCATCTGAAACACGTGTTGTTCTCAAACTTAATCCTAAGCTTGCGCCAATCAAAGCATCAATCTTGCCGTTGGTTAAAGATGAGAAGTTAATTAAGATAGCAAAAGGCATTTACAAGGAGTTGAAAGAGAATTGGTTTGTTCAGTATGATGAAGCTGGTTCAGTCGGCCGCCGTTACCGCCGTCAAGATGAGGCAGGAACTCCATATTGTATTACAGTTGATTTTGATAGTTTAAAGGACAGTGCAATCACGGTTCGCGATCGTGACAGTATGAAACAAGACAGAATAAAAATAAAAGAAGTACCAGATTATATAAAGAATAAAATATGAAACACTTTCTGTCCTTGAAGCTTGTTTTAGGGGCAATAATAGCAGTTTTCCTTCTAATTTTCCTTTTGCTGATAGTACTTGGCTAGTTTTTCGAAGTTATTTCAAATCTCGGGGTTTGGGGCCGTCGTAGCCGACTTCGTCTTCAGAAAGCCTTCTTACTGGTTTTTCGCGAGTAGTTTCTTCGTGAATGTGAGCAACTAAGCCAGTGATACGGGCGATGATGAATAACCCATTTCCAAGTCCAGGTTCAAAGCCAAGCTCAATCATAACGGCGGCAGTAATTCCGTCAATATTTAAACAAAGCTTTCTACCGACTGCCTTTTCCAATTCCTTCTCTATTTCTAGGGCAATTTCTATATGTTTGCCTTTAAAGCCGCTTTTCTCAGCAACTTCTAAAATTGCTTGGGTTCTTGGGTCTTTATCGTATATTTTGTGACCATAACCGGGTAGCCGCTCACTCTTGAATCTTGCTTTCTCGACGATATCAGAGGCTTTAGTGCCCTTTTTCACCGCGTCTTGGAAGATTTTTGCACTAGCTTCAATTGCACCTCCGTGGCTTTCTCCGATTGCTGCAACCCCATTAGCAACAGCAGTAGACAAAGGAACTCCACATGAGGCAGTTATACGAGCAACTGTAGTAGATGGTGGTTCGACTCCATGATCGATAGATCCGACTAAAATTGCATTCAACATGGCCTCCTCTTTATCGTTAGGAAGTTCTCCTTTCAAAGTTAGGAAAATAGCTTGAGTGAAGCTTAGTTTTTTGAGCATTTCTGGGAGTTTGTAACCACGAACATGCGGTAATCCTGCGATATGTCCGGTTATTTCACTTTTCCACTTCTTTTCTTTAGCCATAATTACTCTGGAGATAATATTTTACCAGATTATTGCTTGGATTTAATAGTCTTTTTGATTAGTCTTGGTAGGTCGTCTGGTATTTCCGCAATAGCTACCCCAGCGGAATCTAGTGCTTTTACTTTGTCCTCACGGTGCCCTTTCCCTGCCTCAATTATGGCTCCAGCGTGGCCTAAGGCTTGTCCGTGAGGGAGCATTTCTGCAAAGAGACCTGAGATAAAGGCCACAACAGGTTTGGTAAATTTCTTAGCCTTCATAAATTCGGCAACTTCTTCTTCGTAAGTTCCGCCATGCTCTCCAAATAGTACAACTGCCTTGGTCTCTTTGTCTTTTTCGAATAGCTCTAAGAGATCTGCAAAATTTGATCCGACAATCATATCTCCACCTATTCCAACTACAGTAGATTGTCCAAAACCATCCTTTTTTAGAATATAGGCAATTTCACTAGCCATTCCACCGCTTTTTGAGATTACTCCAATATTACCAGGTGTAAAAGAAAAATTAGGTTTACCTCCTCCAATACTGCCAAGCTTTCCTTTACCCGGAGAGATAATACCAATTGAAGATGGGCCCACGATTTTTACATTTTGATTCTTCGCAGAGGCTGCTACATAAGCAGTGTCGGAAATGGGCATGTGCTCGGTTAAAACGTTGATCAAAGGGATTTGGTGATAAATAGCTTCCAGAATTGCATCCTTTGCAGCTTGCTTTGGTACACAAATATAAGATGTGTTGATCTCAGGAAATCTACCCAAGGCCTCTTCGACGGTGTCAAAAACTGGTACACTCTCTATTTCCTGACCGCCTTTACCAGGTGTGACACCAGCTAGAACCTTCGTTTTGTACGAAAGCATTTGCGGAATAGCTCGCTTGCCTTCTTTCCCGGTGGCTCCTTGAACTAATACTTTTGTGTTTTTATCGACTAAGATACTCATAACCTGTGACGTACCCGCACAATTTGCGGGTTATTTTTTTCTTTTAAACTTATTTGCCAGATCAGCCATTGTTTTTGCTGTGGATGTCATCGGTGTTTCTGGTCCAAAAATATGAAAATCAAATCCTTCTTTTTTTCCTACTTCCTTTAACATTTCAAACGCTTCTTCATATCGTGGGCCTCCTCGTCTCACGACAATCGGGTATTTAGGTCTTGGTTTTATAGAACGTAAAGCTTCCACAAACCCAGCAAGTGTTTCATAGATATCAGTAAAATTCGCTGTTGCCCCGACAAACCAAACACCATTTAGGCCTTTCTTGGATAGTACGATTTTTGACAGCTTCTCTAACTTTTCCTTTGGTGGGTTTCCTGAATGTTCTGTATAATTGGCTGGTTTTCCACCTAAGGCTATTAAGGCGTCCATATTTACTAAGCTCCCACCCCCACCGGCGGCGAGGACAGCGATATCACCATCAAGTTCAATGTAGGTGGATCCTGCCGATCCTCTATGATCGTTTTTGTCAATTTCTTTAGCTTTGGTTTCTGATTCAGTTGGTTTTCTACCTAAAACATCGCGAGGCGGGAAGTCGAGATCTGGATGTTTGAAATCTGCCTCATCGTCCAAAACCACCTTCGCGTCAGCAGCATAAAATTCTTCGTCATCAGTTTCTATAAGAGGGTTAATTTCTACCAGTCTTGCGTCATACTTTGTAAAAACTTTCCACATACCTAAAAGAACTTTCGTCAGTGACAAGAAATGGATACCAGAAAATCCAGCTTGAGAGAGTATCTGTCTTGCTTGCCAAGGCTGCAGACCTTCGAGTGGGTTTATTGGCAACGATTTTATCGCTTCTTTATCTTCGGAAAGCTTTTCAACGTTAACACCACCTTCTTTTGACACTAATAATATTGGGAATCTTGTTGAAGTATCATATGTAATACTTAGATAGTACTCAGCGCTTTTATCTATCAAGTAGGATTCGATTAAGACTTTTTCAACTACTTCACCTCCTATTTCTTTCCCAACTAACCCCTTTACTGCTTTTTTTACCTCCTCTAGGCTTTTACAAGGTTTTATCAGTCCAGCTTTGCCTCTTCCACCAGATAAAACTTGTGCTTTAACAATTACTGGTAGATCTAGGTTTCCAATTTTGGACTGCGAAGTAACAAGGATTCCTTCAGGAGTAGGGACACCACTTTGTTGTAAAAGTTTCTTACCTTCAAATTCGTAAAGTCTCATGATAGATTATTTTTTGTCAACTATCTCTAGCCGGGGTTTGTATTTGACTATTTTATTAGCGGCGATAGTTCCGCGAATTGGTGTAAGAGGATAAATTAATGTGTTCTTGCCAATGAGAGATCCAGGATCAGTAACTGAATTACAACCTATACTGACTTTATCACCAACTACCGCACCTAATTTTTCCAAACCAGTCCCCACCTTTCCTTTAATTGTTAATACTTTAACTTCCAAATCAGATACCCCGTATTTCCAGTTTGCTAGTATTACCCCCGCCGCCAAATTCACGTTACTTCCTATGATTGAGTCCCCAACGTAATTGAAGTGAGGTATATTTGTGCTGTTTCCAACTATTGAGTGTTTTACTTCACTCCCATGTCCTATGTTACAGCCTTCTCCAATAATTACACCTCCTCGAATTACGACTGAAGCTCCTACTTTAGAATTTTTTCCAATTAAGGCTGGCCCTTTTACTTCGGCGTTAGGATTTATGCTTGTGTTTTTACCTACATAAACGCCCCTTTCATATTCTTTAAACCCCTCTTTCTTTAATAATTGTGACCCGGTTTTTCTGATGTAGCTTTCTATTCTGCTCAACGCTGCCCAAGGTTTACCTACCCCATCAAAAATATTCCTGAAGTAGAGGCTATTCGATTCTATATAGTCACTTAGGTTGATCATAAGAATTCAAATTATACTTGAAGAGCCAGTCACATACAAGTTTCGAAGGTAGGTTGGATGTTTTATCTATTGTACAAACAAAATGTGGTGTTTCACCTCTTGACACAGGTGCTTTGAACCGGTACTCTATACTTAGTGGTAAAAAAGGGTAAAAAGTGGAGCATAGTGTAACAACACTACTCCTACCCTTCACAATTCCTCCAGTATGGAGGAGCACAGCCTGCCTTTCTGGACAGCAGGTCTCTCTCCTGCCTTAGGACCTGTCATATATTTTGACTATGTTCTTGGGTGAATACAAGCATAATATTGACTATAAAGGCAGGGTGTCTGTACCTAAAAAATTTAGGGTAGAACTGGCAAAAGAAGGACCTGTTCTGACAAAAGGTTTGGACCAATGTCTCTTTCTTTATCCGAGGGAATCCTGGAAAGCTTTGGCTGAGAGGGTAAAGCTTTTGCCAGTTACTGGTACGAGCGCACGAGCATTTTCTCGCTATATTTTTGGTAGTGCAGTTGAGACAGGGTTTGATCGGTTGGGTCGTGTGCAAATACCTGAGTACTTACGTAAGTACGCGAATCTTTCAAAAGAGGTTGTTTTGGTAGGTGTTGGAGAAAGAGTAGAAATTTGGTCACTAAAACGTTGGAGTAGCTACGAGCAAGAATTGGAGAAGAAAGGGGAAGAAATAGCAGAAAGATTAAAGGAAAGCGGTATTTAGATATTAATTATTATAAGGAGGTTAAATAGTGCCTTTATTAAATGGTGAGGACATGGAGAGAAAGCTTCGGGAATTGCTGATTAAGACTTCGGAAGAGTCTGAGTTTGAAGTCGGTGAAAACTTGTCAAACAAAAATAAAGAGTCCTAATTGTTATGAGTCGAGATGATTTCCACAGTAGTGTACTTTACCAAGAAGTTTTAGATGGGCTAAACATAAAACCTGGTGAGACTTATGTTGACACAACTTTAGGTGGGGGTGGTCATGCGGAAGGAATACTAAAGCTTGGTGGAAGAGTTATTGGGATAGATACGGATCCTGAGGCTATTACCCACGTTAAGGAGCACCTAAAATCAAGCAGTCTAATTTTAGAACAAGGGAATTTTGTTGAAATCGACAAAATATTAAGTCGAAACAACATCTCTGAGGTTTCAGGAGTACTTTTTGACCTTGGAGTATCAAGCTTTCAGTTAGATTCGCCAAGACGAGGGTTTAGTTTCAAGTATGAGGCCTCCTTGGATATGAGAATGAGCCCGAATTTGAAGGTAGCCGCGGTGGATTTAGTGAATGGCTTAAATGAAGGAGAACTTTATGAACTTTTTTCTAGGTTTGGTGAAGAACGCTATGCGCGACGTATTGCTCGTGCTATCGTTCGATCCAGACTTGAAGAGAAAATAAAAAGAACCGATCAGCTGGCAAGAGTTGTGGAAGCAAGCGTCGGGAGAAGGACGACCAAGGTACATCCGGCTACCCGGGTATTTTTGGCCTTGAGGATAGCTGTGAACAGCGAACTTGATAATTTAAAGGAGGCCTTACCAAAAGCGTCAGGTTTGCTCAAGAGCAAAGGAAGGTTGGTGATTATAAGTTTTCATTCCTTGGAGGATAGGATAGTAAAAAATTTTATTAAAGATAATTTAGAGCTAGTGGGAATTAACAAAAAGCCAATCGTTCCTACTGAGAGAGAAGTTTCGGATAATCCAAGAGCAAGAAGTGCAAAGCTTAGAGTGGCTGAGAAGTTAAATTAGGATTAAAAAATTGAAACCTGCCCATGAGAGTACTGAATAAAAAGAGCTATCAAGCAGCGAAAAATAAAATACCTCTCCTTTCACTTCCATATTCAAGAATGATTTTGTTGTTAGTAATTGTCTTAATAAGTTTAGTGGGGGTAAAACTTTATCTTACTAATTTATTAGCTACTTCTGGGGTTAGATTAACCGCCACGACTCAAAAAATTGAGAGGTTGGAGGATGAAAAAGCAAAATTGGAAAACGAGATGAGTAGGTTAGGTGCCGTTTCTAGGTTGCAGAAAGAAGCCAAGAAATTGGGTTTTCTGCCTACCGAGAAAATCAAATTGTTAACTAAGCCTGCACCATTGGCGCAGAAGCCATGAGATATTGGCGCTTTATTGCTGTTCAACTTTTCTTCCTTATTCTTGCGGTAGCAATTGCCGGCCGTTTGTTGTATTGGCAGGTAATTAAACACGAGTCCTTTGTCGCAAAGGCATCTGAACAGCATGAGATTACTACTCTGATCGAAGCTAAACGAGGGCGTATTTTTGCTTCGGATGGTTCTCTCCTTGTAGGGAATGAACCTGCGTTTTTATTATATGCGAATCTGTTGGAGTTTAAAGGTGTTTTTGATGTTGATAAAAGTGTAGAAGAAGCTGCTGAGAAAATTGCTGAGTCCCTTCTCGGAGAAATAATCGCTGCTCAGAAAGACCCAAAAAAATTATCTAAAGATGAGAAAAAAAATCTTCTTCAAGATAAGAAGGAGGAACTAGTCAACAGATTGAATTTAGATAACTTGGCGTGGGTGCCTCTCGCTAGAAAGATATCCAAGGCTACTAAGAATAAGGTAGAAAAGCTAAAAATGTCTGGGCTAGGTTTTGAAGAAATAACTAAACGATACTACCCAGAGGGTAATCTAGCAGCACAGCTTTTAGGTTTTGTGGGCGAGAATAAGGATGGTAACGATATAGGTTATTTTGGTTTAGAAGGTTTTTATAACGAGCAATTGAAAGGGAAACCTGGTAGGTTGATTCAAGAATTGGATGCTTCAGGAAACCCAATCTTAACCAATGATCAAGACGGCTCCTTCCCTAAGGACGGATTCGATTTAACAACAACAATAGATCGTAATATCCAGTTTATTATTGAAGAGGAGATTAAGGATGGAGTAAAGAAATTTGGGGCGAAACTTGGCAGTGTTGTAGTTTTAAATCCTAAAACAGGTGAGATCTACGGTATGGCAAACTACCCTAGTTTTACACCAAGTCGATGGCAGGCTTTCGATGAAGAAGACTTTCAAAATTTTTCTATATCCCAGGTTTATGAACCTGGATCTACTTTTAAGTTAGTGACAGTGGCTTCAGCCCTTGACGCAAAGGCGGTTAAACCAAATACAATTTGTCCTTGCAAGGGGCCTATCAAAATTAGTGGCTACGAAATTCAGACTTGGAATAATAAATATCATCCAAACTCTTCTGTCGTTGAAATACTGCAGCTCTCTGATAATGTGGGGGCTGGGTTTATTGGTAACAAGCTGGGTAAAGATAAGTTTATAGAGTATATTAACAGTTTTGGTTTTGGAGCACCTTTAGGTATTGATTTGCAGGGGGAGGAGTCGGGGTTGATAAAAGAAAGGCAAAATTGGTCAGATGTTGATTTGGTCACAGCTTCATTTGGTCAGGGATTATCTGTTACAGCTTTGCAAATGACTAGTGCCCTAGGTGTTATTGCAAATGATGGTAAGTTAATGAAACCGCATGTAATTAAAAAAATAAGTAGCGATGAGAATGAGATTAACGTCAAACCAGAGGAAATTGTCCAGGTATTGAAAGCTGAAACTGCAAATGTTATGAGAGAGTTATTGTTGTCTGCGGTTGAGGAAGGTGAAGCGAAAAATATTATTCCTAAAGGGTATCGAGTGGCCGGGAAAACTGGAACGGCTCAGGTAGCTGTAGCTGGTCATTACGACCCTTCTAAGGCAGTAGCTTCATTTGTTGGGTTTGGTCCAGTCGAAGATCCAAAATTTGTTGCTATTGTTAAATATGTTAACCCAACTCCAATCTATGGTGCCGAAACAGCCGAACCAACATTTTTTAAAATAGCAAAGAGGCTTTACCCTTATTGGGGACTTTTGGTACGTTAAAGTTTTACTAAACGCCAACTTGTGCTAAAATTCGAAGGAAAATGGGCATCTTACAATCTTTCGTTCCGCAAAGACTCAAAAATACTTACCACTATTTTCAGGCTGCCGTAGCGGCTCTTATAAACGGCTTCCCATCAAAAAAACTTAAAGTAATCGGCGTCACAGGTACAGATGGTAAAACGACAACAGTAAATCTTATCTACCATATTCTAAAATCTGCTGGTGTGAAAGTTTCTATGATCTCAACGGTTAGAGCTGTTATTGGAGAAGCAAATTTTGATACTGGATTTCATGTCACCACCCCATCACCATTTGAACTTCAAAAGTTCTTAAAAATGATGGTAAGAGCGGGAAGCGAGGTTGCTATCATAGAAGTTACCTCACATGGACTTGACCAAAACAGAGTGGCATTTGTTGATTTTTATGAGGCAATAATTACCAACATTTCTTATGAACACTTGGATTATCACAAGAATTATCAGTCCTATGTTAGGGCGAAGGCGAAAATTCTAAACAATGTTAAATTCCGGATTCTCAACATAGATGATGGGTCGTTTGCTTACCTGTCTGGAAGAGGGGTGGGAAGAATGATTACTTATGGTCGTGGATCTAAGGCAGATATCATTTCGTCAAACATAGTGGAGAAGTCTAATGGTATTAATTTTGCGGTAGAAACAAGAGAAAGAGGTAAGGTTACTGGTTCTTTTGAAGTGGAGTTCCCACTGGTCGGTCAGTTTAATGTTTACAATATTTTAGCCGCAATTGCCTCTGCTAAGACGTTTGGTATTGATAATGCGAAAATTAAAGATTTCCTAACGGGTTTTCTTGGAGTGGAAGGTCGTATGGAAAAAATAGTCGAAGGGCAAGATTTCGATGTCGTTGTTGATTTTGCCCATACCCCAAATGCATTTCTCAATATTCTAATGACATTGAAAAAAAGAACTAAAAAAAGATTGATATGTGTTTTCGGTGCGGCAGGAGAGCGAGATCCGAAGAAAAGGCCGGTGATGGGAGAGATCGCTGGTAGATTGTGTGATTACACAATCATAACTGGTGAAGATCCTCGTAATGAGGATGTGGGTAAAATTGTTGAGGAGATTTCGATTGGAATAAAAAAAGCTGGCGGTATAATTAGTAAGACTTATTGGGAGATCCCAGACCGAGCCTTGGCAATCAAACATGCTATCCAATCCTTGGCAAAAGAAGGTGACACAGTAGTAATTTTAGGGAAAGGTCACGAGAAAAGTATCAATATAGGTGGAAAAGAATACCCTTGGAGTGATCAAATGGCGGCGAGAAACGCCCTGGCTTGGAGATTAAAAAAATGAAGAACTTTGGTGCAGTTGTTCTTGCGGCAGGTGCTGGTACGAGACTTAATGAAGGGAAACCGTCTTCAAAACCAAAGGTTCTATATGAAGTTTTAGGTAAACCTTTGATACTTTACAGTCTTGAAGTACTCAAAAAAGTTGGGATAGAAGATATGACATTAGTGGTAGGTCGCCAAGGTGATCAGGTAAAGGAGGTTGTAGGAGGAGAGTATAAGTTTGCACTTCAGAAAGACCCGTTGGGGACAGGTAATGCAACCTTTGAAGGAATAGATAAACTATCTAATGCTGTAGACAACGTGATGGTTATTTATGGTGCTGATATATACTCTGAGGAAGCATTGAGAGGTGTGGTAAACAACCATCTAGAAAAAAAACTTCCAATAACATTTGTTACGAAAATTTTGGATAATCCACATGGTTATGGAAGGATTATTCGTGATGGAAGAGGGCAAGTAGCTGCGATTGTTGAGGAAAAAGTAGCCACTGATAAACAGAAAAAGATCAACGAGGTTAATGACGGGTGTTTTATATTTGAAAGAAAGTGGCTTGAAAACAATATTAATTCTCTCTCTCTTTCTGAGGTAAAGGAATACTTTTTAACGGATTTGGTTGAAATTGTTATTAAATCTGGGTTCAAGGTTGCCACTTACACAATTAAAAATGACTTTGATTGGATTGGAGTGGATTCTCCTGAAGACATAAGAGAAGCAGAAAGAATATTTCGAGGTGAGACATGAAGAAGTTACATTTTGTAGGAGTAGGTGGAGCTGGTACTTCAGCAGCGGCCGCTTTGGCGAAAGAATCAGGTTTTCAGGTTAGTGGTTGTGACACAGATAATGACCCCATCTACTTAGTTGAGCTTGAAAGGTTGGGTATAGAGGTTGAGGAGGATCACGACCCAGCGCATCTCAAGGACGTTGATGTCTTGGTTGTTTCGGCCGCAGTAGATAAATTTGATTCTCAAAACTCAGAAGTTTTGGAAGCAAAAAGGAAGTGCCTAACCGTTGTTCGAACAGAGGAGTTTGTTGCTAAATACCTTGCGAAAGACAAGTTTCTTATAGCGATTGCTGGAACTCATGGTAAATCAACTACAACGGCGATGGTAGGTTTAATTCTTGAAGATGCAGGTCTAGATCCGACGGTATACGTAGGAACTATAGTTACAAAGTGGGGAAGAAATTTTAGGCACGGGAAGAGCAAGTACTTTGTGGTTGAGGCTGATGAATATGAAGATAAATTCTTAAATTATCATCCAAACATTGGTGTCATTAACAATATAGAATATGATCACCCAGATTACTTTGAATCCGAAGATCATTTGGTAAGAAGTTTTGTAAACTTTGTAAAAAACTTTGCTAAGGAGTCCAGGTTAATACTTGGAACAGATCCTGAGGAAAGCAAAAATATCCAAAAACTTGTCAAAGACACCGAAAAAGTTGCGTCTATTATGAAAGATAGTGACTGGTATATGAGTAATTTTAGTGTGAATATGCAGGTTCCAGGAAAGCACAATATTTTAAACGCCCAAGCTGCGTATTTGTGTGCTAAAGCGATGGGAGTGAATGAAGAGCAAATAAAAAAATCATTGCATGACTTTTCAGGTACCAGCAGAAGATTCGAGTTCAAAGGGGAAGTGAATGGTATAAAGATTTTTGATGATTATGCTCACCACCCAACAGAAGTCGCGGCAACACTTTCGGCGGCTCGTGAGAAGTTTCCGAATGAGCGTCTTTGGTGCGTATTCCAACCTCATACTTTTTCAAGGACCAAAGCATTATTTGATGATTTTGTAAAAAGTTTTGAAGAATCTAGTGTAGATAAGTTAGTTATTGTAGATATTTACGCTGCCAGAGAGCAATCTCAAAATATATCCTCGCTAGCTGTGGCTAAGAAAATAAAAAGTAAAGATACGGTCTATATTGGAGCAATTGAAGAGGCGGCAACCCACATAGCAAAAAATGCGTCTTCTGGTGATATCGTTATTGCAATGGGTGCTGGGAGCATCTATAAACTTCCTCAAATATTAATTGATGAACTAAAAGGCCAAAATGGCAGAAAAAGATTTAGTTAAAAAGCTTGGTTTCAACCGAGTTAAAGTAAGTGAGCCTATGAAGCTTCATACCAACATGAAGGTTGGGGGACCAGCCGATTTTTATTATGAGGCGAGGAGTGAAAAGGAATTGATTGAGGCTGTAAAAGTCGCAGTTGAGGACGAAGTCCCATATACGATAATTGGTTTAGGTGGAAATGTTTTGGTTTCAGATAAAGGTGTTCGAGGTTTGGTGATTGTCAATAAGGCAGACCAAATAAAGTTTTTGCCGCATGGTTTCGTTGAAGTTGAAGCTGGAGTCGAGAATACAAATTTAATCAGAGGGTCGGCAAAAAGAGGTTTGATTGGTATGGAAAGATTGATGAAGGTGCCGGGCACGGTTGGCGGAGCGGTTTACATGAATGCGGGGGATACTGGAAGAAATGAGTTTTTTGGAGATTTGGTAGAGAGTGTAAAAGTTATCAACAAAAAAGGAGAAGTAAAAAATCTATCAAAGAAAGATGCAAATTTTGGCTATAGGACATCTAGATTTCAAACTTCGGGCGAAGTAATATTGAGTGTAAAGATTTTGTTGAAACAAGCGTCGCAGCAGGAAATAGAAGAAAAAGTAAAAGATATTTTGGTGAGGAAATCTCATCACCCTTCTGGTGCTACGGTTGGTTCAACATTCAAGAATCCTGAAAATTACCATTCAGGAGAACTAATAGAAAAGGTGGGATTAAAGGGAAAAAAGATTGGTAATGCAAAAATATCCGAAAAACACGCGAATTTTATAATCAACGAAGGGTCTGCTACCGCCGCCGACGTGAAATCCTTAATTGATTTGATGAAGAAGGAAGTCAAAGAAAAATTCGACACCAACCTTGAGGAAGAAGTACGTTATGTTGGTGAGTGGTGATTCTTATAACTTGACTTTTAGGTTCATTTAAAAGAAGATTTAGATAATGCCTCCTTTATTTCAGGAAGATCAAAAACAGAATCAGCAACCAAAACCAGAGCTACAACCTCAACTTCAACCCCAGGCACAGCAAAAACCACAACCAAAGCCAATTTCGACAAATGTTGTATCTTGGCCAAAAGTGATCCTGACTGTTTTGATAGTGAGTGTAGCTACAGTTGCAATCACAGGTGCTTATTGGTTTTTTGTTTTGAGTAAGAGTTCTGCAGGAAACGAGTTTACAGGTCCAGTGAAAGTGGCTACTTCAAGTGCAAAGAAAGCTACTCAGTCTGCTAAGACATCAGTTTCAGAAGAAGATGAAAATATAGCCCAATCAGACACAAAGACAGTTGCAGAAGGAGAAAAGGGTACAACCTCTGGTTGGAAAACATATATTGGAAAGTTTATAAAAGTAACTTTTAAATTTTCTTCTACTTGGACTGTTGATGAAGTAGATGGAGTTGATACTGGTGAAGGGAAAGTAAATACAAAGATTACTTTAAACGATTCAGCAAACAATAGAGGTTTATCGATAACAGAGGATTTTCTTGGGGGTTTTGCTCAACTAGACAAGGTTTCTGAGAAGAATGTTACGGTGGCTGGGGTTAAAACTAAAAAAACTTACTTCACCAACAAATCTGAGACAAAGATGCAGGCTCACATTCAGTTTAGTAAGAACGGTAAAGATTATTACATAATTGCGGCTTGGGAAGCGGAAGATGCAGGTGCAGACGAAATATTTGACCAGATTTTAGCCACTTTGAAGTTTGTCAGTTAGTTTTCCGAGAGAAGAATGAAGTTGAATTTATATCTTAGCTAGCTTACAATTGGCTCATGGCTAAATACATCATCGAAGGTGGTGTGCCGCTCAGGGGTAAGGTAAAGATTCCTGGGGCAAAAAATGCTGGGTTTAAATTAATGATTGCCTCTCTTCTTTCAGAGGATCCTTCCACATTAACTAATGTTCCCTATATACGAGATGTAGTTGCGGTTAGCAAGATTATAAAATCTCTTGGAGCAAAAGTGGAAATATCAGATGATACGGTTCAGATTAGTGGCGGGATAAAAAATTGGGAAGTACCGGAAGAATTAGGTTTGAAATCTCGTGCCTCTTTTATGTATTTACCCACCCTTCTCAACCGTTTTGGAAAAGGAAAAGTACCATTACCTGTGGGGGACAAAATTGGAGACAGACCGATAAATTGGTTTTGTGAGGGCTTGGAAAAGATGGGTTGTGCTATAAATAAGCAAAGTGATTCGCTGGAAGTAACTACAAAAAACGGGCTAGTTGGTGCTAATTATAAATTTCCAAAGAACTCGCACACTGGGACAGAAGGATTAATCATGGCCGCGGTTTTAGCGACTGGTAAAACGAAGCTCGAAAACGCAGCAGCCGAACCAGAGGTTGATGATCTCATTTCGTTTTTGAGCAAGATGGGTGCAGAAATAAAGCGAACAGACAATAGAATAGTTGAGATTGAAGGGGTAAGCTCCCTCAAAGGAGCATCTCATGAAGTCATGCCAGATAGAAATGAAGTGGTTACTTTTGGGTGTATGGCGCTGGGTACTAAAGGAGAAATTGAGATAGAAAATGTTTGTGACGACCATGTTACGGTTTTTATTTCAAAAGTTAAATCTGCTGGTGGGGGTTTAGAAAAAGGATCGAATCGATTGAGAATTTTTTATAAGGGAGAGTTGACACCAACATTTGTCCAAACAGGTCCACACCCAAGCTTTATGACCGACTGGCAGAGTCAATGGGTAGCTTTAATGACACAAGCAAGTGGTGTATCCGTAGTATATGAAACGATATTCGAGAACAGATTTGGTTACGTCCAGGCTCTTCAAAAAATGAGTGCAAGAGTCGAATTATTCAAAACTATGGTTGAGAATCCAAGTCAATTTTACAATTTTGAATGGACAAAAAAAGCAAAAGAATTACCTCACGCTGCTAATATTTTCGGCCCTACCAAACTTAAAAGTGGAAAATTAGAAGTTTCTGATATTCGTTCAGGGGCAACAATGGTACTCGCGGCTCTTATGGCGCAAGGTAAAAGTGAGATTTATGGTATAGAACATATCGAGAGGGGTTACGAGGATCTAGAAGGAAGGCTTCAAAAACTTGGAGCAAAAATAAAGAAGGTTGGTTAAACCTGCTCGCAATCGGATTATCGGCTGAACATTCGCTAAAACACTCGAATTAGATCTGTCTCGAAGTTATATATTAAGATGGCAATAGAACGACTTGCTTGGTGTGAGATCTCCAAAAAGGCACTAAGATATAATATTGAACAAATACAAAAAACCGTCGGTGAAGATGTAAAAATTATGGCTGTTGTTAAGGCAAACGCCTACGGTCATGGTGCCCTTAATATATCAAAAATTGCAATTGATTTTGGTGCGGAGTACCTTGGAGTCTCCTCTTTTTTTGAAGCAAAAGAGCTGCGCGATAACGATATCAAAGCGCCAATCGTTATTTTAGGGTTCACCCCAGCAAAAAATTATTATGACATGGTTGAGAATGACATTACGGTAACTATTTGTAGCTTGGATGTTGCTCATTCTTTGGTTACGGCTGCTAGAAGATTGAATAAAATTGCAAAGGTGTGGATCAAAGTAGACACAGGTCTTCACCGCCTGGGGTTAAATTCTGGAGAAGTTCTGTTCTTTATTAAAAAATTGCAGGATTTACCAAATATAAAAGTAGAGGGAATTTTTACTCACTTTGCTGATGCTGACAATATTGATCTGGGATACACGAAGAAGCAGTTCATTAATTTCAAAAAAATGTTAGACGAACTTGAAGACGAAGGTATCAATATACCTTTGAAATCCGCAGCTAATACTGCCGGGATCTTTTCTTTACCAGAAAGTCATTTTGATTTGGTACGTCCAGGGCTTGGTCTTTATGGTTTTGATGAGTCCAATAATGAAGGAATTGATTTTAAACCAATACTTACTTTCAAGACAGAAGTTGTTCAAATAACAGAAATTGAAGAAGGCGAAACAGTTGGCTACGGTCGAGAGTTTAAAGCTAAAAAACCGACACAAGTTGCCACAATCGCGGTTGGTTATGGAGATGGTTTTCGCCGGGCCCCGAAAAATTGGGGAGAAGTCTTGATCGCTGGCCAAAAAGCACCCTTGATTGGCAGAGTATCTATGGATCAATCTGCTGTTGATATTACAGGATTGAAAGGTGATATTAGAAGAGGAGAAGAAGTTGTACTTTTAGGGAAAAGTGGAGATTTAGAAATTACAGCCGAAGATGCCGCTACAAAATTAGGTACAAGTGTTTATGAAGTTCTAACAGGAATTTCAGCTCGAGTGACAAGAATATATGGATAAAAAAATAAAGGTAGCGATATTATTTGGAGGTAGGAGCGGGGAGCATGAAGTATCTATTCTTTCAGCCACCTCTATTATAAAAAATATGGATAAGTCAAAATATGAACTTAAAGAGGTTTTTATTGATAAGAAAGGCGACTGGTTCGTATCAAAAAGTAAGTCTTCAATATCTGATTCTCTTAATGATGTAGACATTGCTCTTCCAGTTTTGCATGGTCCTTACGGTGAGGATGGGACTATCCAGGGGTTATTTGAAATGATGGGGTTACCTTATGTTGGTGCCGGAGTGTTTGCTCCCTCGGCAGGAATGGATAAAAGTATTTCCAAAGCGGTTTTTGAATCACACGATCTTCCCGTAGTAGAATATCTGGTTGTACAAATGGTTGAATGGGATAAATCGCGAATTAGAATAAAGGATCAAATCAAAAAAATAGGTTTTCCAAATTTTGTGAAACCAGCAAATTTAGGATCAAGTGTAGGTATTTCAAAAGTAAATACCGGGGAAGAATTAGAGAAAGCAATCGAGAATGCTTTTCAATATGATACCAAGATTTTGATAGAGAGTGCTGTCAAAGAAGCTAGAGAAATTGAAGTTTCGGTTTTGGGTAATGAAGATCCTAAAGCCTCTGTATGTGGTGAAATAATCCCATCAAGGGAATTTTATAGCTATGAAGCAAAATACATTGATAACGAGTCAAAGATAAAGATACCAGCACAGCTTCCAAGTAAAGTCAGTCAAAGGATTCAGGAGCTGGCCGTTGAGGTATTTAAGGTTTTAGGGTGCGTGGGAATGGCGAGAGTGGATTTTCTGATGGAGAAGGAAACCAATAAAATATATGTGAACGAGATAAACACAATACCAGGTTTTACAAAGATTAGTATGTACCCTAAGCTTTGGGAGGCAACGGGATTGCCTTTTAGAGCATTAATTGATAAATTAATCCAGTTGGGGTTTGAAAATTTCAATAAGAGGAAAAAGTTAAAAGTTGATTACCCAACAAAACTGAAAATCTAGTAATGAATATAAAAAAGGTTGTAGCTCCTTCATTCCATCTTTCTAGAAGAGTACTTGCAAAACTTTGGCTTTTGGCTCATCCAAAAGTTACGGTGATTGGTATAACTGGAAGCTACGCAAAGACAAATTCTACTGTGGCCATAGCTCATGTTTTAGCCTCGAAGTTCAAGATTCTTCAAACCGATTTGAATCTAGATACTTTATATAATATTCCAATTACTCTTCTTCATCTTGATAATCAGGAAAAATTGGTGCTTGAATATGGTATTGATCATCCTGGGGAGATGAACACTCATCTATTTACAGCTAAGCCAAAAGTGGCAGTAGTTACCGGAATTTCGCCTGTTCATGCAGACCGTGAGCATCTTGGGAGTCTGGAAAAAATAATTGCTGAGAAGACTAAACTTGTAGAATCTCTTCCCAAAAAAGGATTTGCGGTACTTAATTGGGATGACCCAAATGTTCGGCGGATAAGTCAGGTAATTAAGTCCCAGATAATTTTCTATGGTAGCGACCCTAAAGACTGTCATATTTGGGCTGATAGGATAAAGGTTAGTTTTAAAGGCACTGAATTTACCCTACATGTCCAAGGGGAAGTACTGAAAATGAAAACAAAGCTTATTGGTTCTCACAGTGTAAGGAATATTATGGCTGCTGTTGCGGTTGGTCTTACTCAGAAAATGACACTCAAAGAGATTGCACAAGCTGTGCAGAGACTGAAGCCTCTTGATGGTAGATTGAATATCGAAGGTGGGCCAAGAAACACAGTAATTCTTAACGATTCAAGGCGAGCCAACCCCGCCTCAACAATCGCAGGACTTCAGACACTTGAAGATTTACCTGCGAGAAGAAAAATTGCAGTTATAGGGGAGATGGGCGAACTTGGTAAGTATAACGAAGAAGGTCATAGAGAAGTAGGTAGGTATATCAAGAATACAAAGATAGATTACCTTGTGGGCGTAGGAGAGTCTACAAAATTTACCGTCAAAGAGGCTAAAAAATATATGAAAAAAGATAGGGCCATTTGGGCACAAGATGTTTTTGAAGCAGCTGGTGTGCTTGGAACAATTCTCGAAAAAGGCGATCTCTGGTATCTTAAAGGTTCTCTTTTGAAGCATGTTGAGAGAATAGTTTTACTTCTTGAAGGGAAAGACGTTGACCCGGATGAAGCTGCCTCCAAACGTTACGAGGTTTATAGATAATTGCCTGTAAGGTTGGTTTAGTGCTAGAATCCCTCTTATTAATGCATCCCGACAAATTTGAGGATTTTTATAATAAATATGGCGAGTATAATATCCTTTTTGACAGGATAAATATACCTTCCTTCTCTATTGCTTACTCCTGGCAAAAAACAAAACGGAAAATTTATAATCTAGGTAAGGTGGTGATCGAAGATAAACTAAAGGACAAGCAAGAAGTGAAGGTTTTGGATATTGGTTGTGGAGATGGAGGAGATATTTTTAGGTGGGCTTTTTCATTCAAGAATAAGAACGTAGAATTTTTTGGACTTGAACTTTCAGATCCGTTCGTCAGGTTTGCGAAGGAAGTTGTAAAGAAAAAAAACCTGGAAAATTGTAGCTTCGAGAAGATGGATGTAGAGAAGGATGGTATTAAAGGTAAGTTCGATTTAGTTTTAGTATCAGAAGTTCTAGAGCATTTGAAAGACCCAAAAGCGCTTTTGGAAAGGATAAATTCTATACTTAATAAAAGCGGTTATATAATCATTTCGACTCCTAATAGTAATAATTTAGTTAAATATCCGTTTCTTTTATTGAAAAATATAATCTCAAAATCTAATACCAAAGGTGCTACTCAGACTTTGGCTTATGAGGATAAGCATTTTAAAACTGAAGAGCAACATATATCGGTATTGAGCACGGCTAAACTAGAGAAAATGCTACAAGAATCTGATTTTAAGGATCTAAAATTTTTTAGGGGCTCGGTAACTTTTGGTGGTGAGTGGTTTGATACGAAACCGCACCTATATTCTTTTATTGTCCTTTTTGATAAGATTCTTGATATAATTCCCATAAAGCAAACAAGTTGGGATTTGATTTATTTAGCTAGAAAAGGATAATTATGACCGAATTACTTTTAGTATTAATGGTTTCGTTTGCGGTAACTTTTGTTCTCGCAATTCCTTTTATTAATCTTCTTTATAGATTGAAATTTCAACGTCAGCGAGAAAATCAAAAAGATATTTTTGGAGCAATAACTTCAATAGTAAACAGACTACATGGTTGGAAGGTGGGCACACCTAATGCTGGTGGAGTTTTGATTATTTTAGTGGCAATAGTGCTGTCAGCAATTTTTTATAAGCTAGTGCCAGGTTATGATATCCGAACTAAACTTTATGGTATCAACTGGGTGGCTGTGAGTTTGTACGCAACTTTAATCATGTTTGGTGGGCTGGGTTTATACGATGATGTGCGTAAATTTTACGGACTTTCTTTAGCTGGTGCTTGGGGACTTAGGTTGCGGTATAAGTTTATTCTTCAATGGGTATTTGCCTTATTTATCGCCTGGATACTATATGCAAAGCTTGGTTACTCATCTGTTCATATCCCAGTATTTAATTCAGATGTAGATTTAGGATCACTTTATGTTTTATTTGCTGCTTTTGTGATTGTTTCAACAACAAATGCGGTTAATATTACAGACGGTCTTGATGGTCTAGCCACAGGTTTAACAACAATTGCTTTGGTGGTTTTCTGGGTGCTAGCTTCTTTTTCGGGACAACTAGACACAGTTTTATTCATCGCGGTTATGATCGGCTCACTCCTTGCCTTTCTTTATTTCAACATTTTTCCTGCCAGGGTTTGGCTAGGTGATACTGGTGCCCTTGCGCTTGGAGCGATGTTAGCTGTTATTGCACTGTTACTTAATGCTTCCTTGATTTTGCCTTTTGTGGGGTTAATTTTTATGATTGAGACTGCGTCGTCCTTGCTTCAATGGTCTTCAAAAGTGCTAAGAGGAGGGAAGAAAATATTTTTGGTAGCTCCAATCCATCACCACTTTGAAGCCAAAGGATGGGATGAAACAAAAGTGACAATGAGGTTTTGGCTGGCTGGTGCAGTTAGTGCTTTTGTCGGGTTATTTGTTGCCTTTTTAGGCTCATGATAAAACAAGGTATTGGTTTTTATTCTTTTAAGATCTTTTCTCTTTATCCAACTCTTGTTGCGGTGGTATCTACTAAAGCTTCTGGTGATTTTTTACCTCTTAAGCATGGTGATCTAAGGTCGGCAGTTTCCTTGGAAGATGTTGGTATTGATCGATCAAGATTAATTTTGGCAGAGCAGAATCATGGCTCTGACATAGCTTGGTTAAATGATTCAAACGTGGGGCAAGTCATGAAGGGTTTTGATGGCTTGGCAACTTCCGAAAAAAATCTATTTCCGATGATATTGGTTGCTGACTGTGTACCTATTTTATTTTTTGACCCTGTTCAAAATACAGTAGCCTGTGCGCATAGTGGTTGGCGAGGAGCTCTGCAAAAAATTGGCTTGAAAGTAGTGAAAGAATTAATAAAATTTGGTTCCAGTAAGGAAAATATTTTAATCGCACTTGGCCCTGCTATTGGAAGGTGTCATTATAGTGTTCCAGAAAGTAGGGCTAGCCTGTTTGATCTAAACTTTGGGAAAGGCTCGGTGACAAAAAGGAGGAAGGGAGCAGCTTACTTAGATATTGTAGAGGCAGCTAAAAAACCGCTGCTTGATTTTGGAATTCCCAATAGTAACATTGAGACTGCAGATATTTGTACAGTCGAAGATAATGATTTTTTTTCATATCGCAAAGAAGGAGACTTTGCTGGTCGATTCGCTGCTATAATAGGGATGAAAGGTTGAATTTCTATGGGTGAAGATTTAAAAGATAAGAAAATAGCTGTTTTAGGATTGGGAGTGGAGGGAATATCTTCGTTGAGGTTTTTTTCGAAGCACGGAGCAGAAGTATCTATTCGAGACAAAAAAGATGAAAAAAATGTTGATCAAGAAATTTTAGAAAAAGCAAAGCAACTTACTTCTGATTTTACTTTTGGGCCGGCATATCTTCACAATCTCCTAACGTTTGACATTATTGTCCGCTCTCCAGGTATTCGACCAGACCAACCCGAGATACTGGAAGCGGCTCATAAAGGGGTAAAGGTGACTAGCAACATAAAGGCTTTTTTTGATCTATGCCCAGCAGAGATAATTGGTGTGACTGGAACCAAAGGAAAAGGCACTACAGCGGTTTTGATTGGTGAAATGCTGAGTAAGGGTAGCTTTCGTGTTTTTGTAGGAGGAAACATAGGGAAACCACCTTTGGATTTTATTGATGAAGTGGGCTCGAAAGATTGGGTGGTTTTGGAAATGTCTAGTTTTCAACTAATAGACATAGAAAAAAGCCCTCATGTAGCTGTGGTTCTTATGGTTACAAGTGAGCATCTTGATTGGCACCGAAGTAGCGAAGAATATATTTCGGCCAAGATCAATATAGTTTCTCATCAAAGTTCGGAAGATTTTGCAGTTATCAACGTTGACCACCCAGGCTCTTCGGGATTTTCTGATAAAACGGTGGCGAAACAAATTTCGGTAAGTCTTTTCAAGGAACAAAATCCAGGAGTTTTTGTGAAAAATGAAATAGTTATGCGAAATTTTAACGGTAAAATAGAGGAGATTTTGCCTACGAAAGATATCTACTTAAGGGGAAGACATAATGTTGAAAATATCTCAGCAGCGGCAGCAGCTGCTTCAGTAGTTGGAGTTGAAGTAGAGAATATTGCGAAGATAGCAAAGAATTTCAAGGGCCTACCGCATCGTTTGGAATTTGTTCGTGAAATTGAAGGAGTGAATTATTATAATGATTCTTTCTCGACTACCCCGGAGACAGCAATCGCTGCGATAAAAAGCTTTACTGAGTCTTTAATTTTGATTCTTGGTGGTAGCGAAAAAGAATCTGATTACTCAGATCTTGCTGAAGAGATTAACAGATCAAACAGTATTAGAAAAATAGTTTTAATTGGAGACACAGCAGAAAAGATAGAAGGAGCAATTGGAAAGTTTGGAAAATACCGAGAAAAATTCATTAAAGGTACCAAAAGCATGGACGAAATAGTATCAAGTACTAAGTCGGTAGCTACCGCAGGAGACGTTGTTCTTCTTTCCCCTGCCTCTGCTAGTTTTGGTATGTTCAAGAACTATAAAGATAGGGGTGAGCAATTTAGATCTATCGTAAACAAACTATAATTTAATTGATTATAGGATTAGCTTCATAGTATAATTTAAATCGATATTTGGATCCCTGCCTATGATCAAGAAATCTGAAAGACACAAACCAGACCTTATCCTCTTTTTCACTAGTTTAGTTCTTCTTCTTTTTGGACTTTTAATGGTTTACAACGCTTCTCCTGTAACAGCACTTCGCGATTTTGGAGACCCTTTCTATTTGGCAAAACTTCAAGCAATTTGGACTGTGGTGGCGTTGGTGGCTGGCATCTTCGCATATAAAATAAACTACAAAATTCTTGAAAAATTAGCACCATTGTTTATTTTAGGAGCAATTATTTTTCTATTTTTTGTTTTTATTCCAGGCGTTGGAGTTGAAATTTATGGTGCTAAGCGTTGGATAAGTGTTGGAGGTTTATTTTCAATTCAGCCGGCAGAAATTGTTAAGCTTGCCTATGTTATTTACTTAGCCTCGTGGCTTTCTAGGAAGTTGAGATTTGCTCCTTTTATTTTTATAACCGTATTAATCTCTGCTATCGTCTTGTTGCAAAGAGATCTTGGGACCACGGTAGTAATAGCCGTTACTGGTCTACTAATCTATTTTTTAGCCGAAGCACCTCTAAAACATTTCTTCACCGTTATCCCGATCGGTTTCTTGGCTGTAGTCGCTTTTATTCTAGGATCTGAATATAGAAGAGCAAGACTTCTAAGTTTCATAGATCCAACTTCGGATCCACAAGGTGGAGCCTACCATATAAATCAAATCCTTATAGCACTAGGTTCTGGTGGCCTTTTAGGCGTTGGTTTGGGTCAATCTAAGCAGAAATATGGGTACATTCCTGAAGTTACCACAGATTCGATTTTTGCTGTTGTAGGAAACGAACTTGGTTTTATCGGAGCGCTAGTAGTAATTGTGTTATTTCTAATAATTGTTTTTAGAGGCTTTCAAGTAGCACTAAGAACAAATGATAAGTTTGGAAAACTTCTAGCTGCAGGTATTTCTGCTTGGATTGGTGTTCAGACTTTTATTAATCTAGCTGGCATGGTTGCACTTCTGCCCTTAACTGGGGTTCCTCTACCGTTTTTGTCTTACGGTGGCAGCTCTTTAGTATCTACTGTGGTGGGTGTTGCCCTTATTCTTAATATATCCAGATTCTCTCCAAGAAATGATAAATGAAAAATTTGTCGGTTTCCTGGTATAATGTTTTACCTGTGAGAATAATTTAATTTATGAAAATTGCAGTTACTGGAGGGCACCTAACCACAGCTTTAGCAGTTATTAGCGAGCTAGAAAAGATTCCAGGCTCAAAAATAATCTTTATTGGTCGTGCCTCAACTATTGAAGGAGATAAATCTCCAAGTGCTGAGTCTATAGTTATACCAAACCTAGGGTTGAAGTTCTATGCGATAACAGCTGGCCGACTGCAAAGGCGTCTTAGTGTTCACACGGTTCCTAGTATCGCCAAAACTCCTGTTGGTATCCTGCAGGCTTTGGTTATCTTAAGTAGAGAAAAGCCAGATGTAATTGTTTCGTTTGGAAGTTACGTAGCTTTCCCAGTCGTTCTTGCCGGTTGGGTTTTGGGGATCCAGACGATTACTCACGAGCAGACGGTGAAAGGTGGTCTTGCAAATAGGTTGGTAGCCAACTTTGCCAAGAAGATTGCAGTTGCTTGGGATGAGTCAAAGGAGTATTTTCCAAAAGAGAAAGTGGTGGTTGTTGGAAATCCTATCCGAAAGGAAATTTTAGGAGTAAAAAGAGTACGAACCACACACCCAGTAGTTTTTATAACTGGAGGCAATCAAGGAGCCCACGTTATAAACGATGCTGTTTCAGATGTTTTGGGAGAATTGTTGAGCAGATACGAGGTAGTACACCAAACTGGAGGTAGTGAGGTATACAAAGATTTTGAGAAGTTGAAGGCTTCCGTTTCGCTGCTTCCAAAGAGATTGCAAAATCGTTATAGAGTAGCAAAGTGGTTTAATACTAATGAGTTGGTAAAGATATTTTCGAAGACGAGTTTAATTGTTGGGAGATCGGGTGCAAACACTGTTAGTGAGGCAGCAGCACTGGGGTTGCCAGCGGTTTTTATTCCAATTCCTTGGTCTGGTTCAGAAGAGCAGGCCAGAAATGCAAAAATTCTGCAGGATATAGGTGCTGCGGTTGTTCTTCCTCAAAACAGACTGACGCCAAACCGACTGCTGAACACCATTGACCATGTTATTAAAAACCACCAGTCCTTTAAGTCAAAGGCAAAGAATGCAAAAAAAATTGTTAATAAAGATGCGGCAAAAAACTTAGCAAAAGAAGTAACGAAGATGGTTGAAGGTAATGTTTAAAAGAAGAAAAAAATATTTTAGAAAGAAAGAATTAAATAATGTTGAACTCAAAAAACCTAATACAAAAGCAAAGAAAATTCTTCTTTTAGTAGAGATACTTTTAATTTTAATGGTTATTGCGGGGACAGCCTTTAGCTTGATAAAATTTTTAAACTTTTCACCAACTGAGTATTTTCAAGACAATATCTATAAAGTGGCACCTAAATCTCCAATTCCTATACCGCAAACTAGGGTTAAAGATAAGGAGGATGAAATAATTGAGGCTTTGCCCGAAGAACTTTTTACTCTTAAATCAATAGAAAGTAATACTCAAGATGAATTGCGAATTATCTCAAAACAAGGTACTTTAGCTATATTTTCTTTAGGCAAAAATGTAGATTCTCAGCTAAGTACTTTACAAAGTCTTTTAACTAAGGCTAAAATGAATAAGAAGAAGGTTAAGAAAATAGATTTGCGTTTCGATAAAGTTGTAATAGTTTATGGTAAGTAATGTTACTAGTTTAACTGCCTGTGTGGGTATAGTTGATTAGTGGGAAGGTTTGAATTAAAAAGTGGCAAAAGAAAGAATAATAGTTGGAATAGATGTTGGCTCTGCTAAAATCACGACCATAGCTGCCTCCTCGACTAAGGATGGCGCCCCGACTGTGATTGGTGTCGCTACTGTGGACTCTAGAGGAATTAGAAAAGGTCAAGTTGTTGATATTGATGAAGCCGTTAGTGCTATGTCTGAGGCTTTGGAACAAGCAGAGCGAATGGCGGGGGTTACTATTGGTAGTGCCTTTGTTACTGTTGGTGGATCACATATAAGCTCCGTTAATTCTCGTGGAGTGGTGGCTGTAGCAGGTGGGGAGAACGAGATAAATGATGAGGATGTCCAACGAGTTACTGAAGCAGCTCGAGCTATTTCAATTCCATCAAGCCGTGAAATAATCCACGTCATCCCTCGTGATTTTGTGGTTGATTCTCAGGAAGGTATTAAAGATCCGGTAGGAATGACTGGAGTAAGATTAGAAGTGGAGACACATATTATATCAGGAGCAGCAACTTCGATGAGAAATTTGGTCAAATGCATTCAACAAATTGGAGTGGATGTGGAAGGGTTGGTTTTCCCCGGAGTAGCCGCAGCGGAGAGTACTCTTACAGATACGGAGAAGGAACTTGGAGTTGCTTTAATCGATATCGGCGGTGGAACTACAGACGTAACCCTTTTTGTGGATGGATCGATTGCTCACTCGGTAGTTATTCCAATTGGAGGCAAAAATATAACCAATGATTTAGCGATTGGCCTAAGAAGTTCGCTTGAAACATCCGAAAAAATTAAGATTAGTTTATCTGGTCAATCAAAAAAAGCGTTAGGTGGTATGGAGGAAAAGGACTCTAAAGAAAAGACTGATGTATTAGATATTTCGAAACTAAATATAAATGAGGATCTTGGGACACTTTCTAAGAAAACTCTTCTTGATGGTATTATAAAGCCGAGGCTGACCGAAATCTTTACCTTGATTGGGATGGAAATAAAGCGCTCTGGTTATGCTGGCCTTTTGCCGGCAGGGATGGTAGTTACTGGTGGGGCAGCTAAAACAGTAGGTATTGAGGCGATTGGGAAAGATATTCTACGTATGCCGACTAGAGTGGCAGAACCTTCAGGTGTTAGTGGAATCATCGATGAAATTTCTTCCCCAGAGTATTCAGCTCCAGTTGGACTAGTTTTATATGGCGAAAAAGTAAGTGAAGAACCGTCTGGTATTAGCTTGCCTTTAGGAAGAGGATTTCCAGCCGCACAATCTATCAAACGATTGGTTGGTTGGCTCCGTTCTTTTCTTCCATAATTTGATTGCGCCAATTTGACAAACGTGGTAAATTAGTTGTACTCTTTTTGAGCGTACATTACGCGTTGAAAAGGTGTTTTATGTTAATCAAACCAGAAGTAAACCGCTTTGCGAAGATTAAAGTTATAGGTGTTGGTGGTGGTGGAGTTAATGCTCTTAACTCGATGATCAATCTTCAACAAATCCAAGGAGTGGATTTTATCGCTGTTAACACAGACGCTCAAGCACTCCTGACCTCTCAAGCTCCAACAAAAGTACAAATAGGTGAGCAGTTAACTCGTGGTTTAGGTTCGGGTGGAGATTCAGGGATTGGTCGTAAAGCAGCTGAGGAATCTACCGAGAAGTTGATGGAAGTGGTAGGCGATTCTGATATGGTTTTTATAACTTCTGGGATGGGTGGTGGTACTGGTACTGGTGCTTCTCCAATTATTGCCGATGCGGCCAGAAAAAGTGGTGCTCTCACTGTTGCCGTGGTTACCAAACCATTTGCTTTTGAAGGTACCCAGCGTCGGATCATTGCCGAAGAAGGCGTCGACTCCCTTAAAGATAAAGTTGACACCATGATTGTTATACCAAACCAAAGGCTTCTAGATGTGGTTGATAAAAAAATGAGCCTTTTGGAAGCTTTCAAAGTAGCCGATTCGGTACTTGGTCAAGGTGTTCAAGGAATTTCCGATATCATTGTGATGCCAGGGTTAATAAATGTTGATTTTGCTGACGTTCGAACTATCATGACCGATGCCGGTAGTGCTTTGATGGGAATTGGTTTTGGAACTGGGGAAGGAAAAGCAGCCTCTGCTGCACGTTCGGCAATTGCGTCACCACTGCTTGAAGTTTCAATTGAAGGAGCCAAAGGAATCCTATTCAATGTAACTGGTGGGCCAGATCTTTCTATGTTTGAGGTGGATGAAGCAGCCAAAATTATATCCTCAGCTGCTAATTCAGATGCAAACATTATCTTTGGTGCCGCCATAGATGATAATATGGTAGATCAAGTAAAAATTACCGTGATTGCTACTGGTTTTTCTGAAGAAAAACTCCGCTCAGTAGAAGCTAAAGAAGCGGCGGAGTCTTTATCTGGAAATTCAGAGGTTCGTGATGCTTCAGAGATTAAAGATCAAGAGAAGAAAGAAGAACCAGAAGACGAATACGATATTCCAGCATTTATGCGACAACGGTGAGTTTCAGGTTCACCTCCTACTAACCTCTAGTAAATTCTGCTATTGACATTAAAAAGTTGGGTAGGTACACTTTAAACAATGTCTGAAACTGCTCAGAAGAAGTTCACCTGCGGCACAATCTTTATTGATCTTTCAATCCATAAAACTAAGATACAAATTATTACTGGTAATTATTTAAGTAAATCAGTTTACTAGAAAGGAGGTTGAAAAATGGCACAAGTACCTGGTCAACCAGAACAAACACCAGCACCAGCACCAGCACCAGCACCAGCACAAAATCCTCAAGTAGTTCAGTCAGGGAGTGGTGGGACGTCTTGGTCCAAAATAGTTCTCACAGTGGTTATTATTTTAGTAGTTACAGCAGTTATTGCAGGCGCATACTGGTTTTTTGTTATTAACAACAGATCCTTGGACAACGAGTTTACCGGCAAAGTAACAGTACCAAAAATTACCGAAACTGCTAGCCCATCAGCGACATCTTCTGCTGATTAAGAAATAGAAGTTCGAAGGTTGACAATTCAAATCGGTAGTGAGTTAGAAATTGGTGTATTGACAAAGATGGTGTTGTCTTTGGTAATATTATGGTGGGCCCCTTAATTATTCTCCCAGGAGTCCTTTTTTTATGGCCAGAAAAACGAAGTACATATTTATTAGTGGTGGTGTAATATCTGGTATTGGAAAAGGTATAACTACTTCTTCTCTTGCTACTATACTTCAAGCAAAAGGTTTCAAAATATCTCCAGTAAAAATTGATATGTATTTGAATGTAGATGCAGGTACAATACGACCACAGGAACATGGTGAGGTTTTTGTAACTGATGACGGGGTCGAGACTGACCAGGACCTAGGTCACTATGAGCGTTTTTTGGATATACCTTTATCTAGGGCTAACTATATAACTACCGGACAGGTTTATCAGAAAGTGATAAATAAAGAAAGAGCCTTTGAGTATGACGGGGAAGATGTTGAGGCTATACCTCATGTCACTGACGAGATTATTGGTAGGATAGAACAAGCTGGAACCTCATTAAATGCGGATATTGTGTTAATCGAGCTTGGTGGTACTGTAGGTGAGTATCAAAATGCTTTATTTTTCGAGGCGGCTCGAATAATGCAGCTGAAGAATCCTGATGATGTAGCTCATGTTCACGTTGCGTATTTACCCATACCAAAAAGTTTGGGAGAGATGAAATCTAAACCAGTCCAACAATCGGTCAAAAGTCTTAACGAAATGGGAATCCAGCCAGATATACTAATTGGAAGAAGCGAACTTCCTATGGATAAGAAAAGAAAAGAAAGGCTTGCACTTTTTTGCAATGTGCAACCCGAAAATGTGATTTCAAACCCAGATGTAGAGACTATTTACGAGGTGCCTTTGATATTATACCACCAAAAGATTGCCGAGAAGGTACTGAGTAAACTTAGATTAGAATCTGCTAAAAAAGATCTCTCCGAGTGGGAAAAATTAAATGAAGAGATTCATTCAATAAACGAAGAGGTTAAGGTTGCGATAGTAGGAAAGTATTTTGCCACTGGAGATTTTCAACTTGAAGATGTTTATGTTTCGGTGATTGAGGCAATAAAACACGCTGCCTGGAGAAAAAACGTAAAGCCAAAACTATTTTGGATTGATTCAGAAGATTTTGAGAAAGGGAAGTCAGTTGAGGATACGCTGGGAAATGTGGATGGAATTGTTGTTCCTGGTGGATTCGGTGGTCGTGGGATGGAAGGAGTTATAAAAGCAATTGAGTTTGCTAGAGAAAACAAAAAACCGTATTTAGGACTTTGCTACGGAATGCAACTTGCTACAGTCGAGTTTGCTAGAAATGTAGCGGGTTTAAAAAATTCCCATTCAACAGAGATCGATAAAAAAACTAATAATCCCATCATTCATATAATGCCTGAACAGGAAAAACTTTTAATTGGTAAAGAATATGGTGGTACGATGAGACTTGGTTCCTTTCCCTGCAGGATCAAGGAAAGTACTATTGCGAGGAAATCCTACGAAAAAGAAACAATTCACGAGAGACATAGGCACAGATATGAGTTTAATAATGTTTATCGGGAAAAATTGGAAAAAGCAGGGCTGATTATATCAGGAACTAGCTTGAATGGAAAGCTTGTTGAAATGGTTGAGTTGCCAGACCACCCGTTTTTTGTCGGTACTCAATTTCACCCTGAGTTCAAATCTAGACCTTTGAACCCACACCCGCTTTATTTGTCTTTTATTGAGGCATGTAAAAAAGGAAACTAAGGTTTAATCTAAAGATGAACTCCTTGCTGAGGGTGTCGCAAGGAGTTCGGGGTCTAGAGATTTATTGTACGATTATGAGTATTTAGGACTCAAAAAATCGTACAATACTATTATCAATAATTGAACCAAAAGTCAACAAGCAAGTGGCGGAGAAGTTGTGTCATAGGTAAATTAGAAAACCGAAGTTTCCATAAAATCTGGAAAGGAGGTTTTTTTAGGGTCGAAATCTTCGTTTTCGAATTTTTTCAAAACATCCAGTATGCAGTTTACCCCAGCTAAATTTACCCCTCTTTTGGTTGTCAGATAGCGTACGAATTGTAGTTTTCTGATATCTTGTTGAGAATACCGTCTTCTATTTGTCCTCGTTCGGTGTGGGATAACCAATTTTTCGTTTTCATAGATCATCAAAGTACGTGGATGCACCCCGATTATTTCTGCTGTTACTGAAAGTGTGAAAAGCGGCTTAGTGTCTTTCTTTTCCATGAACGGGTAAATATTACAACACTAAGTAGTTTCTGTGCAAGGGTCGTGAAGTTCTTTTGTGATTACTAATTGTAACTATTTATGTAAAGACCTTTGTAAAGTATTGCTTAACCTTCTCTGCAATTTAGTGGGGTGGCTACTTTCCTTTTTTTTGCCAACCCAGCAATAGTGGTAAACTTTTGTAATCTAGCTCACTTGACAAAGTGTAGGATAAGTGTTACATCCGTATTGTAAGGTTACTTGATAACAAAATACAGATAAACTACTGTTTAGCACTTTAGAACTTTACTGCCCAAAGTCGAAAACTAAATAATAATTTAACCCTAGAGAGGGGGTGAGAAGGTAAACAAATCAGGAGTCAGAATTGACTAGGAGATATTTGGATTCTGCGACCTGATTAAAAAATATGGCTATGACTACAAAAGAAGCAGGACGGCGCGGAGGTTTGGCTGTTAAGAAGAAATATGGCCCAACTTTCTATTCTGAGATAGGACGAAAAGGTGGCCAGGCTACAAAGAGAAACTATGGCCCAGATTTCTACTCAAAGATTGGTGAAAAAGGTGGTGAAGTAGTTAAGAATAAGCTTGGTGTAGTGTTCTATTCAGATATAGGAAGGATGGGTGGAAAGGCTCGTGCCCGAAAGCAGATGAAGTTCAAATTTTAGCAGCTTAAGGTAAATAATGAGGGTGACCCCCGAAAAGCCGGGGGAGGAATTATAGTGTAAGATATTTATCGAAAAAAATCGCTTGTTTAACGAGTGATTTTTTGGTTTAATTGAGCATGTTATGTTTAAAAGTGTTTCTTCAAAAGTAGATTTTTCTGAGCTTGAGAGAAAAATACTTTCAGATTGGAATAAATCAAATACGGTAGAGGCTTATCTCCAAAAAAACAAGGAATCATCGAAAAAATTCAGCTTTATAGATGGTCCTCTTACAGCTAATAATCCAATGGGTGTTCATCACGCATGGGGTCGGACCTACAAAGATCTCTGGCAGCGTTTTTTCAACATGAAAGGGTACAAACAAAGGTTCCAAAACGGTTTTGATGAGCAAGGGCTTTGGGTTGAAGTTGAAGTTGAGAGAGACCTTGGCTTAAGGACGAAAAAAGATATCGAAAATCTTGTTCCTGGAAAAGTTTTTGAGAGCCTTGCTAAGTTTGTTAATTTATGTAAGGAGAGGGTTAAAAAATTTTCTGATGTGCAAACTGAGCAAAGCAAGCGGCTTGGTTATTTTATGGATTGGGAGAATTCCTATCACACTTCTTCTGATGAAAATAATTACGCGATCTGGCACTACCTAGAAAAGATCCACAAGAAAGGTTGGCTTAGAAAGGGACGAGATAGCGTCCCTTGGTGTCCTCGCTGCGGTACGGCCATTTCCCAGCACGAAATATTAACTGAAGAATATAAAGAAATTGTACATAAAGCAGTATTTATAAAAGCGCCAGTATTAACTTCAGGAGAATTTGCCCCATTACCGATAAAAGGGAATAAGAAAATAAGACAATATTTGTTAGCCTGGACTACAACTCCGTGGACATTGCCTGGGAATACTTATCTAGCGGTACATCCAGATAGTAACTATGTTTTGGTTGAGGTGGCGGAAGAAGGTTATTGGATTATTGAGTCTGCCGTAAAAAGGGTATTTGGCTCTGGAGCAAAAATTATCCAAAAAACAAAAGGAGGTGAATTTACAGGAGGAGGAGGTTTGGAATACTCGTGGCCTTTTGAAAAACTTCCTGCTGTTGTGAAAGCAAAGAGGAGCGATTCGCTTAAATCATTTCATCGGGTTGTCTCAGCAGAAGATTTGGTGACGGAGGAGGAAGGAACAGGTATAGTACATATTGCTCCTGGTGCCGGGACTGAGGATTTTAGACTCATGATGGATAGAAAAGACTATCCTGAGTTACTTATCCCGTTAATAGAAGAAGACGCGTCTTACCTCGAAGGCCTAGGAGAATTTTCTGGGAAAAATGCAAAAAAACACCCAGAACTTATTTTAGAATATCTAAAGAACCACGATAAAGGTAAGTATTTCTTTAAAGAAGAAAATTATAAACACCGTTATCCAACTTGTTGGCGGTGTAAGACTGAGCTTGTTTGGAGAGTGGTTGATGAGTGGTACATTGCAATGGGTGAGAAAGATTCAAAAACAAGGAAAACTTATCGGGATATGATGAAAGATGTAATAAAGGAAATAAATTGGATTCCTAAATGGGGTTATGATAGAGAACTTGATTGGCTAAACAATATGCATGATTGGTTAATTTCAAAGAAACGTTACTGGGGATTGGCTTTACCTATTTGGGAATGTAAAAAATGTAAAAAAGTTGAGGTGTTTGGTTCAAAAGAAGAATTAGAAAAAAGAGCGGTAGAAGGTTGGAGTGGTTTTGAGGGAAAGTCGCCTCACCGTCCTTGGATAGATCGAGTCAAAATAGAATGCTCAAAATGCAATGAAATTACGTCACGAATACCCGACGTTGGTAACCCCTGGCTGGATGCAGGGATAGTTCCTTTTTCTACGACACATTACTTTACTGATAATAAATATTGGAAAGAATGGTTTCCAGCCGATTTTATTACTGAAAGCTTCCCAGGGCAATTCAAAAATTGGTTTTATTCTTTGATTGCTATGTCGACTGCTTTAGAAAAAACTACACCTTTCAAAACTTTGTTGGGGCACGGTCAAGTTCGCGATGAAAAAGGTGAAGAAATGCATAAATCAAAAGGAAACGCTATTTGGTTTGATGAGGCAGCCGAAAAGATGGGAGTGGACGTGATGCGCTGGGTATATTTAACCACGAATCCAGAGCACAATGTTAATTTTGGTTATCACGTGGCCGATGATGCGAGAAGAAAATTTTTCTTAATCCTTTGGAATGTGTATGTGTTTTTCGTAACTTACGCAAATTTAGATGGATGGGAGCCTTCAAATACAGAGGAAGCGAATCTTTCCGACCCACTAGATAAGTGGGTAATTTCTGAATTAAATACTTTAATTGAAAAAATTAATAAAGATTTAGAAAAATTTGATCCTGTAGGTGCGTCACGGGCTATTGAAAAATTTGTTTTGGATTTATCAACTTGGTACGTGAGAAGAATTCGGGATCGTGTTGGCCCTACTGCACAAGATAGTGATATTAAAGCCAACACGTATCAGATTATCTATACTTGTCTGACTGTCCTTTCAAAGTTGATGGCACCTTTTACCCCGTTTATAACGGAGGAGATGTACAAAAATTTGACTGGTGAACCTACGGTTCATTTGACTGATTATCCGCAGACAGATAAAACTGTTATTGACAAAAAACTAAGTCTTGATATGCAGCAGATTAGGAAATTAGCTGAGTTTGGCCATTCATTGAGGAAGGAGCGTAAAATAAAACTAAGACACCCACTTTTAAAATTTACCTACGGTGAGCAGTTCGATAAACTTCCACCCGAACTGGAAGATGTTTTAGCCTCAGAATTAAATGTAAGAAAAGTTGAGTATCAGGAAAACCACCCGTTTAGTATTGATTGGGAAAGGATACCTCAAGAACTTGTTGAGGAAGGGGAAGCTAGGGACCTTATTCGCAAGATTCAAGAAAAAAGAAAAGAAGCAGGTTGTAGACTTGATGAGCAGGTAACCGTCGAACTCCCAGATTGGCCAGAGAAGTTCGAGGATCGTATTAAGAGGGAAACTCTTGCTAAAAAGTTAGTCAAAGGAACTGAAGTTAAAGTGACTACTGGTTAAATAAGAAAAATGTTTAATTTTTTTAAAGGTATTGATTGGATTCTTTTCTTTTCCACAATTTTCTTAACCACGCTTGGGATTCTGATGATCTACAGTACTTCAATTGAAGCTGAGGGGGTTGATTACAGTTTTGTGATACGCCAAATTTTTTATCTAGTTATTGGAGTTGTAGCATTTTTTGTTGTTGCTAAGATAGACTATCGAATGCTGGCTCATTTTTCTCCTGTTTTATACATAATTGTCGTTGCGTTATTATTACTTACGTTTATTGTTGGTGAGACCACAAGAGGGTCCGTTCGGTGGATTGATTTAAACTTTATTACAATTCAAACTTCAGAAATAGCAAAGCCAGTAATAATCTTAGCGCTGGCAACATTTTTCTCAAAATATTCACCAAAAAAACTTATGAATATTATTTTTTCGTTCATTATTGTGGCTGTGCCGTCATTGCTAGTGTTTTTGCAGCCAGACTTGGGTAACACACTGATTATTGTTAGTCTTTGGGTAATATTGGTTTTTGCTGCAGGTATAAGGTTTCTTCACACATCTCTAATTATTCTTGTTTCGTCGTTAACCGCTCCGGTTACTTGGTTTTTTTTGAAAGACTACCAAAAAGATAGGTTGACTAGCTTTCTAAGTCCACAAGAAGATCCGCTAGGGAGTGGTTACAACTTGGTTCAGTCTATAATTGCGGTTGGTAGCGGTGGATTAACCGGTAGAGGGTTTGGGAGAGGTACTCAAAGTCAACTAAATTTTCTTCCAGAACAAAAGACGGATTTCATATTCGCTACAATGGCTGAGGAACTTGGTTTTTTGGGTGTTAGTTTAGTATTGGGTTCTCTTAGTATTATAATTTACCGAATATATGTTATTTTCAGTAGGTGTAGTGATAGTTTGGGATCACTGGTAGCATTAGGTGTTGGTAGTGTAATTGTGATACACGCATTTATCAATATTGGTATGAATATTGGACTTTTTCCGGTGACTGGAGTTACATTACCACTACTTTCTTTTGGAGGCAGCTCTCTGCTGTCAACTATGCTTGGATTAGGCTTGGTTAGCTCGATTTCAATCCATTCAAGAAAAACGATCTAAGAGATTGATATATTTCGAACCGGTTGACATAGGTATCCTAAGCCTATATTATTATGGCACTATGAAATATGCGGTTTTTTCTTCTGGGAGCAAACAGTATTTAGTTAAGGAAGATGATATTGTTACGTTAGAAAAATTAAACATAGAGAAAAATAAACCTGTAGAGTTTGATAAGGTGTTACTATCAGTTGATGGTAAAAAGGTTGATGTAGGGCGACCCTACTTAAGTGCTAAAGTTAAAGGGTCTGTTGTTGATAATGTAAAGGATAAAAAAATAAGAGTCTTTAAGTATAAAGCTAAAACTGGGTATCACAAAACCCAAGGACACAGACAGAATCTTACAAAAGTTAAAATTGAAAAAATCTAAAGAAAAATATGGCTCATAAAAAATCAGGTGGTGCAAAAGCCAGACAAGGAAGTAAGACTTCGGGAAAGAGGCTTGGTGTTAAGTTGTATGGAGGACAGAAAGCGGCACCTGGTGAAATTATCATTCGCCAAAGAGGCACTAAGTTTCAAGCTGGTGTTGGTACTGGTTTGGGAAGGGACTTCACAATTTTCTCAAAGGTAGAGGGCACAGTAAAGGTAAAAGTTCATTCAGGCAAAAAAATTATTGAAGTTTTAGGAAATGGTATATAGTGGAAGTTGAAACAGAAGCAGCCGAAATAGATATTGAATCTATTCAACCAAACCCCCTTCAACCTCGTGGTCAGGTTTTGCCTGATACTCTTGTGGAGCTTGCTGAATCAATAAGAGAACATGGTATTTTGGAACCTCTTGTAATTGCTAAAACGCCAGCGGGTTATCAGATTATTGCTGGGGAACGAAGGTGGAGAGCAGCTAAATTAGCTGGGTTGGCTAAAGTTCCAGTTATGATTAGGGAGACTTCAACTCAAGGTATGCTCGAGATGGCAATAGTTGAGAATGTACAGAGAGTAGACCTTAATCCTATTGAGAGAGCCCAGGCATACATTAAACTTATCGAGGAATTTGGACTGAGTCCAACAGAGGTTGGCCAGAGAGTAGGTAAGAGTGGTCCTTATATTTCTAATACTTTACGACTTCTTGATTTACCTGACGCTCTTAAAGATGGTCTCTTATCAAATGCTATCACCGAAGGGCATTCAAAAGCTATACTGGGATTGGAAGATGTAAACTTAATGATACAAGCGTATAAACAAGTGTTGAGAGATAACTTAGGAGTTCGTGCTACTGAGGAACTAGTACGTCGAATGAAAGCAGGAGCACAGATTAAACCGCGAACTGGGCGTACTTATGAGCACACACCAGATGTAGCTAAGCTTGAAGAGGAGATCCAAAATTCCAACGGAGTCAAGGTAAAATTGCTGAAATCTTCGAAGGGTGGAAGACTACTCCTGATTTTTAAGACGGACGATGAACTGAGCAGACTTCACAAAAAGCTTACTAGTTAGAGAAATTTATTCTTCTGATCAAAGATATCTTTGAAGCCGGCCAGTATCGTAACCAAGCTTTCCCAATAATGTTTTTTCTTGGTAGTTCTCCCCAGTCTTTTGAGTCAAAACTTTGGCTTCGATTATCACCTAGGACAAAGTAACTATCCTTTCCCAATTTAAGTTCAGTATCCCCAGCAAGGATATTGCCTGGTGTATTTTCACCGTTTGTTTGGTATGGTTCGTTCAGCTCTAAACCTCCAGGATCTTCACTGTTTTTTATAAATATTTTACCTTCCTTTATACTAATTGTTTCGTCAGGAAGAGCAATGATCCTTTTTATGTAATCAAAGTTTTCATCGACAGGAGCTTTAAACACCACAATATCCCCTCTTCTTGGTTCACCAAATCGATAACTTATTTTGTCAGTGAGAATATATTGATTGTTACTTAAATTTGGTTCCATACTAGCTCCGCGTACCTGGTGGGGTTGAAGTAAAAATAAATAAACGACTACAAAAATTGCAGCTGCTACTACAATAGTTTCTATTATATCAACAAAATATCCCCATAAGGGGTGTTTTTCTTCCATGGATTACTGTAAAGGTTAATCTAAGTATAACTATTTATAGCTTTGCTTTTCAACAAGCAAGTTTGTTAATATTCTGCTGAAGGGCACTTAGCTCAGTTGGTTAGAGCGTACGGTTCACATCCGTAAGGTCGCAGGTTCGAATCCTGCAGTGCCCACCAGATTTTGGGATTAAAATATGACAAGTAGAGAGCGAAAATTTGATCAAGTAGACTACAGTTCTTTGGATAACGCCAAAAACTCATTTATTGAAGCAAGTAGAAAGACTCTTACTTTTGCCAAGAAATATGGATTTATTCCTGATTCAAGGTTGGGTTCCAGCGCTAATACCTTCTCTCTTAATCTAAAGCCTTATTTAAACAAGGACGTAAGCAACCTTTATGTTACCCTCCTGTCGGAGGGCTTGGGAACCGCAGATGATACAAGACCAAGGGACTTAAATAATAAAGAGCTAGAAATATTTTGGTACAATATTGCTTTTAAGATTTTAGGGGCGATAACTAACGATGTTGCCTCATCTGGGGTTCAGCCAATTCTGATATCCTTGTATCTCCCTTCTAGCTCACCAGAGGTGGTTTTCAATGAAACATTTAGAAAAGGTTTTCTTTCAGGATTTGTCAAAGGATGTAAGCAGGTTGGCTGTGTATACTTTTCTGGTGAAACGCCCCAATTAAAAAGAAAGATATTCAAGAATAAGTTAGACATAGCTGGGGCAGTGTTTGGTCTGCTACCGCCAGGTAAGAAGCCCATTGACGGAAGCCAAATAAAACCTGGCGATAAGATTGTGTTTATAGGAAGTTCTGGACCTCATGAGAATGGGTTTACACCTTTGCGGAAACTAGCTAATAAATTGAAGAGTGGTTACCGAACAAAGCTGGCTAGCGGTCATGAGTATTGGGAGGTAACTAATGCCCCATCAATTCTTTATTCTCCTTTTATCCAATCGGTCCTTTCTGCTGGCATTCAACCTACCAATGTTGAGCCGATTACCGGTCATGGTTGGCAGAAATTGATGCGCTCACAAAAACCACTTCGCTACGTTATTGAGAAGATGCTTACTGTTCCAGAGATCTTTAAATTTGTAGAAAAAGAAAACAAATCTACGCCAAAGGAGATGGTAGAAATTTTTAATTACGGTGTTGGACTTGCTATTTACGTGAACAAGCAGGCAGATGCAGAGAAAATCGTCGACTTAGCCAAAAGAAAAAGATTAAAAGCAATTGTTGCAGGACATATTGAAAAATCGGAAAAGAGAGAAGTGTTTGTAGAACCACTCGGTGTTACTTTGACGGATGAGGAGTTCTTATTAAAGAAATAACCAAGAACCACCATATCATATCATATTTTTTTCTCAGTAGTAAAATTGACTGATTGGATCATTTCAATTTGCTAAGCTATTTTTAGCTTTGAAGTCAGTGAAAGGAGAGAAGGCGTGGTACTTTGGCTTAGTAGTAGCGTCGGGATGCCAAACAGGCAGATATCGGTAACACCAATCTTTGGAGGTAGGAGTATAGTACTTCTCGAATTTTGGGACAGAAGGAGTTTGATGGGGAATGTTTGCTTTACCCATCGCCCGAAGGATATGTATGATGCATTAACGAAGGTTCTCGATAAAGACTGGGATGGAGAAATGGTGGAATTTGAGGAGTTATTGTTGATAGGAACTATCAATAGGTATGTTGAAACCATTGTTAATCTGACCATCTCAGTACCTACGCCTAAAGGTCCTATTTTTCAAGCAAGAGTTGATCTGAGAGATATAAATTCTCTAAGGAATAAATTAGCTGGTTTGGGTCACTGATCCTAAGAAGGAGCAGGAGATCAAACCCTACAAATTTTGTGGGGTTTATCTCTTTTTTTTGAGAAATGTAATAGTCCCCTTTTCAATAAAGAAAATTTGTGTTACTTTGAAAAGTGTGCTGTCTTTGGGCAGCTACCACTTTTTTAATCTGTGAAAAATATCGCGATTCTCATTTCTGCCAAGGGGGTTGGAACCAATCTTCAGGCAATTATTGATGCCGTCGAGCAAGGGAAAATACATGGAAAAATTGCTGTGGTTGTAAGTAATACCTCTAAGGCCTTTGGATTGGAGAGAGCTAAGAGTCACAATATACCAAGCGAAGTTTTTGGTTGGAAAAAATATAAGAATACAGGAAAGAGTCGTGGAGATTATTCCAAGGATTTAGCTAAGATGCTAAAAGAAAAATATAGTGTGGGCGTGGTTGCCTTAGCTGGTTGGTCCCTAATTTTGACACGTGAATTTTTCCAAATCTTTCCGAATGCAGTATTGAATGTACATCCGGGGTTGTTACCAAAGAAAGGTAGAAAGAGTGTTATTTCTCCAGTAGGTGAAAAGTTACCGGCGAACGTTGGTATGATGACGGATGATGCTATAAAAAAGTTTTTATACGGTGGGTATAAATACGCTGGTTCTACACTGCATTTTGCTACCGAAGAAGCTGATGCTGGGCCAGTTATTTTCCATGAGTTTGAAAAGATTAAACCGTCTGATACAGTGGATTCTTTGTACTCACGGTTGAAAAAAAAGGAGCATTCTATGTTCATTAAAGCCTTATCTCAATTTTGTAACGGTAAGCTGACTGTTGAAGATATAAGTGTAATAGTAATACAATGAAAGTACTAATAGTAGGCGGTGGAGGGCGAGAACACACTCTTCTTAACCAGTATAAAAAGAGCTCCAAAGTAAAAAAACTATATTCAGTTCCTGGAAATGGATTGATGGATTTTAGATCAGAAAAAACAGTTAAAACTTATACTGATTTGAAACCTACTGATAAGGAGTCAATTTGGGATATAGTTAAAAAAGAAAGAATTGGTCTCGTAGATGTTGCTCAGGATGACCCATTAGCAGAGGGGGTGGTGGATTTTCTGCAGGTCAAAGGCGTGAAAGTTTTCGGTCCGACAAAATATGCTGCAGAGATTGAATGGAATAAAGATTGGTCGAGAAATTTTATGGAGAGGCATAAGCTTCCTATCCCTCATTTTGCCGTTTTCGCCAGCGTGAACAAAGCAAAGGACTATGTAAAAAAGCTCCCTGAAGGAGCTTCTTTCATTAAGGCATCCGGTCTTGCCGCAGGGAAAGGAGCAATATATGCCGAAAGTAGAGTAGATGCATTTTCGGCTATAGACAAAATGAGTAGTTTTGGAAAGGCAGGAAGAAATTTTTTGATTGAGGAGTGTTTGGTTGGAGAGGAAGTCTCTATTTATGCGTTGTCGGATGGGACTGACTACAAGATACTAAAAGCAGCGCAGGATAATAAACAGGTCAATAGTTTTGATGAGGGTCCCAATACAGGTGGTATGGGGGCAAACGCACCGGCTTTAATAGTAGCAGATAAGAATTTAATGAAAAAAATTGAAAACATAGTAAAAAAAACAATCGAGGGGATGAAAGAAGAAGGTAGAACCTATAAAGGTGTTTTATATGTGGGTTTAATAATAGACAAAAAGAAAAATCCAAAAATAATTGAGTTTAATGCTCGTTGGGGCGACCCTGAGGCGCAGGTGGTTCTTACTGGGATTAAAAATGATTATGTTGATGTGGTTGAGTCTTGCATCGAAGGTACACTGAGTAAGTTAAAAATCAGTGAAGATGGAAAAACAAGAGTTTGTGTAGTTGGTGCCAGTAAAGGGTATCCAGGGGATTATACGCAAGTTAAAGGTAAGAAAGTTTTTGGTGTTGAGGAGGCGGAAAAGGTGCCAGGAGTAACTATTTATGGAGCGGGTTTGCGACGATCCGGCAAAATAGTCACTGCTTTTGGTGGTAGAGTTCTGAATGTAGTTGGTGAAGGTAGGAACATTTTTGAAGCCAGAGAAAGGGCTTATCAAGCGATTTCGCATATTAATATTGAAGATAACAACTTACATTATCGGACTGATATTGGTTGGAGAGATGTAGAAAGGAAGGTTTCAAGTGCCTGATTTTGGGAAACCGCGCGATGAATGTGGCATATTTGGGATATACGCTCCTGGTGAGGATGTTGCCAAACTCACCTTCTTTGGACTTTTTACCCTGCAGCATAGAGGACAAGAAAGTGCTGGGATTGGTGTCTTGGATGGAAAGAAGTATTCTCTTTACAAGAAAATGGGCTTGGTTAACCAGGTTTTTGACGAGGAGAAGGTGTCTAAGCTTCAAGGGCACATAGCGGTTGGACACAACCGTTACTCCACAACCGGAACAAGCAATCTAAGAAATGCTGGACCATTTGTCTCACGAAGAAAGCTAGAGACTTTCGTAGTTGGTCATAACGGGAATATTGTCAATGCCGACAGACTACGTAAGGTTCTAGAAAGAAAAGGTAAGAGATTTAAGTCGACTTGTGATAGCGAAGTGGTAGCCCAGATAGTTGCAGATGCGAAACACAAGGATCCAGTCAAAAAAATGTTTTCCACGATGTATAAATTGAATGGGGCTTACAGTTTGATAATAGGAACAAAAAACGAGCTAATTGGTGCAAGGGATCCGTTAGGGTTTAAGCCTCTTTGTATAGGACAACTGAATGGATGGTACATTTTGTCTTCAGAATCGTGTGCCTTTCCCGCAATTGGAGCAAAGTTAATAAGAGATGTTGAGCCTGGAGAAGTGGTTGTTATTAATGAAAAAGGGTTGAAATCTCATAAATTTGGTTCAAAGAAAGTACCAAGTTTTTGCATTTTTGAATATGTGTACCTTGCCCGTCCAGATTCTACAATGAACACAAAGTCGGTTTATTTAACTCGTGAAAAGTTCGGAAAATTATTAGCAAGAGAACATCCAGTGGAGGCAGATATAATAGTTCCAGTTCCGGATTCTGGAATTCCTGGAGCGATCGGCTATTCACAACAATCTGGGATACCGTATCGAGAAGGTTTGATAAAGAATAGATATATCGCAAGAACTTTCATTTTTCCTGATCAGAGGATGAGGGATTTAGGGGTAAAAATGAAACTGAGCCCACTTAAAGAAGTTGTTTTTGGGAAGAGGGTTGTTTTGATTGATGACTCGATTGTTCGTGGCACCACTGCTTTGAAAATTGTTAGACTTATCAAGGAAGCCGGGGCAAGAGAAGTTCATGTAAGAATAACAGCACCTCCAATAAAATACCCTTGTTACTATGGTGTGGACATGCCAAAAAAAGAGGATTTCATAGCAAATGATCAAGATGTTGAGGAGACTAGAAAGCAGATAGAAGCAAGTTCATTAGGGTATTTATCAGTTAGGGATATGGTAAAAGCAACTGGGCTTCCCAATAATTCATTTTGTACAGCCTGTTTTAGTAAGAAATACCCATTGAAAGGGGACTTCCTTAAAGAACTGACCAAGGATGTATTGGAGGAAAAAACGTTTACTCCTCGGTCCTAGCAAGTTAAAATCTAAGTTACTTAGACAAGCAACTGTTTGGTCTAAAAGAGGACTGGTATTTGTAATTATAAAAATGCAATGGAGTAATTCAATTATCGCCCTTGCCTGCTTTATCTTAATTTGCTAGACTTTCTCGGCAATGTCTGATTATTTGAAAATAGGAGCAAATACAGCCGCACAACTCGTCTCCAAAGTAGTTACTACAGCTTCTACATTGGTAATTACACTTTTAGTAACACACAACCTTTCACAATCTGATTGGGGAATCTTTATAACCATTACGTCTTACGTTGCTTTATTTTACGTGATTGCTGATTTCGGGCTTAATGGAATAGTTACTCGGGAATTAGTGATTGCAAAGGAAAAAATATCAGAATATTTTAGCAATCTTCTTGCTTTAAGAATAATTCTCTCATTACTAACTATTTTCCTTGCTCTAGCTGTGTTAGCTTTCACAGGCCATTCCAATGTTATTAAGGTGGGGATAATACTTTCATTAGTAAATGTGTTGACACTTTCTTTGTTCAACAGTGCAGTAGCTATTTTTCAAACGAAGCTTAGGTATGATCAGGCAGCTCTGGCAGATATTTCAGGAAGTGTAGTTACTCTGGTTTTAACTTATCTTTTTATTATTTCTGGTTTTAGTATTATCTTCGTAATAGTCTCCTTCGTAATTGGAGGGGTTGTAAGAGCCTTTGTCTCGTTGACACTTTCAAAGGTTTATATTAAAAGTTTTAGGTTAAGCTTTAACTTTACTTTTTGGAAAAGTTTAATGATTACTGCCTTGCCAATAGGATTAACACTTCTTTTTAGTCAGTTTGTTGCAAATATTGACAAGCAAGTTGTTTATTTAGCAGATTACAAACCTGAGCTTAATATTAATAATGACTTGGCGGCTGCTTTTTATGGTTTAGCTTATCGGATATTCGAATTTGGAATAGTAATACCTGCCTTCTTCGTAAATTCCGTCTACCCTTTTCTTATAAAAGAGAAAGTGAAAGATAAAGTCTTGCTCAAGAATAGTTTGTTGAAGTATGGAAAAATCCTATTGGCAGTTAGTGTTTTTGTTACAATTATTGTTTTTTTCCTTAGCCCTTACATGGTTAGGATATTTGGAGAATATGAACGGTCCTCAAATATTCTGAGGATTTTAAGCTTTGGATATCTGTTTTTCTATGTGACACCATTATTAATGTGGACCATTGTGAGTTTAGGTAAGGAAAAGCTTCTTCCGTTTGTGTTCGGGATTGCATTTTTATTCAATCTTGCGGCAAATCTATATTTTGTGCCTAGATTTGGGTTTAGTGCAGCAGCTGTGATTACAGTTATAACAGAAGTGGTTATATTAGTTTGGCTTTTGGTGATACTGGCTCCGGAGTTTTGGCCAAATTGGAGGAAGCAGAATGAAACTAGTTAACAACCTCGCCTTTATTACTGTAGTAGCTTTGCCAGTATATCTTCTTCGTTGTAAAACTTTTTCTTGGTGTGTTTCTCCAGCTCCTTTCACTTTACTGGAGGTTCTTATTTTAGTGACTTTTCTAGCCTGGTTAGTTTGGATAGCCGACTCTATAAGGAAAAACAAAGAATCCTTATATGGTTTATCTCAGAGGCTTCGAGGGCCCTTTATTTTACCACTTGGCTTTTTATTACTTTCGGCGGCTATTTCTTTGCTGGTGACCCCCGACTTAAGAGGTGGGCTGGGTATCTGGAAGGCTTACTTCTTGGAAGGGTTACTACTTTACATAGTAGTGGTAGATATAACCACAAGAAAGAAGGACTTTTTTTGGATACTAAAAGCTTTGCTATTGTCGGGTCTACTTGTTTCTTTATATTCTTTACTTAGGTTTTTATTTTTTGTTGGGGAGGTAGGTTTAGAGGAGGCTATAAATATAAGAATTTCAGGTGTCTACGAATTTGCAAACGCTGTTCCCTTGTATTTAGGCCCAATTGCAGCACTAGCTACCGCCGTGATTTTCTCGCAATTCAAGAATACTGAGAGAAGAGCCCTCTTCTACTTATCAATTTTTACGCTGCTTTTTATACTAATAGCTGTATTTCTGAGTCAATCTAAGGGAGGACTAGTTGGAATTTTTTCAATTTTGGTAGTTTGGTTCGGTTACCTAATTTATAAATCTTTAACAAAGAAATTAAGAAAATATTTCAGATATGTTTTAACAGCTCTAGTAATATTTTACTTTCTTTTAAATACCCTGATTTACTTTAATATAGATGGCATTGCACCTGGAGGGAAGTATAAAAGTAACAGCCTAAGCAACCGCTACTGCATTTGGCAAGGAACTAGAGATCTTCTAAGTGATAGATTAGTCAGTGGGTCAGGTTTGAATGGTTTTCATATCGATTACGGAGAATATAAAACGTGTCTAAAAAGTGATTATCAATATCCTCACAACATTTTACTAGCTTTTTGGGTAGAGCTTGGGTTGGTAGGGTTGTTGGCATTTATCTGGCTAAGTCGTACGTATATTACTGTAAATTCTAAAGGAAGAGACGAGATACTCTCAGTTGGTCTTCTTGCAGCCTTGGTCTACATCTATGTTCACGGTTTGGTCGATGTTCCATTTTTCAAAAATGACTTGAGTATTCAATTTTGGATCTTGTTAGCTTTAGTTGCGGTGAATAGCAAAGTTAAAGATTAGATTTATTTAGCCGAAATTGTTATTGTAACTGTGGTTTTCTTTGTGTTCCCAGCCTTATCAGTAGCTTTGATTTCTAGACTTAATGTTCCTTTTTTCGCAGGGTAATTAAAAGTGAATTGACCGTTTGGATTAACAATTGCTTGGAGGTCGTTGATAAATACTTCTGCATCAGCTTCGGTTACACCTACAACTTCTATTTGTTTCGTTTTCGATGTAAATGTTTGTCCGTTTTTTGGTTGCGATATCTCAAGAGAGGGGGGTGTATTATCGAGAGTTATTACTAGACTTTCTTCAAGTTTGTTTCCAGATGAATCAAGGACGTAGACTTTGATTAAGTTTAATCCTTTTTTTAAGGTAACACCGTCGAAGGAGAATGATCCGTTGCTTTCAGAAGTGGTTTTTAATACGTCGGCTGAGCTCTCCAGTGTAACCTCATGGCCTCCGGAAGTTCTGCCTTCTATATTAATTTTTTTGGAGTTAGTAGATTCAGGTAAAGGGTCTAGGGATGGTTTAGTTACTGGTAAATTTAATGCAGGTTGGGTTTGTACAGGCTCCTCTGGTTTAGCAAGAAATCCGAGTAGATTTATGAAGCTTGTTCCCCAAAACCAAACAACTACGCCTAATATCATAGTGGCCAGCACTACAATTAAGATTCTTTTATAGATAACCTTCTCTCCAGCATCTTTCGATCTTCTATATGTGTAATGTGGGACAGAACTCCTAGGTTTTCTTTTCATATTAGTTCTTGGAGCCAGCGGTGGGATTCGAACCCACGACCTCTGCTTTACGAAAGCATTGCTCTACCAACTGAGCTACACTGGCAAAGCGTAGGCACAGGCAAATCGACCTAAGTTAGGATATAATGCCAAATCTAGGAGATTTTATCAAGGAGAAGTTATAATGGTTAGAAGATATTAGTGGTTTTACTTCACTTAACTGCTAGATAGCCATTTCAAAGCTTCGTCTTTTCGTTCAAAAGATTTTACGCTTTCGTATTTTCCGGTTGCTAAGGAAATTGAAATAACCATTGTTTTCACGATAAGACTAGTGCTGACAACTGCAATCTTGGTTAGTTCTTTGAAGTATGGGTATTTAGAGAATAATTCCTTTGACTTATCCGATGCGTAATTTACCTTTCCTACATGAGTCAGATCGACAACTAGTCTATGTGTAGCTTCTTTACTGTTTTTGAAAATTGATGTGATATCTTCTAGTACTAACTTTGATTGTTGGGTATTATCTTCAGTGTCTGTTTCTTCATTTAAGAAATCTAGATTTATTATATTCTCATGGAGCGGACGAGGGGATTCGAACCCCCGGTCTCTTCCTTGGGAAGGAAGCATGTTGCCACTACACCACGTCCGCGTAGTGCCACCATTTTACCAAAGGTTTTATTTGGAAGCTACTGTCAACAGGTTGTTCTACGGTATTTTTAGTACCTGTCCTGGAAGTATCAAAGGATTACCATTTCTGAGAGTTCCAATTTTCCCAGGATTGGCATCGCGAATTCTCTTCCAAGAAAATCCACTACCGTAAGATTTTGCTGAAATATCCCACAATGTATCACCTTTAACTACCGTGTAATTCTTACCAACGGTGGCTTTTGGTAAGGTGAGTTTCTGCCCAGGTAAAATTATATCTGGGTTTTGGATGTTGTTTGCACTAGCAACAACAGTCCATTTATACCCATCTTTGTAGGCATCAGTTGCAATTTTCCAAAGATGGTCACCTTTAACTACTGTGTATTCTCTAGGGAATTTTACTTCTTCCAACTTCTTTTGTTCCTCGGCTTTTTTCTCTTCCTCTTCCTTTACATCTTCTTCAGTCTGCTCAGCCGCTTCTTCAGTTACCTGTCCGTTCTCGTTATCTCCAAAAAGGAAAAAAGCACCTACCAAAATAATTGCAAGCACTATAACAACTACTACAGTCGATTGTTGACCCTTAAGAAATCCTAACATTCTAGTTTCTCCTTTTAGATAGGCAGAATAAATATTTTGTCAGTTTGGCTTAAAATAAAAAAGCTAATCTGGAAACCTTCTCCCTTGTTTATTCAATGTATCAAGAAGTTTTTGATGTGTCAATAGTATCTTTTGAGGCCAGAGCTATTAATTTTGATATTGTTTTGGAGTGAGATTTATATGCTTTGAGAAGTGTCTTTGCATATATTTAGGAGTATTATAGTGTCACTCAGAGGTCTTACCATCAAAGTGCTCTTCGTCGGCTTCTGCTTCTTCTTTTGTTTTGTGAACCACACCGTCGCGGTGCTCTGGTGGAGAATAGATGGTGTAGAGTTTCATTTCAATATTGCCTGTGTTGATAACGTTGTGTTTCGCACCTGATGGGATAGTAACTGCAAATTCTGCTTCAACAACGGATTCCACTCCGTCCAAGACAACTTTTCCTGCTCCTTCTTCAAATCTTAAAAACTGGTCAAGATCGTGTACCTCTTCACCAATTTCTTCTCCAAGCTTTAGACTCATTAGAACAAGTTGGCTGTTTTTTGTGGTATAGAGCACCTTACGAAAGAATTTATTCTTCTTAGTTTCTTGCTCAATGTTTACTATATAGCCTTTCATAATAGCTGTTGAAGTTTTGTGTTCTTAATTATAACAGATCTCTAAAAAAACTGGCGGGCCCGACCGGATTCGAACCGGCGATCTCCTCTTCGACAGAGAGGCATGTTAACCGCTACACCACGGGCCCATTTGAAGTGAGGCTAAGTTTATCAAAAAACAAACTTTGCGTCAATCTTACGGGGTCAAGGATCAAATTGACACCCGATAGTTTTGTTCGTATACTAACAACCGACGCACTTTATAGCACCTATAGCGTTAGGAGACAGTCGAACACAAATTCAAGGGGACCGATCTGTATAGTTGAAGGAGGAGGTGGTAACGCCCAAGAATTTCCAAGGTTGGTAGAACAATCGGGAAAGAAGAGAGCCCCAATCTTCGTTGGCGAGCCAACGTATTTGGTGGCCCGCATTGCAGAAGTCTTGCAGACTTAGGAGGAGAAGACCCATGAGTTTAGAAATAAGACTGCACGAACGTATTATCCTTCCTTTGGATGGGATGAATGATCTGGAAGAGATCAAGATGGTGGTTAATGGCCTGCTTGGCCGTGTTGGGCCTTTCAAGCTGGGTCTCGAAACGATAAGTGACGACTTGGCCCATGAAGTGGCGGATCACATCGTCGAAGCCGGCGGAACCGTCTTTTTGGACGGGAAGTTCAGTGACATTCCAAACACGTCGAGGAATGCTACTCTGAAGTTGCTCAAGCGTCATCCGAAGGGAATCTGGGCGGTGAACGTCCACGGCAACTCAGGCAGGAAGTCGATAGCGGCGACTGTGGAGAGCAGGGGCGTAGCCAATGTCCTTGGTGTTACAGTCCTAACCTCTATGGACGAGGAAGACACGCAGGCGATCTACGGCTGTGATCCTCAGACAGCTGTATTGCGACTAGCCAAGCTCTTGGTCGAGAACGGCGTTCAGGGGCTGATTTGCGCTCCCGGTGAGGTCGCATTGCTCAGACAGGAGTTTGGCGACGAACTTCTTCTGGTCACACCAGGGATCCGTCCATTAGGGGCAGACCAGCAAGACCAAGCTCGTGCTGGGACTCCTTTAGGAGCAATCACTGCTGGTTCCGACTTTCTTGTGGTCGGTCGACCGATCACTCAGGCCGAAGATCGTCAAGCGGCCGCTGCGAAAATCGCAGAGGAGATCGAGAGAGGGCTGGCCGAGCGGCTTAGGAGGTAGAAAGCTGTGGAACAATACTATCCAGAATTAATCGGAGGATTATTGAGAGTAGGGGCCTTCAGGCTAGGAGCTTTCAGACTGAAACTTCATGAAACTGACCCTGAGGCTCCACTTTCACCTTTCTACCTTGACCTGCGGGTAATCAGGTCGCACCCAGGGGTTCTTGCTAGCGTGGCATGGGCTTTGAACGACGTTGCGCGTGGGTTGGTCTTTGACCGTTTGGCAGATGTCCCGACGGCAGCAACCCCAATCGTCAGCGCGATGTCGCTTTTCTCTGGGGTACCAATGATTTCCCCACGTCTAGCGGCGAAAACTCATGGTCAATCCGGACAGATTGATGGGTCGTTCGAGCAGGGACAGATCGCCCTGGAGGTTGATGATCTTGTGACAACTGCCGCGAGTAAGATCGAGGCTGCTGAAGTTCTCAGAAGCTGCGGGCTTACTGTGGAAGACGTGCTCGTACTGCTCGACCGCGAGCAAGGTGGGAGGGATGAGCTGGCAGCTAACGGGCTTCGCCTTTACTCAGCTTTCACGATCACCCAGCTGTTGTCACACCTCAAGCAGGCGCAGGTGCTTACTCCGGTTGCTGCTGAAACCTGCGAGAGGTACTTGGCCGGAGATCTCCCCAGCGGTTGGCAGGACCAAGTACAGGCAGGTTGGGACTTGATAGCAGCTTAGCGTTACCGTGCGTAAGCAATAGTACCCGCGTGAGTGTTGTTGGCGGACACCACGCGGGTTTCCTTTTTTTAAAATTTTTTATCTAGTATAATCATTCCAAATGGAGAAAAAATTCTCTAACAAGGAAATTGCTCAACTTCTGCGTAATATTTCCGCTGTGTATCAAATTCAGGGTGGCAATATTTTCCAAATACGCGCTTATGATCTTGCTGCGGATGCTATAGAACATTCCTCCAGTGAAGTAAAAGATCTTTGGGAAAACAAAAAATTAGGTGAGGTGCCAAGACTTGGTGGGCACTTGGAAAAATACCTGGACGAATATTTTAAAACGGATAAGGTAGTTCATTTTGAAGAAATTTTCACCAAAGTTCCGGATGACATGTTTCAATTTCTAAAAATACCAGGTGTAGGACCAAAGACTGCCTATAAACTGGCAGAATCTGGAGTGGTTAGTATTGATGATCTTGAAAAAAGGATAAAATCCGGTTGGCTGGTCAAAAAAAGTTTTAGTGAAAAAATATTGAAGAATATTCTCCGTGGAGTTGAAGAATTCAAGCGAAAATCAGATCGTACCCTTTTGCCAGATGCGGCCGAAACAGCCAATAAAGTAATAGAACATTTAAAAAAACTACCGAGCGTCCAAAAAGTAGATCCTTTAGGTTCTCTTCGCCGCAAAGTAGCCACTGTCGGTGATATTGATATTTCAGTAGCATCCGAAGAACCAAAAGAAGTAGTAGATCATTTCAAAGAAACTCCTGGGATCGAAAGAATTGTTGAAGCAGGGGAAAAATCTGCCACAATATCGTTAAATAACGGAATGAGAGTAGATCTCATGGTCCAACCGCCAGATCGATACGGATCCTTACGACAGCATTTTACCGGTGGAAAACTTCATAACGTACATCTTCGCTCCATAGCTAAAGAGAAGGGATTATCTTTATCTGAGTACGGTGTTAAAAAAGTCGATGGGAAGGGTGTGCAATTCTCTGAAGATATGATGCTGAAAGTAAAAACCGAAGAAGAATTTTATAAACTTTTAGGTATGGACTATATTCCGCCTGAACTTCGTGAGGACAAAGGAGAAATCGAAGCCGCGTCAGATCACAAACTACCAAAACTTGTAGAACTTGAAGATATAAAAGGAGACCTGCACACCCACTCGGATTGGAGTGACGGACAAAACTCAGTAAAGGAAATGGCTGATTACGCAAAGAGATTAGGTAGAGAATACGTTGCTTTGACTGATCATTCTTATCCAAATTTGAAATACGATGTTAGGCTGAAGGAAATAGAACAATATAATTACTCAGAGGAAAATATTAGAGTAATTTCTGGACTCGAAGTTAATATAAATGCCGACTATAGCTTACAAATACCTGATAGTATTATAGAGAAGCATGAGTTAGTTCTCGTTTCGATTCATACTAGTTTTAGGCAGCCTACAGATGAAATGACAAATAGAATAATTAAAGCCTTGGAGAACCCGCATGTTCATGCCTTATCACATCCAACTGGGAGGTTGTTATTGGAAAGAGAAGGAGTAGATGCCGATTGGGAAAGAATATTTAAGGTGGCAGCGAAACTTGGTAAGTTTATAGAGATAAACTCCTACCCAAACCGGCTTGACCTGCCTGATACTTTGGTTTATGAAGCTAAACGTTTTGGTGTTAGGTTTGCAATAAATACAGATTCTCATCAGACAAACCATCTTGGGTTGATGGAATATGGAGTTTCAGTGGCTAGGCGTGGGTGGGTAGAGACGAAAGACGTAATTAACACCTTGCCATATAGTAAGGTTAAAGATATACTAAATATCAAAGTTTAAAAGGAGGTGACCCTATTATGTTAACTATTTGGATATTATTGGGAATCATTGTCGTTTTAGGATTTTTTATTTGGACTTTGTATAACGGTTTGGTTACAACTCGGATGAGAGTCAAAGAAAGCTGGAGTGGAATTGACGTACAACTTAAAAGGCGAAGCAATCTAATACCAAACTTAGTTGAGTCTGTTAAAGGTTATGCGAAGCATGAAAAGAGTGTGTTTGAAAACGTTACTAAGGCGCGAAGTTCTCTAATGAAAGCTGAAGATCCGAAGGAAGCAGCTCAAGCGGACAATATGCTTACAGGAGCCTTGAAATCACTTTTTGCAGTAGCGGAAAATTACCCAGATCTTAAAGCCACAGATAACTTTAAGCACTTACAGGAAGAACTTACAGATACGGAAACAAAAATAGCTGCTTCTAGACAGTTTTACAACACAAACGTTTTGGACTATAACACAAAGATAAAGGTTTTCCCAAACGTTTTACTTGCTGGTACGTTTGGTTTTGGGCCTGAGTCTTTCTTTGAAGCAGATGAAAGTGCCAAAGAACCTGTCAAAGTGAAATTCTAAACTAATGGCTGCGAATACTAAGATCTTCTCTGGTTCAGCCCATCCTGAACTATCTAAACAGATTGTTAAGAAAATTGGTAGAAGTTTAGGTGATTTAAAAACTGAACTATTTCCTGACGGTGAGTGGAGTGTCTGGGTAGATGATTACGTCAACAACACGCAATCCTTTATCATTCAGCCTACTTCTCCTCCTGTGAATTCAAGTCTTATTGAGTTATGTCTTATTGCAGATGCTTTGCGTCGCGAAGGTGCAAGGATTATTTGTGCGGTGATTCCTTATTTTGGTTATGCTCGTCAAGAGAGGCAGACTCGTCAAGGAGAGCCCATTAGTGCAAAAGTAGCCGCTGACCTACTAGTTGTTTCTGGCGTTACAAAGGTGATAACAGTTGATTTACACGCTGAAGCAATTGGTGGTTTTTTCAACGTCCCTGTCTCACACCTTAGTGCTCTTGAAGTATTAGCCGAAAGGGTTAAAAAAGAAAAATTAGTAAATCCAGTGGTGATTTCTCCTGATGTCGGTGGCGTACGCAGGGCAAGGAACTTTGCTTACTTTCTTGATTATCCTATTGCTGTAGTTGAGAAGCGTCGTTTCTTTGAGCGTCGTGATAAAACTGAAGTTCTTACAATGGGTGGAGATGTGAAGGATAAATCGGCGATAATTGTTGATGATCTTATATCTACTGGAGGAACAATTGTAGAAAATGCTAGAATTTTAAGGAAAGCTGGAGTTAAAAGAATCATTGTTTGTGCTACTCATCCGGTTTTGACAGGTAAGTACAAAGAAAATTTAGGTGATGGTGTTATTGAGAAAGTAATCGTGACAGATACTATACCAGTACCAAAGAAGAAGAAGTTCAAAAATTTAGAGATCGTTTCCTGTGCAAAGCTTCTTGCAGATGCGATAATCAGTGATCATCTCTAACCTTAACCTAAATAGGATCGTAATAGTTTCCTAACTCTGTTAAAATATGTAAGTTATGGCAGCGTCAGCTTGGGGCCAAATAGATTCTAATAAACGAAAAACGTGGTTTTTGATGTTTGGGTTCTCGATTTTTATTGTGGTGGTTGCTTATATTTTTTCTCTAGCTTTTGGATTTGAAGGTGTAGGAGCCTTAGGGTTTGTGGGAGTAATATTAATTATTTCTGGATTGATAAATTTAGGCTCGTACTATTGGTCAGATAAGATTGTAATAGGTCTTTCTGGTGGAAAACTTGTTACAGAAGATGAGAATAAAGAACTTTATCGGTTGGTAGAAAATCTTTGTATCGCCTCAGGTTTACCAAAACCGAAAATATATATGATAGACGATCCAGCTCCAAATGCTTTTGCTACAGGTAGAGATCCGAACCATGCTGTAGTAGCTTTTACAACTGGAATTTTACAAAGACTGGATAAATTAGAACTTGAAGGAGTTGTGGCTCATGAGCTTTCTCATATTAAAAACTACGATACTAGACTAATGAGTGTTGTAGTTGTTCTTGTTGGGCTGGTTGCTTTACTAGCTGATATTTTTATCAGAAGTTTGTGGTTCGGTGGAGGTAACCGAAGAAAAGAAGGAGGGGCAATCTTTCTAGTTCTTGGTATTGCCGCCGCTATTTTAGCTCCTATTGCTGCAAATCTAATCAAACTAGCAATTTCAAGAAGAAGAGAGTTTCTAGCCGATTCATCCAGCGCTATTATTACAAGGAATCCTGATGGTTTAGCTGAAGCTTTAGCAAAGATAGCCAGTGATAATAACACGTTGAAACATGCAAATAACGCTACAGCCCATCTATATATAATAAACCCATTCAAGGGTGAAAAGGCAAAGAGCTGGTTCACTAGGCTTTTTAGTACACACCCACCAATGCAAGAGCGCGTAAACGCTTTGAGGAGGATGTAAAATGCCAAAGAAGGTTGGAAAAAGAATTTCAAAAGGAGAAATAGAACATATATCTAAATTAATGAATATTCATCTTACTCAAAAAGAACAAGATAAGTACTCAGATGAATTAAGTAACGTTGTAAACTACAATATGGAACACCTCAATAAAGTAAAAACTGAAAATATTAAACCTACAGCACACGCGACTGGAGAAAAAACGGTTGTCAGAGATGATTCTACAGAGCCAGGTTTTAATGTGAAAGAAGCACTATCCAATGCATCGGATGAAAACAACAGCTTATTTAAAGTTAAACATATATTTGGTGAGGAGTAATGGATCTAACATCTCTAACGATAAAACAAGCACATGAAGCTTTAAAGAAGAAACAAATATCTTCGTATGAGCTTACAAAAGCTTTTCTAAATAGAATAAGTAAATTAGATCAAAAAATTGGTTCTTATTTAACCTTAGTGGTTGATTCAGCTCTTGATAGATCACAGAGAGTCGATGAGTTAATTTCTTTAGATCAGGAAATTCCTGTATTAGCTGGGATCCCAACCTCGCTTAAGGACATAATCATCACAAAGGGAATTAAAACGACCTGTTCCTCGAAAATACTTGAAAACTTTATTCCTCCCTACAATGCAGCTGTGTATGAGAGACTTCTAGATAATAAGGCGGTTGTTTTAGGTAAAACAAACATGGATGAATTTGCTATGGGAAGTTCCACCGAAAACTCGGCCTTCAAAGTTACTAGAAATCCTTGGGATACAAAAAAAATTCCAGGAGGTTCTTCTGGTGGATCTGCAGCTGCGGTTGCCGCCGACCTAACAACTTATGCTTTGGGGAGTGATACAGGTGGTAGTATTCGTCAGCCAGCAGCATTGTGTGGGGTGGTCGGTATGAAACCTACCTATGGGCGTGTAAGTCGTTACGGATTGGTAGCGATGGCATCTTCCTTGGACCAAATTGGACCAGTAACCAAGACGGTAGAAGACTCAGCCTTAGTTTTGAATTCTATTTCGGGCCACGACTGGCGAGATTCAAATTGTGTTGATAAGGAAGTTCCGGATTATTCTAAATTTTTGAGAGATTCTATCAAAGGACTAAGGGTAGCGGTTCCCAAAGAATACTTTGGCGATGGAGTTGATAAGGAGGTTGTGAAAGTGGTTAAAGAAGCCGTAAAGAAGTTGGAGGACCAAGGTGCAAAAGTAGATGAAATTAGTCTGCCGACAGGAGAAAATGCTGTTGCTGCTTACTACTTGATTATGCCATCTGAAGTATCAGCAAATATGGCTAGATACGATGGAATTCGTTACGGATCAAGGAGAGATGAATTTGGAGACGAGGTGAAACGTAGGATTATGCTCGGGACTTACGCGTTATCATCTGGTTATTACGATGAGTATTATTTGAAGGCAGCAAAGGTACGAGCATTAATAATCGAAGAGTACAAACGAACCTTTAAGAAATATGATGTTATTGTAGGTCCAACTTCTCCTACAACTGCCTTTAATATTGGTGAAAAGATGAATGACCCTTTGCAAATGTATTTGGCAGATATCTTTACAGTTCAGCAAAACCTGGCTGGTCTTCCGGCTATTTCGGTTCCGTGCGGCTTTGTGGAAGGGTTGCCGGTTGGACTGCAAATTACTGCTAATCATTGGGATGAAGGAAAAATATTAAATACAGCTTATGCATACGAGCAAGCAACTACTTGGCATAAACAGAAACCAAAACTTTGATGGATAGACCGATACAAGTATCGCAAAGTGAATTAACCGCAAAAACAATACTGGATAACTATTTTGGTAACATTAGGCGTCTTGATAACCACCGGCCAGATTGGCTTAAGGGGTTGGAGTTGGATAGGTTTTACCCAACTTTAGGTGTTGCTATTGAGTTTCAGGGTGATCAACATTCTCGTGTAGTTCCAGGGATGCACAAGGATCCTTCTGATTTTCAACACCAGGTTGATCTAGATACTCAAAAAAGACATACCTGTGAATCAAGAGGGGTAAAACTTTATGGTATAAATATTCTAGATCTTGATAGGTTTAGAGTTGTAGATTTAGCCAAAAAAATTGCAAAAGATGGCTCAGATTATACACTAAAGAATGGGAATAAAAACGAACACTACAAACTTTCACGTATTCGGTTTGATTTACCCGAGGAACACCTTATGAGGAAAGTCGATAGATTATCTCACGTTAGGAAAAGTTACTACCGACCAGGAAAAAAATCTTGGTGGCAAAAGATTCTAGGAATTTAAGTATGAAAGAATACGAAACTACAATTGGACTTGAAGTTCATGTACAGCTAAAGACAGCCTCGAAGATGTTTTGTAATACTAGTGCTGAATATTTTGGTGCCATTCCTAACAGCCACACTTGCCCAGTTTGTCTTGGGTTACCGGGCGCACTCCCTGTAATTAATCAAAAAGCAATCGAATTAGCAGTTAAAGCTGGCATGGCCTTAAACTGTAAGATAAATAATGAAACTAAATTCGATCGAAAGAGTTATTTTTATCCAGATCTTCCGAAAGGTTACCAAATATCTCAACTTGATTTGCCGATTGCTTATGATGGTTTTGTTGAAGTTGGGGACGAAAAGATTCGGATAAACCGAGCTCATATGGAGGAGGATACCGGAAAGTTGATACACACAAAAGTAGGTGGAGAAATGACTAGTTTGATCGATTTTAACCGGTCTGGTGTACCTCTGATGGAAATTGTATCTGAACCCGATATATCATCACCCGAAGAAGCTCGGAGGTATGCCAAAAAGATCCATCAGATTATGCGCTATCTTGAAGTTGCCGATGCCAATATGGAAAAAGCGGGCATGCGATTTGATGCAAACGTTTCAGTACGAGAGAAAGGAGTTAAGGAACTTGGAGTTAAAGTAGAAATAAAAAACATAAATTCTTTTAGATTCTTAGAGAAAGCTTTGGCTTTTGAAGTATCAAGGCAAATAAAGAAGTTGAGGTCTAAAGAGAAAGTTATCCAAGAAACTAGGGGTTGGGTGGAAACAAAAGGGGAAACAGTTGGTCAAAGAACCAAAGAAACATCTCCTGATTATAGATATTTTCCTGAACCAGATCTTCCACCCTTGGTTATTAGTGATGAGTTGATCGAGAAGTTAAGGGCTGAAATCACAGAATTACCTGATGCAAAGATCAAGCGGTATCAGGATCAATATGCTTTGAGTAACTATGATAGTACTCAGTTAGCAGAAGTTAGAATGGTAGCTGATTGGTTTGAAGAAGCAGTTTTGGATTATAGTCGAGTTGAACAAGAGAAGAAAAAACCAGATCATATAGATTCTAGAAAAGCCAAAGTTGTGGCAAACTGGGTTTTAGGAGAACTTTCCAGGCTACTAAAAGAAAATAATTTGACTATAAAAGAAGCGAAAATAGAACCAGCCTCTTTGGCAGGTCTTTTGGGAATTCTCGATAGAGGTGATATAACTCAGCAAGCGGCCAAGAAAGTGTTCTCTAAGATGTTTGAAGAAGGAAAGTCCCCGCATAAGATAATTGAAGAAGAGGGATTGGTGCAGATGGGATCAAAGGAGGATTTGACTGAAGTTATTGCGAGTGTTATTCAAGATAATCCTAAGGCGGTGGCGGATATAAAATCTGGTAAGGAGCAGGCCCTTAAATTTCTCCTAGGTCAAGTTATGAAAGAAACGCGAGGAACAGCGAGCCCACAAGTATCAGCGCAAATATTAAATGAAAAGCTAAAATGACGGTTGATCTAAAGACAGGTCTAAAAACTAAAGTGATATCTAGCCAAGAGGAGTTGGAAGGAATTGTAGAGGATCTAGAATCACAACCAATACTGGGTTTGGACACAGAAGGTACAAGATTGGATCCGTTTACAGCAAAATTATTGCTTGTTCAAATAGCTACCAAAGATAATGTGTATGTGATTGACGTAAGAAAAGCTGGTCTTAGTCCAATCAAACATATTTTGGAGGCCGATAGACCTTTGAAAATTGCCCAAAATGCAAAGTTTGATTATAGTCTTCTGAAGGTTCAGGCAGGAATTAGCTTAGGTTCTTTATTTGACACAATGTTGGCGGAGAGAATCTTAACAATGGGTATTTCTAGGGAAATATCTCTTAAAGCTCTGGCCGATAAGTACTTAGGTGTAAAAATTGATAAGGCGATAAGAGAAACTTTTTTTGAGAATGCCAACGCAGAGTTTAGAAGTGAGTTTACTAAAGAACAGATTGACTATGCAGCTAGAGACGCCTTTGTTCTCAGAGGAATTTTCGAGAAACAATTTAGAGAATTACAAGAGGAGGACTTGGTAGACACTGCAAAGCTAGAATTTGCCGTGGTTCCGGTCATTTCTGAGATGGAACTTCACGGGTCTCTAATTAATCAAATAAAATGGCGGGAGTACATTGCTGAATTGAAGGAGAAGAGAAATGTAATAAGCAAAGAAATACAAAAGGACCTACGTTACTTAAGTCCTTACTCACAGGTTGACCTTTTTGGTAATGAAACTGATACGATAAATTTGGATTCTCCGCTCCAACTTTTGGCTGCCTTTAAGAAACTAGGAGAAGAATTGCCTAATACTTCTGAAGCAACGTTGAGTAAGTCGGTACACCCACTAGCAAAAAAGATTTTGGAATATCGGGCTTATGAAAAGATGATAACTTCTTTTGGTGAATCTATTCTGGAGAAAATCCACCCACTTACAGGAAGATTGCACCCTGATTTTATTCAGCTAGGGGCTGATACGGGCAGATTTGCCTGCAACAATCCTAATCTTCAACAGATACCGGCAGATTCTGGGTTTAGGAGTTGTTTCATAGCCACCCCTGGATACAAGATGATTACGGCTGACTATTCACAGATCGAATTGAGAATTATGGCGGAAGTCAGTGGTGATCCAGCTTTTTTGGGGGCGTTCAAAGAGGATATTGATTTACACACCTTGACGGCTAGTCAGATGTTTCGGATTCCGATAGAGAAAGTTAATAAGGATAAAAGATTCCAAGCCAAATCAATAAATTTCGGTCTGATGTATGGTCGTGGTTCGGCTTCCTTGGCGAACCAAATTGGACTTTCGGTGGATGAATCGAAGAAATTGTTAGAAGTATATTTTTCCAAATACAAAAAGGTTAAATTTTGGCTAGATGCTGTTGGTCGCCAAGCAGTCAAACAAAGATTTGTGAGGACTCTAGGTGGTCGAAAGAGAATGTTTAATTTACCCGATAAGACTGATGTCGATTACCAAAGACTAATTGGATCAATTGAACGACAAGGTAAAAATATGCCTATACAAGGAACAAGTGCTGATATTACAAAATTTGCTTTGGTGTATATGGACAAGGAAATAAAAAGGCAAGGTTTGGATGCTTACCTGATTCATACTGTACATGATGAGATTGTTGTTGAAGCTAGAGAAGAGATAGCCGATGAAGTAGCAAAGTTAGTTGAAGATCAGATGATTAAAGCCGGAGAGAAACTTCTCAGCAAGGTTCCTGTAAAAGTTGATGTAAATATATCAGAGTGTTGGGAAAAATAGCGATTGTGGATCGCTGCGACTTGTAGTCTAGAGCAATCATAAAGACTATTCTTGATATAATTTAAGCATATTTTCCTAAGAATTTTGCCTTTAACACTCCGTGAAAGAGTGGTTATTAGTTGTATAGAGCCCTAATTCACAAGTTAATTTATTTGGAGCGTGTTTGACCTTGTATTAGCCTCATAGTATACTTCTAGTATGGGTCGACTGCTCGCAAGATGGATTTACCCGCATTTTCATAACAACCTTCACCCTTACGCAATTAGGCATCAATTTCTTTTTTTATTTGTAATCCTGCTAACTATAATACAGCTTGGAGTTAATGCGTATTCCGGCGACCTAAAAATCTTAGGTTATTCTACAAACATCTCGAAAAATGATGTTATTAATTTGACTAATAAGGAAAGACAGCTTCTAGGAAAAACTTCTTTAAAAGAAAGTTCTGTGTTGACTAAAGCAGCTACTTTGAAAGCTAATGATATGTTTTCAGATAATTATTGGGCCCATTTTGCACCGGACGGGACTTCGCCTTGGTATTTTTATGGGGAGGTTGGATACAGCTACACCTGGGCCGGAGAGAATCTCGCTAGAGATTTTCAAACTTCGGCAGGGGTTGTCGCAGGTTGGATGGCTTCTACAGCGGGGCACAAGGAAAATATATTAAACAGTAATTTTACTGAAGTTGGGGTAGCGGTTAAGAACGGGGTGTTGCAGGGGGAGGAAACTACTCTAGTAGTCCAGCTGTTTGGAAAGCCTGTAAGTTATACCGCTTCAGCACCAACTGGAGGAACCAGCCCATCAGGTAGTACAGGTTCAGAAGGCACGAAAGCAACTGTCGAAGATAAGTTGTTATTTCCTGCTGAAAAGGCTGGTCAGGCTGAATACGGAGAAGACTATATTATAACATCCACTTCTAATGGTATTATGGGAGAAGCTAAAAATAATTTAAATGTAGTGAGTATGTTGGATAACTTGAGTAATAGTCAAAAAACAAGTTTTGGTCTTCTTTTTATACTAGGTTCTTTGTTCACAGTAGATTCGATTGCTATATTTAGAAGGAAGCATGAAAGATTGAACAGCCATTCGGGGATGCATGCTTCAGTAATATTTACATTAATGTTAGCTTTGCTTGCTCAGAGTGTAGGGAGTGTTTTGTGATGAAAGACAATCATGTCTACCACGCGTTGCAATATTCAATCCTGATTGTGATTTTTCTCGTGACCATTCCTCTTCTTATTGTGTTCACTGATCAATTGGTTAGGATTGTTATTATTTCAGGATTAAGCTTGGTTTACTTAATCGCTGGTATTCTACACCATAAGGAAGAAAAGAATCTAAATAAGGCCATAGTGTTAGAGTATCTAGCTATAAGTGTCTTGATATTTGTTGTTTTGTTTTCACTGTTCCGTTAGCCTTGATTGACATTGACTGCCTGAAGCTTTAAAATGTTTGCTTTGGAGGAATCTATGGAAGATGTTAAAGTGGAGCCTGGCGACTCAGTTCGGGTGAGTGTAAAAATTAAAGAATCCGGAAAGGAAAGAACCCAAGCTTTTGAAGGTACCGTGATTTCAGTCCGAGGTGTAGGAGACTCAAAAACCTTCACAGTAAGGAAGATAGGTGCTGGTGGGATTGGCGTTGAACGTATTTGGCCTTTAAATAGTCCTCATCTTCAGAAGATTGAAGTTAAGAAAAAAGGAAAAGTTCGCCGAGCAAAGCTTTACTATTTACGTTCTAGAAAAGGTAAAGCCGCTTTAGGTGTATGAAGCAAATTCCAGCTAGATTTAAGATGGAGGAAGGGTTGTGGTTTTCTGGACTTGAACATGTTGCTGGGATGGATGAAGTAGGTAGAGGTGCGTGGGCTGGTCCAGTTGTTGCAGCTGCAGTTGTATTTCCAAAAAATATTAATTTCCCCGAAGAATTATTTGATTCAAAATTGATTAAGCCTCGTCAAAGAGAGAAACTAGCGCTATTAATTTATAAGTACGCGGTATCCGTTGGTATTGGTACAGTTGGGTTGTCAATTATAAATGAATTTGGTATAGGAAAAGCAACACACAAAGCTTTTCGATCGGCACTAAGTAAACTTTCAGTAAACCCAGACAAAATACTTGTAGATGCCTTCTACATAAAACATTTAGATAGAAGGAAGCAAAATCCTATAAAGAATGGAGATCGAGTTTGTGCCACAATAGCAGCAGCATCTATAGTGGCAAAAGTTCATAGGGATTCTATTATGAGAAAATTATCAAGAGAATTCCCAGTTTACGGATTTGGTGCTAACAAAGGTTATGGAACGGTGTACCATCAAGAAGCAATTCGCAAGAATAACTTTTGTGTAATACATAGAAAATCATTTAATCTTTCGTATTTAATTCAATGAAGAAAAGTTACTAAGTGAAAAAGTGAGGACTTAGTTTTAAGTTATTTAAAGGTAAGGTCGTCTTGCTGAATAAAAACGGATACTACCTCTTTGATGCTTCTGGTGTAGATTCTTGTCAGGTTTAGTTAGGATATGGAGAGCTAGTTCGTTTATATTTTCAGTATTAAAAAGTTTTGATTATACTTTGCGATCCTTTTCTCAGTTATTTCTGATACTTTTATATCTAGATTAACCTGAATTTGTTTTTCGATATCTTCACATGCTTTTATAAAATTATCTAAGTTGCCAAGGTTTTTGTATTTTTCTAAACGAGGTAGGGCTTCGTCAAGCCTTTCTTTGAGTGGTAAAATTCCAAAAGGTCCGTAGCGAAGATCGGCGTAGTACAAAATCTTCAGTTCCCAATCCTTTGATTTTTCGGTTTCTAGAGAATTACCAAAGCTTTTAGTTGAGATTATGCCTTTCAATTTTTGACTGATATTTATTTCCTCCAACATTTTTCTGGTTGCTTCGTGATCATTCAAACCATACTTTTTGATTGTTTTCTTTTGAACGTCTTTCCAGTATTCAATTCGAGCAAGATCTTTATCAAATAGTTTTGGATATTTTCCTAAATTAAACTTAACGATGTTGCCGAGGTCGTGCAAGAGAGCACCTCTTACAATAAGGTCGTTGTTTAGAGCCCTGCCTGTCCAGTGATCGTCAATATATAAGCACAGCCTAGCTACACGAAACATGTGCTCTCGGAGGTTTGGTGATATATTAAACTTTTCGTAGATCTCGGAAATTTTCATTATTTTGGATTTTATCATGTGAAGTGTGATAATTTCAGCTACCTAGTTATAATAATTTTCATCAACCCAATGATATATAATAGAAGTATATTACTAATATGAAAAGAAGTTTGTTTTTTATAGTCCTTTTGACGTTATTAATAGTAGTAGGGTTGGGTTTCGTTTTTAGACAAAATATTCAGCGATTATTTTTTAGACCAACACCGTCTAGTCTGGAACAAGGTACAGATGTCTCGCAGGAGAGTAAAAGTGATATTGAGATAGTAGCTGAGAATCTAAGTATTCCATGGGAAGTAGCTTTTTTACCAGACGGTGATATGTTGGTTACCGAACGAGTTGGTAATTTGCTTAGAATCGGCAAAAACAAAAAAGTAATTAAAATAGATGGTGTAAAACATGTTGGCGAAGGAGGTTTGCTGGGTCTTGCTATACATCCGAGTTTTTCCACGAACCAATTTATATATATATATTTGACTACAGAAGTGGAAGGCGGGTTGATAAATAGAGTGGAAAGGTATCGGCTGAATTTGGAAAACGACACTCTATCAGACAAAAAAATTATTATAGAACAGATTCCCGGTTCTTCTTTACATGATGGCGGAAGAATAGCTTTCGGGCCAGATAAATTTTTGTATGTAACAACAGGAGATGCAGGAAACGAAGAGCTCTCTCAAGATGCCGGATCTCTTGCCGGTAAAATACTGAGAGTAAGAGATGATGGGTCTATACCGGCTGATAATCCATACAATAACGCTGTTTATTCTTACGGACACCGCAACTCACAAGGAATTATCTGGGATAGCAAGGGGAACTTATGGAGTACAGAACACGGACGAAGTGGGATTGCAAGTGGGTTGGATGAGCTTAACCTTATTAAAAAAGGAAAAAATTATGGCTGGCCAACTATTCAAGGTGAGGAGACTAAAGAAGGTATGGTCTCCCCTGCTATTCAATCCGGTCCCGATGAGACTTGGGCACCGGCGGCGGCCGCTTATCTAAGTGGTAGTATCTTTTTTGCGGGGTTACGCGGCGAATCTTTGTATGAAGCAAAAATTTCTCCTGAAGGCCAAAAAGTTGTCTCTATTAAGACACATTTTCAGGAGGATTTTGGTAGACTTCGCGCTGTGACTGTTGGCCCAGATGGTTACCTCTATATTTCTACGTCAAATACCGATGGCCGGGGCAACACCAAAAGCGGTGATGATAAAGTAATTCGCCTAAATCCAAAGATTCTCGATTAAATAATTGAAAATGGAATTTTTTCACCTTGACCTTATACAAATTATCAAAGCAGTAGGCTACATTGGCATTTTTGCCATGATTTTTGCAGAGTCTGGACTTTTGTTTGGCATCTTTTTACCTGGGGACAGCCTCCTTTTCACGGCTGGTTTTTTAGCCTCAATAGGGGTACTTAATTTACTTATTTTAGTAGTTGGGGTATTTTTAGCGGCAATTTTGGGGGACAATGTGGGGTATGCCTTTGGGAAAAAAGTAGGGCCAATGATCTTTAAGCGTGAGGATTCCTTCTGGTTTCACAAAAAACATTTGGAGAAAACTCAAAGGTTTTATGAAAAACACGGTGGTAAAACAATTATCTTAGCTAGATTTTTACCGATAGTGCGCACCCTCGCCCCTATTCTAGCCGGAGCAGGTACTATGAAGTATAGATCTTTCTTTTTTTATAATGTAATAGGAGCTGTTCTTTGGGGTATTGGTATAACCTCTGCTGGCTTTTTACTCGGAAAGATTATTCCAGATGCCGACCGTTACCTCTTACCCATAATATTACTTATTATTTTTCTATCACTACTGCCTACCGCTTGGCATGTAGCAAAAGAACACATTTTGAGAAAAAAGGTTGTAAGCAAATAAATTGACACCAAAGGAACTTAAGGTATTGTTTAGTTTATCATAGTTAGTTCTAGTACAAGCTGAAGCCTTTTATGCGAAAGAAGCTGTTCATCATAATTTTCTTAGGTTTAGTTACAGCTTTCCTGATCTTTATGGGGGTTGAGACAGCTTTTACAGCTATTGGCCGTTATTTTTCCCCAACCGATAGCTTAACAAAAGCTGATGCTATAGTCGTAGTGAGTGGAAGCAACGAACGGTTGGATCATGCGCTGAGTCTCTATAAGAGCGGCTTTGGTCCTAAACTTATTTTTTCCGGTGCGGCCAGCGAAGGCCCCATGTCAAACGCCAAGGCTTGGAAAATAGAGGCAATAAAGAACGGGGTGCCAACTAATGCGATTATTATAGAGGAAAAAGCGATTAGCACCTATGAAAACGCTCTTTTTACCAAGGATATAATCATCGAGCGCGGATTTAAGCATATTATTCTAGTAAGCTCTGTCTATCATCAGAGAAGGGCTTACGAAAGCTTTAAGAACGTTCTGAAAGGACAGGATGTTGTCATCCAAAACAGCCCAGCCGAAGCCCCTCTCTGGAGAGTTGATAATTGGTGGCGGTCAAAATCGGGCATACAAACGACTATTAGGGAGGTAGTGAAATTAATATGGTTAAAAATTGGCTTGAACTAGTGGTATATTAAGAGCAGTGAAAAGGTTTTTATACAAAGTGGAGAACAATTTTAACTCCACGTTAAAAAAAATTTTGTGTTGAAATTATTTTCGAAAAAACATATAATGTTCATGCCTTTATGGAATTGAAATTATTTTTGTCCACATTTTTATTGATTTTTTTAGCTGAGCTTGGGGATAAGACCCAGCTGGCAGTAGTTGCTCTGAGCGCAAAAGAAAAATCTCCGTTCACTATTTTTATCTCTGCCCTTTTTGGTTTCGCTTTGGCCACACTAATCGCTATTATAATTGGTACAATTGGGGCTAAATTTCTGCCTATAGAAGTAATGCAGAAGGTTGCCGCAGTTGCCTTTATACTAATTGGTGTATTGATTCTTTTTAACAAGATTTAAGGTATGGCTGTGTTACCATAACTGACGGATTAAGAATTTAACTTTTATTGAAGGTGCACCCGTGTCTTTGATCAAATCTCGTTATTTTTTATTCCAATATTGGCGGTACGAACCTTTAGTAGGACGGAGTATGCTATAATTCACATCGTCGAAATTAACTGAGTAGAAATGGTAATAATGACACTTGTAAACAAAAAGAAGCTTATAAAGTATCTCATTTATGGGATCCTTCTAGGGTTGGTATTCGTTTTACCTTTGTTGGTTGGGTTGTACACTGACTGGCTTTGGTTTGGAGAAGTTGGTTTTACTAAAATCTTTACTACCATAATTGGTACAAAGCTATTTTTGGGATTGGCTGCCGGTTTCTTCGCCGCCGTCTTTATGTATACCAATTTATGGGTAGCTGGGAAGTTTATGAAGGACAAACCAGTTAATGTTGGTTTGCTTGAAAAGGCCTCCATTCCAGTAGGTTTGGTAACTTATACTAACAAACTTATACTACCGATCTCGCTAATTTTTGGTTTCTTCATAGGTAAAGCTGCTTCCGCTCAATGGCTAACTCTTTTAGCTTATTTAAATTCCACTGCCTTTAATTTGGAGGATCCTTTGCTTGGCCAAGATATTGGCTTTTACTTTTTTACGCTTCCTTTCTTTAATGCACTACTTACTTTTGCTTGGACGGTGGTCATACCTAGTCTTGTTTTAACTCTCCTTTTCTACTTTTTGAAAACAGCACTTTGGGTTGATCAAAGCGGGCTTATAATTGACAAAAACGCAAGAGGACATATTTTTACATTTGGTGCCTTGATTTTTATTCTTCTTTCCGCCAGCAACTTTCTTTCCCGGTTCAATTTGCTTATCGAACCGAATTCTTTAGGCACTGGTGCCTATTTCACTACAGTGAACGCGGTTCTTCCTACCCTATCGATTCTAACCGTTTTAGCCTTAGTCTGCTCAGGAGCTTTCTTGCTTAATTTGTTTCAAAACAGAAAAAAAATGATTATTTTATCACTGGGCGCCTTCTTTTTGGTTTGGTTAGGAGGGGTAGTCATTTACCCTATGGTTTTGCAAAAATTAGTCGTTTCTCCTAACGAGCTTGTCAAGGAAGGGACGTTTATCGAATATAACATTGCCGCTACTAGAACAGCTTTTAACCTTGATAAAGTTGAGGAACGGAATTTGACTGGCGAAACCACCTTATCCCAAAAAGATATTAGAAATAACGAGGCTACCCTTAAGAATGTTCGATTGTGGGACAGAAAACCACTTCTAGATACCTTTGGTCAGGTGCAGGAAATACGAACTTATTATGATTTTGTTTCAATTGATAACAACCGTTACGAGATAGGTGGAGAGCTGCGCCAAATAATGCTTTCACCTAGGGAACTAAATACAGCCAACTTACCTAACAGAAATTTTATTAATGAAAGGCTTACCTTTACTCATGGGTTTGGTGTGACGGCTGGGCCAGTAAATCAAGTAACAAAGGAAGGACTGCCCGTACTTTTTACCAAGGATATACCACCGTCGTCATCAAAGAAAGCCCTGGACGTCAAAAAACCAGAGATTTATTTTGGAGAGCTTTCATCTGATTATGTTTTCGTGAAGACTAAGGCTGCTGAATTTAACTTTCCAAAAGGAGAGGAGAATGAATTTAAAACCTATGAAGGGGAGGCTGGGGTAGGGATAGATTCGATTGTGAAAAAAACAGCCTTTGCATTGCGGTTTAGATCACTGCGGGTACTACTTTCAAACGACATAACCGCCGAATCAAAGGTGCTCTTTTACCGCAATATTAATGAAAGAGTTTCCAAAATTGCGCCTTTTCTTAAATTCGACTCTGATCCGTATATGGTAATAGGTAAGGACGGCCGTTTAGTTTGGATTTTGGATGCTTACACTACCAGCGACAGCTTTCCTTATGCTCAATTAGTTGGCGGAAATGTTAATTACATCCGAAACTCCGTAAAAGTAACTGTAGACGCATATAATGGTACGATACGTTTTTATGTTGCCGATTCAAACGACCCTCTAATTTTGACTTATCAAAAGATTTTCCCTGGTGTGTTTTCACCGCTGACGGAGATGCCAGCTGATCTGCAGGCTCACGTGAGGTACCCCGAAGATATTTTTGCCTACCAAACGGCACTTTATAGTGTTTATCATATGGGCCAGCCACAAATCTTTTATAACAAGGAAGATCAATGGGACGTTCCTTTAGGAGGAGCAGTGCAAGGGCAAGGAGAAGAAGGAACCATGATGCGGCATATGATCATGAAATTACCAGGGGAAAAGAAAGAAGAATTTATCCTGATGCTACCTTTCACACCAAGAGGCAAAAACAATTTAATCGCTTGGATGGTAGCCAGAAGCGATGGCAAAAACTACGGAAAATTAGTAGCCTACCGTTTTCCCAAACAAAAGCTTATTTTCGGACCAAAGCAAGTAACGTCGCGAATTAGTCAGGATGCGGAGATATCCCGCCAGATTTCCCTTTGGGATCAACGCGGCTCCGAAGTTATTCGTGGCGCTCTTTTGGTTATTCCGATTGAAGAATCTCTTCTTTACGTCCAACCCCTTTACCTTCGTGGCGAGGGGGGCAAGATTCCAGAACTTAAACGGGTGATTTTGGCTTATGAGAACAGAATTGCCATGGAAGAAACCTTGGAGAAAGCTTTGGCAAAAGTCTTTGGAGTAGGGGCCAAGCAAGTAAAAGAGGAGGTTGTTCAAGAAGAAACTCAACCTAAGGAGGATTTGACCAGCCAAGCTCAAGCTGCTTATGAGGCGGCTCTTAAAGCCCAAAAAGAGGGTGATTGGTCTGCCTATGGAGAAGAAATTGAAAGGCTGGGAGAGATTATTAATAAAATGCAAACCAAGTGATAAACATATTCATGTTTCTTGGAAAAATCGCTTTTACAGTACTGCCTCTTTTAGCTTTGTTGAAGTTTGTTAGTGGTAATAAACCTCCTGTGAAGGGTAGAATAATTGAAGGAGAGGTTGTCGAAGAAGACAGTAACAACAACTCTTCTTAACAAAATTCACAAGTCTTCTTATAAATCTTTTTTCTTACTTCCCGGGTTCGCTTTTTGAGAGCCTCCGCTTTTATCCTAGGTTTAGTATTTGAGTCTGATTTAAATTTTTACTTTTGCAGAAACCTCTACACTTTACAAATGTTTTTGGCGGGGTCTATAATAAAGTATAGCAGAAATTTTCTGAGTGAAAGGATGAAAAATCTGATCACGAAGCTTCTTTAGTTCGAAAAACGCAAGGCTAGACAAAGGATTATTCAGATTCAAAGAGTTTATAACACAGTTTAAATTGTCTGGTCAATACGAGATTCAGCCTTTGTTGGAGAAGTATCATTACATTTAGTTTATATCATCAGTAAAATAGATACCGCAAGTGTACCTATCAGTAATAATCCTTGTCCTAAGGTAAATGCTTGAATCTACAAAGGTGTGTGGGAAGAATCTCTCTAACTTTTCCAAAT